>Ga0114932_10006402_pt1 | contig 10057 bp, 18 predicted proteins | sample 2SBtaG_2_FD_87286 | JGI IMG/M metagenome (GOLD analysis project Ga0114932, IMG submission 87286) | Deep subsurface microbial communities from Kolumbo volcano to uncover new lineages of life (NeLLi) - 2SBTROV12_ACTIVE470 metaG | ecosystem: Environmental > Aquatic > Marine > Volcanic ... | reverse complement strand
CTTCTTGAAAGTTAACGGTGTTGAAACTGAACAGCAAGTTATTACGAAAGGCGGAAACTTGGTAGCAACACTGGACAAGAAATATGCAGTATTGCCAAACGAAGCATGTGAAGACAAGATGAAAGAGATTGGTGACAGACTTGGACTTGTTCCAATGGAACTGGCAAACAGAAGCTGGTTCTATGTACAACCAAACAAAAGTTCATTCACTAACAAAAACAAGTACGGTGCTGAAACAAAGTGGTGTTCAATACTACTCAATCCAGAACCATACACACTTTCAGATGGTAGTGAAGTAAAACTCGGACTGGTCTTCAAGAACTCAATTGACGGTGCTTGGGCATTCTCAGGTTCAACATTCAGTTTCAGAACCATTTGTGAAAATATGTGTCCACATATTGCAAGACAGCATTATGTCAACGATAGTCGAATGGAATATGTCAGCATGAAAAATGAAATGACACCAGACCAACTTCGTGATCATCAGACACTACAACTGTCACATGGTTATCGAAGACACACTGTATCATTGAATGTTGACGAGATTATTCCAGAGTTGCAGAAGGTGTACGACGGTGGACATGATTATCTCAAACACTGGAATGAGTTAGAGAAACTTAAGGTCACAAAAGAACTTGGAATGAAGATTGCATTGCAATATCCTAAATGGGTGACAACATCAGAAAGTCGAACTGATACTGATCCAGCAATGGCAGACATCATTCACTTTGACAAAGAGAATGTCAAGATACGTGATGGTTTCAATCAAAGCCAGTTGTTCAACGCAATGACAAATGCTCTAACACATGACGGAAGCAACTTCCAAACAACAATGACAAACTTTGCCAAAGTTGACAGACAGTTCTTCGGTGACATGGAGATCACAGTACAATGACCGACGCATTAGAAACCAAAGTCACTGAACTAGAGAAGCGGATTCAAGAAATTGAGAAAGCACTTTCAGTTGTGGATCTTCCACAATTGCAACTCTCTGTCAGAGCTTTGAGAAAAGCTGTACTAGGCTAATGGATTTCAAAAAGACGACCAACGTTCTTCAATCAGTCACATTGACTGATGAAGACGGTCACAAGACTGTACTGAATATCTCTCTCAATACAGATGGAATTTCCATCACAGAGAAGTATGCAAGTGGCAATATGTCACAACGAGCAGATGAGAAAATCAGCAAGTACAAAAATGCAAAAGAAATCAAATCTGGACTCAAAGTCACAAACTTGTACGCTTGGTCTGGTATCTTGAGACAAATCCACGAGCAAAGAAAGACAATTGACAAAGCTGTCATTGAACAACTAGCCAAAAAATAATGTCTGAAGAAATGCCTACTGAAGTCAAAGAAATGCCAGAAGCAAAACCTTCTGACCTTGACACTCGTGCATGTTCTAACTGCATTCACTTCGGCTCAAATGTCGAGAAGATTCAAGACATCATTTGTTCAATTGCCAGAGACTATCAAACTGGCAAACAGCAATTACATGAAGCACATGGAACGACTGTCGATTGGGAAATGGTCATGCTAGAGCCTGCTGTCAAATGTTCTGAGTTCATTCCAAAGTACAATCCACAATCATCGGAGTACGGAGTATAGTATGAATTGGCTTGCAGAAAATGTGGTTCAAGGTTTCGATGGATCAAGACCAGAGAAGATAGTTATGGACTCTGGAATGTTTTTGAATGCGTCAATGGTGATTGCAAAGCAACAGTCGCATTTGAGTATCAACCAACAGCGTACATTGCAGTTCCAAGTCAGAAAGACAAGATTGGTTTTGCCAAAACAGAACTTCTACACTTCAAATGGTTCACTTGGGCAAAAGCTCAGAAATGGCTTGAACGCAAAAAGATTGAAGACACTTGGGTTATGGGCGACGAAGAGAAAGCAATCATGGAAAGAGCTAACTCAAACTTTGACATGAAAAACTTCGTAATAGTAGAACACAACACAGATGGAACAGTCAAAGATGGAAACTAAACCAGAAAAGAGTCCATTCACTTCACAGTACGAAAGAGTCAACACAAAAGCTTCTGTCAAAGGAATCGTCACTCCAGATATCACTGTCAAGTTTGAAAATACAGAAGTCACAACTGTAATCAGATATGACAAGACACTTGAGTTCGAAGTTTCTGGCACAGAAGACCAGAGAGTTGTTGAACGCTCATTTCAACTGTTAAAAGAATGGCGAGACTTTGCCAAGAAACTAGGCTACACTACTTGCTTCGATGAAGTATGACTGACCACAGATTCACAAGTTTAACTGTCAAAACTGAATATCTCGACGAAGTGAGACAGTTCTACAAACTATGCAGAAGTAGGGATGTCAACGACATCAGGTTGGTCAATTTCATAAGAAACAGCATGTAGAACACCATTTGGAAAGAAGAGAAATTCTCTTCTTTTCATATCCTTTTTCTTTACCTTTACAATCATCTGTTTTCTCACAAAATACTTCTCTTATGGAAAATTGGAACGAATGAAACTTAGTGGATCAAATTTCTATCAACCAATTACTTCGACCTGAACTAGAAGAGTATAGTAAAATCAAAAAAGACTCCACTGAGAAAGTTGGAGTATTAATCACTAATTCTGCTTACAAATTAAGAGAAGCAAACATCTGCGAAGCCAAAGACATTTCGAGAATCTTAAAGAGACATTTTACAGAACACAAACGCTATGTTGACAAAGTTCTTCCAGATGAGTTCAAACTAACAACCAAACCAAAAGACGACAAAGAGCCTAAATCAAAAGTACAACAATATTTTCACGATACAGCACTATTTTACGCAGAGAAGGCAAAACTCTCTGCAAAGATTTTCGACTTGCTCAAGAAGAATCCAGAGTTTGAAGATACTTTAACTGATAAAATTAATGACAAGGTTTTCGAAGTTTTAGAAAATGAAATGGCAGAACTTGAAGTTCTCAAATCACAAATTGACAAAAGAGAGTTTCTACATGATTGGGATAAGGTCATGGTCAGAAAGATGGCACTTGAAGACACACTTCATCATGTTGCACAGAAATTCGACCAATCTGCTAAATGGATTAAAGCAATCAACGAAGACGCTGGTTTAACGAATCTATTGTCAGCTATCAAGAAATGTCCTAGTTGTAATTGGGATATGGCAACATGGTTCAACATACAATCAGAAAGAGTTCGCAAAGGCTTGCCAGTACAGCAACCAAAAGGACATGGAATTTAATCAAGTCAATATCGAGTTAGACAAACCTGACGACGAGTTTTCTGTCAGACCGATAGGTGATGTTCACATTGGCAACTTAGGATTTGATCAAGAAAAGTTTGAGAGACAAATTAAGAAGATTGCAAAGACTGACAATCTCTACACTCTAGGAATGGGCGATTATATCGACAATGTGCAAGCTTGGGCAAATGGTTCTGTTGACAAACGCTGGAATCCAGAGACAGTTGAGAGAGACAGAATGACAACAGAAGAGCAGACTGATTATTTCGTGAAATGGTGGAAATTGGTTGCAGACAAATCATTTGGTCTAAACAGTGGAAATCACGAATGGAAGACAATCAATCAAAGACGATTCATCAAGGACTTCTGCAATCCAGTAGACATTGACACTGGAAAGGTGCTATATCAACAAAAGTATCTAGGAAGAATGGCAATAGTCAACATCACAGTCAAATGTAGAAAAAAGACAATCAGAGATTTTCAAATCTTGACACATCATGGCGGTTTTAGTGGAACAAGGCAAGGTGGAACAATTAACAGATTAGAAGACGTGACATCAGGCTTTGAAGGAATTGATGTATCACTATTTGGACATACACACAGAACATGGGTATCATCAACACTTGTCATGGGTTATTCAAAATATCACAACTCTTTCTATGAAAGAAAAATAATTCTAGGTAATACTGGAACATTTCTCAAAACGTACAAGAAAGGTGTAGATAGCTACATGGAAGCCTCACCAAGACGACCAGCTAGAGTTGGAACAATTACAATCACTTTCAACGCTTCAACAGGGGATGTGTTCGGACATGACTAGAGTAAGCTTGAAAAATCGTGCAATGAAAAAAGTCGCCATTGCTGACTTGCAAGACCAAATTGAATTTCCTAAATCATGCGGTGAGCGAGTGTACAAAATAATTGGAAAGAAGAGATTGAGAACTGGACAAATCTATGAACTACTTCCAGAGTTTAATCCACGAACTATCAGAGAAGCTTTGATGAGATTGAAGGTAAGGAAGCTAATCAAGAAAGAAACATGCGAATGTGGTCAAGATACATTGTGGTGCTTAACATGACCAAGCTGAAAGAAATAATCTGCGTAGTGTGCAGACAACCAAATGGAAAACACTCATTCAATGAATTAGTACGTTGCAAGACTCAGATAGAAATGGCACATGTAGCATTACTCATGAAATACAATGAACAAGTCATAGAACATCACGAGTTGAATGACAAATGAGCTTTGACAAAGTTGATCCTAGAGATAGGGATGAAGAGATTCCAAAAGAGCCTGAATACGACGTTGATGAAGAAGACGAGACTTTAACAGTTAAACCAAAAATAATCACACTGCGAGATTTCGAAATGTGGCAATTCTTCAAAGGGAAAGGAAAACAAAATGGTTGAAGTAGAATTATCATCAAAGGACTACGAACATATCCAACACTGGTATTCACTAGCATTCGCAAAAATGGCAGTGGACAAGATAACCAAAAACGACACCAAACTTCTCAACAAACTGGAGATCATGTATGAAGCTCAGCTTCTTGAAGAGAAAGAAACGGAGTAAGGGCTTGTGCGACTGTTGTTGTACGAGTAATGTAGTTCTCAAATTCAAACATGGAACATCATTGTGCAGAGAGTGTCATGAACAGCGATTCAATCTGTAAGGGTATCATAGTGGGCTTGGCAGTTTTAGCAATAACCCTCATCAGTTCCTACATAATATCAGGTGACTATCGCTGAACACAATCTTAGAGATACTCCTATGGTCATGGGGAATTTTCAAATGAAGGACATTGAGCTACTATCAGACGAACAGAAGGCAATCTACGTGCATGGATTTATCATCGGACTAATGACTGGACACACAGAGCCACATCCAGAACCAGTACAATTCTACATGGAAACACAAGGGGAAATGTTCATCAGAATGTCATTAGACTCAGACCTCATCAGTAAGTACACATTAGAAATGCTACAAGAATTAGATGTATTCCAACTCTATCAGGCAACTAAGAATGGCTAAACTATGTAAGACATGCAATCAGTGGAAGAACTATTTCGATTACTTTGACGATAGATTCCTAACATGTAGAGAGTGCTATGACAAGATATCAAAACCCCAGTGGCTACAATGACAAGGTGCAAAAGATGTGGCGCAGATTCACCAGACATAAGGTGGAAGGAAGTAGAAGAAGGCAAATACAAACTATGGAACTATAATACAAACACACAACACCAATGTCAAAAGAAGGTAGAGAAAGAAATCAAAACAATAGTATGCCCATTATGCAATCCCTTAGACGACAGTAAGCACATGACAGTACAGCAGTACGAGACTCACAAGTATTCTCACATAGAGTTTCATGGTAGTCGTGCAGACTGAGATAGTTCCCTTAGTGTAGAAGATTGTTCTACTGAATAGGCACTGCGATGGAAAAAGAAGTAGAAGTTTTAGTAATTGAGACAATGGTCATGCGTCTGACTAACAAGGAAACTTTACGCTACTTAGACGAGCATGGACATCCAATGTCGTTGGCGAACTATTACAAGATTAAGTCTCGACTCCAGAAAGATACTGAGCAGAGAAAATATGAGTTCATAAAGTCAGGTGGACTGTTGACGCAACACATGGAACGTATCGACCAGTTAGAGACAGCACTCAGACTCAGTTGGGAAAACTATCAGGCAGAGTTTGACAATTTTAAGAAGCAAAAGATACTGGAATCGATAGTGACTATTCAACCACTTCTTTCAAAGTATTACGAAGCAACACAATACATCATTGAACACGAGAACAAAGGACTGGCAGATAGACGACATCTACAACTTAGTACAGAACGAAACACAAGCCACGAATAAACAGAGTCAGTGCTTCTGGTGCGGTGACCTAGAGTCTAAATCAACAACCTGTTGCTTTAACCACAGAATTGGTTTGCCACGTAAGCACGGAAATGAATTTCCCATTTTTGAATATGAGATGGATTTGCTAAACTTAGTTCAAGAAAAGAAGAAGATATGGATTAAGAAGTGTACTGGCATTGGGGCGAGTGAATTACTGCTCAGAATAATATGTTGGAAATGTGAGACTGATAGATCATGGGCGGACAGTATAGTGTGTATTGTGACCAGTCCGAGATTAGAATTAGCAACTACTATGATATCTAGGATCAAGCGGTTCTATCCAGAAATTACAGATTATCGTGCTACAAGAATAGTGATCAACGGTGTGACAATTGAAGCATTTCCGAGTCACCACTTAGACGCAATGCGTGGACTTGCTAACCCTAGTATGATATTCTTAGATGAAGCCGACTTCTTTCCAGCAAGTTTACAATCTGAAGTTTTAACAGTTGCAGAACGTTATATCGCAAAATCAAATCCGCACATAATATTATGTTCAACACCAAATATGCCCGACGGACTCTATGCTAAGATTGAGAAAGATAAGAACTCAATGTATGAGAAAGTGTACTTGCCATATACCATCGGATTAGAACAGGGGATATTTACAGAAGAAGAGATCAACGAAGCCAAGAAATCAGCAAGCTTCGAAAGAGAGTACAACTTGAGATATGGAAGTGACGACGGAAACATATTCGCATACGAACTTGTTGACAAAGTGACACGAGAATATGATTTGGCTTTGAAAGATGGCGACAAGATACTTGCCATTGATCCAGCTTACGCAAGTTCCAAGTTTGCAATTATCGGTGGCGAAAAGAAAGGTGATGTAATTGAAATCAAGTTGTGTGAATTGTTAGAGTTTGCAAGTCCGACTGCAATGGCAGAACGTATTGCATTGTTATCAGCGGATTATACAGATGGAGTGTTCGTTGACTCTGCTGGTGCTGGACTGATTACTGACTTGGAGTTGAAGGGTGTTCCAACTAGAAAGATAGTGTTCGGTCAGACACTTAACGAAATGACATTGCTAGCTTCGAGATTAGTAAAGGAACAGAAGGTTGCGATACATCCAGCATTTACTGATTTACTGGCAGACTTGAAATCAGTAAGATACAATGCGAAAGGGTTTCCAGATAAACGGATCATCAACTTTGACTTGGGTGACGCATTCTTGATGTTGTGTTATGGAATGAACCATGCTCGACAAGTGACTGCTGGCATGTTGCCAGATTAATGGTTCTCGTTAACAACTTAACAGACTAACATGCATGCTGGAACTCTTCATCTTGACTTACTGTTTGGCTATGGGTGCTGAAACACATTGCTTTGATGTAGAGTTTGATAATGAAGAACCACCGAGAAAGATTCAGACTTTCTATTCTTGGCAGACTTACATCTTAAGAGCAGATGAACATGGCTACTACTACGAAACATGGCAGACACATCTTATGCCGACAGTACATGTTCAAGCTGAATGTGGAAAGTCAGGTATTGCAATTGCAGTTGACGGTTGTGCTTACCTTGATGGTTCAAACAAGATATTCATGACTTGGGATAGTCTTGACAGATTGGATAGATACGGACAGACAATCTATTGGCATGAGATACGACATGCAATGTGCATGTGCGATTGGCATGGATGAATAGTTCTTGTTAGTTCTGTAATAGCAGAAGAGTTCATGTTGCAAATGACATTGGACAGATACCGATTTCCACAAAATGATTATGGCAGAAATATCAGTTTCAAGATTTACGATGAAGACGGACTTGTGTTCAATTGCAATGGCTACACTCCAGAACTAATTGTGTTGAATTGGAATCGTTCTCAGTTCATTGATCAGATAACTCCGACTTGGACTAACCAAAGTCAAGGCGAAGGCACTTTCAAGTTTACAAAAGAAAAGAGACTTGACAGACCAGATTTTTACTTTTTAGAAATACAACTAACGAAGGCAGACGAACAGACTTCAACTGAACTAAGACGTATCTCAGCAATACATTCTGGTGATTAGATTTGGGAATATTCAGAGAAGAGAAAGTAAGTGGCGACGTAATGAAGGAAGACCATTCTTCAACTTCAGTCAACTTCAACGTATCGAGAGACTTTGCAGTTCCGCCACCAGTTGAGTTTGAGAAGTGTATCGAATACTATTCGACAGTTGGTAAAGTTCAGAATACAATTGAATCATTCATTTCACAAATCATAAATCGAGATTGGTTTTGGGAATCCGAATCAGAAGAACTGATCAAACAGATGGAAGAATGGGAAACGCAAGTTGGTTTCAGTAAGTTCATTGAAGACTTGATTAGAAACTGGCTCATCTTTGGTCATATTATAATTGGTAAATCAGACATGGCACATGTTCAGTACACTTCAATCACTGGAATGATACGTGATGAGTTTGGACATGCAGACAAGTTCATTCAGTCAATTGGATATGAAACAGTTGAGCTTGACGCAAAGGACTTCTTCAGTGAACCTTTCATTCACCTTGACCGTTCTGGTTTTGGTGTTGGACTTTACCATTCATTGATGAACTCTTACGTTGATGATAATGGCAAAGTTAGCAAACCACTTTTAGAGATTTACAGAGACATGGAACAAGACATTGCAAAGATACATCGAAAGTATGCAAGTCCAAGAACTATCTTCTCATTTCCAGAAGCTTCGCAAGCTCAGATGGATAACGACATCTTACCATTGATGAAGAACCTGAAGCAAGGTGACCGTTTAGCAATCAACTTCAAACCAGAGTTGATTCAAGAAACCGTCGATGGCAAAGCAAGATTCACAGATTCAATTGAACAGCTAAACGCAGAAGTTGAATCAGGTTTACAATCTTCAGCTTCCAGACTTATCGCACAACCTTCTGCAATGGCAGACGCAAGGGAAGCTGGAAGTTTAGACGACGAGAGAGTTCTCGCTTTGATGGAAAAGATAAGACGCTTCGTTGACCAGCAAGTCATTCCGCATGTTCTAGGTGAATCAGGTATCTGCTCATTCAATTGGGGTGCAAAGGATAACTTTGATTTGGCATTTCCAGATGGAATTGAGAAAGCAATCAATCTTGGAATTATCAATGCTGAAGAAGCAAGGAACATACTTTCAACTCGTGGATGGAAACTTCCAGAATTGAAAGAACCGATAACTAAACCAACTGAACCTGAACCACCAACTGAACCACTGATTCAAGTTCCAGTAGAACCACCGATGGATCAAGAAACCGTTGAATTGAGAAAGCAGACCTATGAGACTATTTTGAAAGAGCTGGATAAGAAACCAGCAAAACGAAAAACAACTAGGAAGAAAGTTGAGTCTAAAAAGAGCAATAAGAAGTCTGATAGTGCTTGAGTGTCCAGAAGCACTAGAAGCAGTTGATGTTTCAAGAACAAAGACAAACCGTACTGCAAACAAATGTGAAAAGGAACTTGAGAAGGAACTTGAGAATCTATTTTCTTTAATTGTTAAAAACAACATGTCAGAACTTTCAGCTCGTCAACAGTTTGAAGAAGAGTTGAGAAGCAAAGTCAGACATTGTGTCCAGAAATCATTCTTCGCTGGAATGGATTATGTCGGAATTGCAACTGGAGTTCAACCAGCACTTCAAGTCCAAGATGTTATGATAATGGAACAAGTCACTGAAGAGATACTAAATGACTTCTTCACTAAGGTATCACAAAGAGAATGGAAGAACGTAGAGTTCGTAAGTGATAACATGTTGCAGAATCAAATCAATACAATTGCAAGTTCCAATATGTTTCGGATTATCAATCTAGCAACTACTTCATCAATGCAAGCACTCAACGCACAAGGTCAGGTTGCTCAGAGAGACTTGGTGTTTACAACTGAAGACGACATCAATGTCTGTCCAGTCTGCTATCCTTATCACGATAGAATCTATTCCTTCGACGACGAGTTCAAACCAGAACT
>Ga0114932_10006398_pt1 | contig 10059 bp, 5 predicted proteins | sample 2SBtaG_2_FD_87286 | JGI IMG/M metagenome (GOLD analysis project Ga0114932, IMG submission 87286) | Deep subsurface microbial communities from Kolumbo volcano to uncover new lineages of life (NeLLi) - 2SBTROV12_ACTIVE470 metaG | ecosystem: Environmental > Aquatic > Marine > Volcanic ... | reverse complement strand
GTTATGCTACTTACGGTGGTCTATTTGATTATTGCTCCCGTTATCATCGACCCATTATTTAATGACTTCAGGAGACTAGACGATATTAGGCTGGAAAATCGGCTTCAGCATCTTGCTCGGAGTGCAGGTATAGACAATTTGGAAATTCTGATATCCGATGCAGGCCGACGGTCAAATGCAATGAATGCATATTTCACAGGATTTAGCAGCACTCAGCGCATTGTATTATTCGATAATTTGGTTAACAATTTTGACGCGGACGAAATTGTGGTTATAGTCGCGCACGAAATTGGTCACTGGCGAGAAAGGCATATTTACAAAGGATTTGCAGCGGGAATAATCGGGGTGTGCTTAGGGCTTTTTATTAGCCACCTCATACTAGGCTGGTTCGTTCAAAATAAGATTGGCAAGATTTCTAGCCGCAAAGATCCAGGGTTAGCTATTCCCGCGTACGGTTTATATGTCCTATTGATGTATGCGGCGATGATTCCTAGCAACTGGTTGTCACGGCAAATGGAGATACAGGCAGACCTAGTTTCTCTTGACCTAATTCAAAACCCAAAAACTTTCATTCGGGTACGAAATCTCTTTGCACATAAAAACCTAATGGAAGTTCTCCCTTCTGCTTGGGTTGAATTTACTTTCTACACGCACCCATCAAACGCGAAACGCATCCTGATGGCTAAAAAACATAAGCGAACCGAGTGAAAATATTTAAAGAAATCACCTTGCGCCGAGGCTCACTTCTGCCAAACTGACCCTCGCACGTTCCATTTAAATATGATTTAAGCCTGATACTCCCCGAGATCACACAGTAATACGAGAGCCACGTATTTTGTGGAACGATAAAACCCTGGTTGGGAAGTCAAGCAGGGGGTAATAGCATCTTAGCTATCATATTTTACGCATCCTGATATTTATCCATTTCTCTAAATTGGTCCAGCGCTTTTTTGACACGTTTGCTAACTTCCGGTTTATTGAGTTCGTTATTACTGTAACGGCGATCTAATAAACCTTCTGATACTAAAGCGTCTTTAATCCACCGTTTAGCGAATCGGTAGTTGGTTGGGTTGGACGCCGTTTCACCGGTTTCGGGGTTCTTGTACACCGATGCGGCTACTTTCGTTTCCTCAGCGCTACCGGATGCGGTTACCGGTTTCGGTTTCGGTGTTGCTTTTGGCTTTGGTTGTACTTTAGTCGGCTTCTTGCTGGTACCTGTTTCAGTTTTCGGTGCCCCAAATGAAGGGATATCTCCTGAAGAGTTAGCCAGCATATATATAATATAGGCAATCAAAATAGCGATTAAGACAATCAGTACAGTTGACATTTCGATCCTCCGACACGTCGATTAAAAAAGTTTGTTATTACTACCAGGGCACCCAGCCAAGGCATTTATTATTCAAAACGCGGTCGTTAAAAAACTCTATTTTCAGGCAGTCTAGAGCGCGTTCCTCCAAAGGTAGGTATTCTTGACCATTTTAATCAAATACTCAATAGTTTTGAGCAATCTTGAGGACAAAAACACAAATTTATGGATTGAACGGGAATGTTTTGATCGAATTTAGCTTAATAATGGCTGTTAACACTATTTAATCACCTAAAACACATGCATACTTGTTGTCCTACCGTATTAAATGCCGAAAGGTCTATGCGAACCTGATCGGAGATGAAGGGACTACTGTGGAAATGGCGTTGCAACCATTTTTCCTCTCAATGGCGTCTATTAGAAAGCTTCCGAATACTTGAGCGTAGCAAAATGAAAACAATTTCTCGAGAAGAATATCATCGTTTATTCGACGGAAACACAAAGATTTTGGAAAAAGACAAATTTGGTAAAAAAGTTGTTGAAACATCGGACAAAAAGATCATTAAAATTTTTCGTTTGAAAAGCTATTTTTCTTCAGCTTTTCTAAATCCCTATGCAGTACGATTCAAAAAAAACGCTGAATGCTTAAAACACCTTGGGATACCAACCGTCACGGTTGATAAAATTGCTTATTGTCCAGAAGAAAAACGCTACATCATAATTTACCAAAAACTGGAAGGATCTACTTTACGCCAGGTCTTCGAGCATTCATACGATCCGGGACTCTTACTGAAACTGGCAAAGTTTATAGCTAACCTACATCGAAACGGGGTATATTTTCGGTCACTTCATTTGGGAAATATCCTATTGATGGAAAAAGATAAATTAGGGCTGATCGACATTGCCGACATGAGGGTTTTAAGAAAATCTCTGTCGCCTCGATTAAGAGTTCGAAATTTTCGGCATCTCGTGCGTTATGCCGATGATGTTTCCATCATTAAACAATTTGGATTAAGTTGTTTTTTGGTACATTATCTCAAAAATGCCAATCAAAGCTCCAAATGGGAAATTAAATTTCACAGATACTGGAAAAGTATGAAATTACCGATGTAGGCTGTGATGCGGGAATAGCGAAATTACGGATAGAAATCCATTTCAACTAATTTTTCCGATAAAATGGCTAAAGGGTATATCTATTAGCCACCTATAATCTTAAAAACCGTCTCAAAACAGCTAATCTCATGACGGTTTCTATTCTTGAAAACCTCCTAGAAATCCATTTCAGCCTATTTTTCTACCAATAACTGGCCAAATGGACAATGTCTTCGCCCGAATTGTCAATTGGGTTTACACTTTTGGTGATTGGTTTTGTATAAAGTTAATATCTCTTTGAATTAATTAGGGAAATATTATTGGCTTAATCTGTGCTCTATGCAGATTATGAACTTAAAAAAACTGATCACGATTGTTATTTTGTCTTTTAGCTGCCTTGTTTCAGCTGATTCACTTCCCTTTGTCCAACAGACATTAATGTCTAAGGCAGTTCGCTATGAACGTGCTCTTGGTGTCAAGCAGGACTATAGGGAAGCTTATCGTTTATATTGTTTAGCTGCGATTCAAGGAGATAAGGATGCTGTTTTTAGCATCGGATGGCTTTACTTTAATGGCAGAGGAGTCCCGCGTGATTTAGAAATCGCGGTCGGTTGGTTTCAACGGGCTGCAAATATGGGTAGTCAACATGGCCAGATGATGTCAAAGCGCTTTGAAAACGTCTCGCCCCAAACCGATAAATCTTGTCCTATTTTCAAGCCGGGAATGTCTGTTTCAAAACAGCAAGTTGAAACTTGGGTTCGTGTAATAGCGCCTGAATTCAGTATAGACCCGGCCTTGGTTCTCTATGTGATTGGGACCGAGTCAGCATTCAACTACGCGGCATTATCGTCAAAAAACGCCCACGGTTTAATGCAATTGATCCCCGCAACTGCCAAACGATTTGGTGTAAAGGATATCTGGAACCCAGTGCAGAACATTACAGGGGGTGTGGCGTATTTAAACTGGTTAATGCGTCATTTTAACGGTAATGTTAAATTCGTGTTAGCCGCTTATAATGCGGGCGAATCGGCAGTTCGGCGATATAAGGGCATTCCTCCATACCGTGAAACTCAGAACTATGTACGTAAGATTATCGGCAATTATCAAAAAACCATTCACCCTGTCCCTGCCGCGTAAACTCAGATAAGACACATGCAAGGAATAGCAATAAAGCCTATTTTATCGTAGATTGAACACGTTAATAGAGAAGCCACTAATGGATACGCGCTATCGCCATAGTGGAAAATCGACTAGAAACCTTGGTTAGCATTAGAAGCCCAAACCCAAAACATAAATCAACAAAAGCCTGCTAGGATAATAAATAGAATTTCACTAGTTTATTAATCCGCAAACTACAATGGCAAACGCTGCTAGTAATACAAATACGTATATTTCCGAACACGCTTTAAATACCAAATCAAATTCGTCCGAAGTAATTAATGAGTTACTTGAAGGCCTGCGAAAAACTGCGGATGATGTTGTGCCACGATTTTTGGCTACTATGCCACCGGCCTATTTTCATGATACCAATCAATATACTCGATTAAACCATATAAAGGCGATTATCGCGGCGGAGGCTAGCGATTTATCCCAAGCGTTAACACTATGGGATGAGGAAAGACAGTGTTACACCTTTATTAGTGATAGAAGTTACCCCGGACAGCTAAGCGACTTCGTGCAACGTTTACCGAACAAAAAGCCACTGAGTTCGGCTCACGTATACACAGCAAGCGATAGTAGCCGGGTGTTGGATGTTTTCGATTTTGGTGATCGTATTCCCTTTGATTCTAAGAATTCGATCCAAAACGCTAAAACTACCTTTGTTCTGGAATATGGGCAACAACAAGGAGGCATAGACGACATACGTCAATTCCAAGAACACTTTGATACTTGTTCGGCTGACTACCTTCTAACGACTCCTCCCGAACAAATTTGTAAACAGTTCCATCTGGTTGAGGATATTCGTCACTCTGGAAATAGCCAAGTCCGATTGGAAAACAGAAGCGAACTAGGGTTGAGTAGTATTGCTGTTGGTGTCTGTCATGTGGACCAGAGATTGTTGTTTGAGCGCATTACCCGATACCTTGGGCAACATGGTATTGATATTCAGCGTGCTTATCTCGATAGTTTCGAAAAAGACGATTCTACAGTCATTTCATTACTCAGCTTTCTCGTTCACAAATCAGGGGAAATCATAGATCCCAATAGCGCACAATGGCAACGAATGAAACGTGATCTTAATCGACTAATTTATCTCGATGAATTAGTTTTAGAACTTTCTTATCATTTGCCCGGGCATGATCTTTTACAAGCTGAAACCCTAGTTGCGCTTAGTCATTTAGTGCATCAGCTATTAGTCAAACGTGATTCCTTAGCATTTTCTCGAGAACGTATTTCACAAACAGTGTTGCGCTATGCCAAATACTCTCAGGAAATTGCTGTCTTTTTTCTGCTCCGGTTTAAAACTGTTGGCTATTCTGATTTCTCCAAAAATGCTTCGCAATTGATAGAGCGATTCAATACTGGTGTTGAAAATCCGGATGATTATGAGATTCTTCGAACCCTTCTCAGCGCAGTGGAGATGACACTACGCTGTAATGTATACGCTCCAAATCGCTTTGCATTGGCAATGCGTATCGATCCTTCTTTTTTGAAGGCACAAGGGCGAGAAGAAAATCCCTTCGGTGTATTCTTTATTTCGGGACGTGGATTCGATGGATTCCATGTGCGTTTTCGCGATATTGCGCGCGGCGGAGTCCGAATTGTTCGTCCGCTGGGCAGGGAGCAATACGCGCTTGAAACTGAACGATTGTATGATGAAACGTACGGATTGGCTCAAGCCCAACAACTTAAGAACAAGGATATACCCGAAGGAGGGGCTAAAGGTGTTATCTTAGCGCACCCTAAGAGTAGCCGCGAATGGGTCGGCCGCGCTTATATAGACTCATTGCTTGATCTTACCGTTAACGGTTCCGAACAAAAACGATTTAATAAAGATTTCTATGGGCAGGATGAATTACTTTATCTTGGCCCCGACGAAAATATGTCCAATAGTCTAATTAATTGGACGGTTGAACGCGCGCACGATAGAGGACATCCTATTCCGAATGCTTTTATGAGCTCTAAGCCTGGCGCTGGTATCAATCATAAGTTATATGGTGTTACGAGTGAAGGTGTTACTGTTTTTCTAGAAGCTGCCTTACGGAACTGTGGTATCGATCCACGCCAACAAAGTTTTTCAGTTAAGATGACTGGCGGTCCTGACGGTGATGTGGCAGGAAATGAAATTCGACTGCTACACCGAGAATTTGGTGATAACGTCCATATAGTGGGTATCGCTGACAGTAGTGGGTGCATCGAAGACCCAGATGGTTTAAATGTCGAGGAACTTTTACGCCTAGTTGAAGAAGAACTTCCAGTACAGTATTTTGATCCAAAAAGATTGGGTTCAGGTGGTAAAAAATTAACAATCGATCAACCTGGAGGTATGCACGCACGAAATACTCTTCACAACCGGTTAATGGCAGACGCGTTCATACCAGCTGGCGGCCGACCCCGTACTATTGATGAAAGCAATTGGAACCATTTTCTAAATGATAAGGGCGAACCATCGAGTCGAGTAATTGTGGAAGGTGCTAATCTGTTTATTACCCCGGAAGCACGGCAAAAACTATCGGAACAAGGTGTAATCATAATCAAAGATAGTTCGGCGAATAAATGTGGTGTGATTTGTAGTAGCTACGAAATTGTTGCCAGTATGTTACTCATTGAAGAAGATTTCTTAAAAATTAAAGATCGGTTTGTTCAAGAGGTGCTAGATAAACTGCGTGAATTAGCAAAACTTGAGGCCGAATCATTGTTTCGAGAACAGCGACATAAACCCAATGCAGCGCTACCGGAATTGAGTGGCCGCACCAGCCATGCAATTAACCGCGCCACCGATGCGATTACTCAAGTCATCGAGACGATGGAAGAGAAAGACCTTGTGCTGACTCATCGGTTGGTAAAGGAACACTTACCACCGGTACTCACCGAAACTGTGGACAATCTTTTTAACCGTATCCCGATTGCATTTCTTACTCGCATTATTGCCTCGGAACTCGCAAGCCGGATTGTTTACCGAGAAGGCATTGACTGGTTTGAGCAAATGTCTGAGAAAGCTATCGCAGAACTTGCAGTTCGTTATCTTCGTGCGGAAGATGCGATGAAGCAGTTGGTTATTGAGATTGAGAATTCGACTCTACCCAATCGTGAACGGATTGCGGAACTCTTGAATGGCGGTGGGGTTGCTGCTGCTTTAAAAGATGGTGATTACCAATCTATTTGATCGATCTGTTTTGCTCGCAACATGGAGTGAACAAGTGGTGTGCTACTGAGGATGTATTCAAAAGCTTAATATTCATAGACAACTATGGGTTAATTTTGGAATCTTCGCCACTAGCGCAATGTACTGGAAATAAGGGTTCTGCTGATCAAGTCGAAATCATAATCGGGTAATTCGCCTCAAACAACATAGCTTCAATACCTTTCGCTTGTTTTCCTCAGCATATGGACTTGGTTTTTTAGATACCATAGAATCAAATAGCGTCGACGTCTGCCGACGATAGTATTTTTTGTTCGAAGGTACTGGATAAGAACGGGTACTATAGGTGGGATATTGAGGGTAATCTGCTTTTACCTCTAACATACCAAAAACTTCAATGTTAAGATTCCTATTGCTTTTATTTTTGCTGGTTTCAGGAGTCAACATCTATGCTGCACCAAAACTAATTGTTGTATTTGTCGTCGATCAATTGCGCCGGGATCGGGTTACTGAAGAATTGCCAGGAGCCCTTGGTAAATTGTCTCGGGAAGGTCGAGTTTTTGTTGATGCTGATCTTGACCACGGTATTACCACCACGTGTTCTGGTCATGCGGTAATCTTGACTGGCATGTCTCCTGGGCGCGCGGGCATTCCAGGCAATACCTATACCGATCATGAGTCCTTTGAAACGCGGTATTGCGTTGATGACAACAATAATGCCTATCGCGAATTGGGTGGTCATGGTAATCGGTCACCACGCAATTTAAAGGTGAGTACTTTTGGTGATTGGCTTAAGTCTCATTATCCAAATTCCCGAGTTTATTCGGTTGGCGGCAAAGACCGTGCGGCCATTACAATGGGCGGACATAATGCTGATGGCGTCTATTGGTACAATCGGTTTACGGGTAGATTTACGTCCAGCGGTTACTATACAGCTTCTCTTCCTGAATATATTGAAAGATTTAATGGAATAGACCCGCTACTAGATGGCCATTTGAAATCTGTGCCGGAAACCTGGGAGCATCCAGAAGGGTCTTATCGCGAAGACGATTATCCTGGCGAATCAGATGAGATTGGTAGAGTGAGTGGTCACCCTTTGGCTCAGGGTGACGAAGAGGATATATATTGGCAAGTATACAGATCCCCAGTAATCGATACACAAACGATCGCACTCGCGAAACTTATTCGCGACCACAAAAAATTAGGCGAAGGACCCGAACCCGATTTATTAATCATTACCTTATCGGCAACAGATACTGTAGGCCATCTTTACGGTCCTCGGAGTGCCGAATCCGAAGATACCTTAAAGAATATAGATACAATGTTGGATGGATTTATTATAGATCTTGAAACCAACCTCGGCATTGGTAATGTACTTGTCACTTTGGTTGCAGATCACGGTGTTGCGGAATTACCCGAGTATAGAACAGAACATGCTATTAACACCTGTCCGAAGAAAGGTAGAATACCTATTTGGCACTTTCTGCTTGGGATAAACTGGGATGTCTACTGGCGATATACCTTTCCTTTTGATTTGCCAGATAATTTAATTAAGCTCTCAGCTTCGGACATTTCGCTCAGTAGAAAATATATTGCAGAAAATGGTCTTAATTATGATGAAGTTGTGGAAACCCTCGATAAGATATTATCAGAAAAATCGATAATCAAAGAAGCTTGGACGAGAAAAGAGATACGAGAAGGAAAGACAGAAATAGCACGCTTATTGAAAAACTCTCAAACGGATGATAAGAGTAGCGATATTGTGTTTCAGCTACACCGTGACTGTATTCTAACTGTGGACGAGGGTACAACCCATGGGTCAGTTTATGATTACGATCGGGACATTCCAATGATATTTTACGGTTGGGGAGTAACGCCGGGTAAAATATCGGGTAAGGCTCATAGCGTTGACATAGCTCCGACACTGGCACGTCACATTGGTATACAAATGCCTTATGGTCTGGAGGGTAAACCTTTAGATTTAACTGAACAAATGACCGGGTCAAACAATTAGTTTCGATATACTCTACAAACTACATCGGTGAAGCCACAGACAAGCAGAACATCCTTACCGACGTCTTCTACCTGCTTTTGACGAGTTTGTATTTCGGCGCAACCGCGAAGAAATCGATCGTTTGTCCTGATTAGATGAATGTTTGGTCAGGAATGGTCGTACTGTGGCTTTACCGCGAGCACCTTCTGGACTATTTCCTGTTCCCGCAGGTTGGTAGCTGGGTATTAGGTGTAGTTTCCCATTGCCTATCAGATTGGCTTTACCCATTTTTTTCAATGCCTCTCTGAGTATTGGCCAATTTTCTGGATCGTGATAACGCAGGAACGCCTTGTGCAATCGACGTTGTCTTCTACCCTTGGCTGAAACGACCGTTTCAGACGTCCGGTTAACCTTATGAAGCGGATTCTTACCGCCGTACCACATGGCTGTGGCCATAGCCATCGGTGAGGGCAGAAATGCCTGTACTTGATCGGCTCTAAAGCCATTGTTTTTTAGCCATAGGGCAAGATTCATCATATCTTCATCGGTAGTACCAGGGTGTGCTGCGATGAAATAGGGGATTAGATATTGTTCCTTACCAGCCTCTTTCGAATATTTTTCGAACATCGTTTTAAAGCGGTTATAAGTACCCATGCCTGGCTTCATCATCTTGGCTAATGGGCCTTTTTCGGTATGTTCCGGGGCGATTTTAAGGTATCCGCCTACATGATAGGTAACCAACTCCTTGACGTATTCCGGTGTTTCTACAGCAAGGTCATAGCGCAAACCCGAGGCAATCAGTATTTTTTTGATGCCGGGAATTACGCGAGCCTTTCTATATAGATGAACCAGCGGCATTTGGTCGGTATTCAGATTTTTACAAATACTTGGATACACACAGGACAAACGCCGACAGCTTTTTTCTGTTTTTCTATCTTTGCAGGCCAATTTCCACATGTTGGCGGTGGGTCCACCCAGATCTGAAATTACGCCCGTAAATCCAGGTGTATTATCCCGGATAGTTTCGATTTCTTTGAGAATACTTTTTTCGGAGCGGTTTTGGATGATTCGCCCTTCGTGTTCGGTAATCGAGCAAAAGGAACAACCACCAAAACAACCGCGCATAATATTAATGGAAAAACGAATCATCTCGTAAGCGGGGATTCGGGCATCTCCATAAGCCGGGTGCGGGACGCGTTGATAAGGGTGCTCAAAAACCCTATCCATCTCATGTGTTTCCAACGGAACTGGCGGAGGATTGAGCCAGACTTTTTGACTACCGTGCTGTTGGACAAGAGAGCGAGCGTTACCAGGATTGGATTCTTGATGCAATACACGAGAAGCATGGGCATAAAGCATTGGGTC
>Ga0114932_10006396_pt1 | contig 10059 bp, 6 predicted proteins | sample 2SBtaG_2_FD_87286 | JGI IMG/M metagenome (GOLD analysis project Ga0114932, IMG submission 87286) | Deep subsurface microbial communities from Kolumbo volcano to uncover new lineages of life (NeLLi) - 2SBTROV12_ACTIVE470 metaG | ecosystem: Environmental > Aquatic > Marine > Volcanic ... | reverse complement strand
ATCGACTGGATCGACGGCGATGTCTTCGTGGGCCCCGGCACCCAGACTGTCGACGCCCCCCTCGATAAGCTTCCCATGTTCCTGCGCCAAGGCGGCATGGTGCCCATGTTGCGGCCGACTATCGACACCATGGCCCCGACCATCGACCCGGACCGGGTCGACTCCTTCGACACCGAGGCCGGCTTGCTCTGGGTACGCCTGTTCCCCGGACCTGCCACAGAATTCGAGCTCTATGACGGCAGCAAGCTGGTTCAAGAGGGTGATTCAGCTGGCGCAACGTTCAGCTTTGAAGAGGGATCCACCTTCTCGGAAGGTGCAGTCTTCGAGGTGGTGGGGCTGGAACAGACACCCACCGAGGTGACCTTGGGTGGCACGCCGATGACCGAGGTCGCCGACCCCGCAGTCGAGCAGGGCTGGGCTTGGACCGACGGCGTTCTGGTTGTGCGCGTCGATGGCGGTGCCGGTCAGATCATCCAAGCGAACTGAGCATCGTCGCGGTTATCGTGCGCCATTGCCGCTCCTGGAGAGCTTCCTTGCGCATTTTTTCGACCGCCGTCCTGCTCGCCCTCGCCTTGACAGGGTGCAAAGGACCCGAGGGCGTACAGGGTGAGCCCGGTCCCCCCGGACCCGGCGCCAACCCGAACATCTCCCTGCTCTCCCCCAGCACGGTGTACCTCGGACGCATCCTTCAAGTGACCGTCAGTGGCTCGGGCACGCAGTTCGCCGACGACACCGAGGTGGACTTCGGCGAAGGCGTCGAGGTGCTCAACACCCATGCCGCCAGCGAGGCCGCACTCGTCGTCACCATCGAGGTCACCACCGATGCCCCGACCGGAACCCGCGATGTGGTCGTCGGAAGCGGAGACGATGCGCTGGTCTACGACATGGCCTTCAACATCAGCCCCGCGGTCCGCCTGAGCGAGACACTCGGCTCGGTGGCACAGGGCTCAATTCTGTTCGGCGAGGTCGAGCTGCTCGACGTCAGCCAGCCCTTGGACACCACGACCACAGGCGATGGCCTGTTCACCCCGCTCATCTTCACCAATCTGGCCATCTCGGGCGCTGAGGAACCGGACAAGGTGTACGGAACCGTCGACGCGGCTCAGCCATTTGGGCTCTCCTACACGATGTTCCTCGACATCGATGCCGCTGCGGGCCCCACCGATGTCGAGATCGCCAGCGGCCCCGACCTCGGCGGCATCAGTGTGGCTCCCGGCGCTCTCGACGTCACAGCGCGCACCGCCGAGCTGCTGTCCGCCGGCACCACCAGCATCACCGCACCTGATGCGTACGGCAGCGCGCTATACCGCATCGAGCCCACAGCCGGACAGCTCGTGAGCCTGAGCATCGACTCGACCGGCGGACTTCCCAGCTTCATCCTGGTCCCCGACTCGGGGCATATGGACGACTTTATCGACTTCACGGCGTCGACGACATTCACCGCGACCGGGCCTCTGTACCTTGTCTATTGGGACAACAGCGGCGAAGGCGGGTACAGCGCCGACCTCAATCTGTCGATCATCAACCCCACCACGACCGTCGAGAGCGAGCCCAACGACACCTGCGGAGGCGGTGCTGCTGTCGATCTGCCGCTGTTGGCCACCGCCAGCCTCTTCGACATCGACGATGTGGACTGGGTCGCGGTGAACGTCACCGCCGACGACATCGGCAAGCGGCTGCACATGGTCACTCTGCCCGGGGACGACTTCACCGACACCGTCGTTCAGGCCTATGGCTCCGACTGCGAGACGGCCCTAGGCGACGCGTCATCGGACTCGGGCTACCACGAGGACCACTTCAGCGACACCATCACCGCCGAGGGCGTGCACTGGATTCGGGTGTGGAACAGCACTTGGGGCTACGCCGAGCCGAACTACGAGCTGCTCGTCCTGATCGAATAGGAATAGCGCATCCCACCGCCGGGTCAGCAGGCGCACTGTAGACTGCCGCCCCGGAGGTTCCTCGATGCAGTTGTTCTTCATGCTGTGGATGTTCTTTGCACCCGCATTTGCCATGGACCCCGGTTCCTACGCCGCACTCAAGAACCAGGTCGACAACGCCAGCTTCTCGTCCGACAAGCTCACCGTGCTGCGGACCGCTGCCTCGTCCAACACCTTCACGGCCGAGCAAGTCGCCGAGCTGATCAAAGACATCAGCTTCGCAAAGGACCAACTTGCGGCACTCGAAGTCATGGCGCCGCGCATCGACGATCGCCGCAATCAGCATCTGATCTTGGACGCATTCACCTTCTCGTCCGACAAGAGCAAGGCCGGTGCCATCCTGAGCAGCACCGCAGCAGCAGCACCGCCCGCCGCCCCGCCACCACCTCCACCGGGCTGGGACCGCACCTCTGGACGACCCCCTTCGACCTCTCCTCGGGGCGGACCCCCACCCCGCGGCGGGCCCCCACCCCGAGGGACCACGCCAGCCCCGGCGGCCAGCGCATGCACCTGGGACAGCAGCCTGCCTCCCCTCGAGGTGAACTTCACCAGCCGATGGGACGACGCCGAGGTCGCCAGCCTGGTCCAGAGCATCGACAAGGCCACGTTCAGCAGCGCCCAGAAAGACCTGCTGCGAAACGCCCTGGCTGGGCGCGTCGAGGGCTTCAGCGGCCCCCAGGTCCTGCGCATCTTGAGTCCATTCGGCTTTGACAGTGACATGGTCGAAGCCCTGTCCATCATCGACGAGCACCTGCTGGGCATGACCAGCGCCGAGGTCGCCTCGATTCTGCGCCAGTACAGCTTCAGCAGCGACAAAATCGCCGCCTTGACCGCGCTCAAAGACACCATCACCGACCCCGAGCACAAACACGTCATCCTCGATGAGTTCACCTTCGGCCGCGACAAAGAAGAGGCGTCGAAGATCATGGCCGACGTCAAGCCACGCAGCTTTCTGTACGGCACCGTCCACAGCCAGCGGGTGGTGTTCGTCGTCGACGTCTCGGGCTCGATGGAGGCGCGCTTCCGCACCAACCAGGGCACCAGCTGGTCACGCCTCGACTTCGTGCGCTGCGAGCTCGAGCGCGTCTTGACCACCCAGTTCGCGCCCGGGGCCCAGTTCAACATCGTGTTGTTCGGCCGCGACGTCCGCCCATGGCAGACGGGCCTGGTCGACGCCACTCCAGCCAACGTGCGCGACGCCATCGGCTTTCTGCACAGCATGCGGCCCTATGGCGCCACCAATGTGCACGGGGCCCTCGACTCCGCGATGCGCATGAACGCCGACTCCATCTACTTCCTGACCGATGGCAAGCCCACCGAAGGCCGCATTCAGGACCCCGTCGGCATCCTGCGCGATGTCGACGCCTGGAGCCGCGGAGCGACCCGAATCCACAGCATCGCCTTTCTCATGGGACGCCACGATGGCGACGACAAAGACGCCAGTCGGCGCCTGATGTACGACCTCGCCAAGACGACCGGCGGAATCTACCGCGCGCTGGAGTAGCAGCGGTTGGGGTAGTCTGCAGCCAGGAGACACCCCATGAGACTCGCTACCGTCTGGATTCTGCCCGCTGTGGCTGGCATCTACCTGCTTCCCGTCGCGTGCAGCGGCGGCGAGCCCGAGTGCACTGATGTGTGCCCACCGGGCATCTCTCGTTGCGACGGAGACAACGTCCAGACCTGTGTCACTGGCGCCAGCGGCTGCCGCGAGTGGGCCAACGAAGTGTGCGACGACGGCTGTGAAGAAGAGAGCAGCACGGTCGCCACATGCTCAACCGGCGACGTCGACCCGACCTGCGACGACAAGTGCGACAGCGCCGGCGAGACCCGCTGCGACCGCGACAACATTCAGACCTGCACCACCGACAGCGATGGCTGCAAGGACTGGTCGGACACATCGGACTGTACCGAGCTCGGCCAGACCTGTGACGACAGCGGCGGCAGTCCTATCTGCCTATGGGGCGTGCCGACACTGGGCTCCGAAGGGCTGACCGTCTGCGACCCCGACGAAGATGAGAGCGAGCCCAAGACCGGCGAGACCGGCTGCCCAGCAGCCACCACCGACCCGTTCATCGTCGACTTCTACGAGGTCAACAACGACTCCGGCGACTGCCTGTGGTTCAAGGGCGACAACCTGGGTGCGGGCGCCGGAAGCGACCTGTTCATGTACGTCATCGCCCCAGACGGCACCTACGAATTCCTCGACGATGAGTGGGGTTGCTCGATCACCAGTGACTGGGACTGTCCCGAGGGCTCGTTCATCGCTCCGGCTGCAGACATGGTTGTGGCCATCGGTCAGTGGGACCTCGGCGGCGGCTGCACCCCCGGTGAATCGGCGCCATACCAGCTGTTCATCTCGGTCAATGGCGACGCGGTCACGCCGACTCGCCTGGCGAACGAAGTCGAGTTCGAGCGGCCCTTCTAGGGCGATATCGATCTACATTGTAGATCTATAAATCATAGGATCTAGAGAGGCCAAACGGGGACCGTGCGCGCCAAATGTTGGCATGCGATCTGCATTTGACCCTGCCGTGCCTGGAGGGTCCTCTCATGAACGTTCTATTTCTCATTCTGTCCGCTTTGGCTTCTGCATCCACTCCTGCGACGATCCATGCCGACGTGGCCCGCGTGCGGTCTGCCCCCACCACGGGTGCCGAGATCGAAGCCCGCCTGCGCATCAACACGCCTGTGACCGTGCTCGAAGAGAAGGACGGCTGGAGCCGGATTCGCATGACCGACCGCCCCGAGAGCTACCCCATTGAAGGGTGGGTCGCCTCGAGCCTGCTGGGCGAGGGAACGCTGACCACCACCGATGTCAGCCGTGCCGCCGAGGCTTCGGAGACCGACAAGGACCGAGCCAAGTGGGAAGGCCGAGCCGCCGCCATCGCCGGGGAACCCCGCGGACACCATGTCTATGTGGCCGTGTGCCGGGCCATCGAGAACGCGGCCCGCACCGAGCCTTCCAAGAGCCGCGCCGAGCTTGTCGGTCGATGGTCGGCCGGCGACGGCTTCGAGGACATGACCAGCAGCGGAACCTGGAGCGAGGCCCCCGACGAGCTGCAGCCTGTCGCCGCCTGGGTCGGCAGCTTGCCTTGGCGTTCGGTGGGTGAGAACCGCCACTTGAGTCACTGGGAGACCGTCGAGACCGGTCTGGTCATGTCGGGCACCCCCTTTCCGGCTCCCTTCCTGACCGAGCTGTGGAACGAGGACGCCGGCTCGGCCTACAAGCCGGGAGGCAGCGAGATGGGCGGCGGCGAGTACATCGTGGTGCTGGGCCCATGCAACAACCCGGGCGACGTGCTCGCGACAGCCCCCCTGACCGGCGTCGATCCGGCGGCCGTTGGCATGTCGGACGCCATCTCGACCGTGTCGCTGCTCGAGCCCATACACTCGGGCACGGTCTACGGCATGAACGTCTCTCGCCCCGACAAGGACGCGTCGCTGAAGTCGGTGATGGTTTCCTTCCCGTGGGAGTACGGGAGCTGCGGCGAGTCTCACGCTGCACCAGCCTCGAACTTCGTGCTCATGAACGGCGAGACCATCCTGAGCATCGTCGGAGCTGGCATGGCACCCTCACGTGGGACGCACCCAGAGCACGTCGGCTCCCCGAGCTGGTACCGGCTGGACTTTGCAGGAGAGACCCGCATGTTGGGTGTGATGAAGGCCAAGTGGGGCTACGGCACCGGCGCTAGCCTGGTGATGGTCGAGCCCGACTTCACCAAGGCGACCGACATGACCGTGACTCTCGAGAGCTACGGTTGTTGAGACACATCACCACGCGTATTGCCTCAAGCTAGGGCAGCGTCACTTGGATTTCGCCGCAGCCCCCGCGCCCAGCATCCCAGGTCAGCGTCAGAGTGCCCGAGCCCTTGACCACCCAGGTCGTGGTGGCACGGGTGCCGCGCTTGGGGGACAGGGCCGGGTACAGCGGGTGCCGTGCCTCGTTCACCTGCAGGGCTCCCCAGCCATCTAGCCAGCCTAGGTTCACGGCCGGCTCGCCATCGACGATGACCAGGCCAGCAGACAGCTGGGCCTCAATACAGATGGGCGGCGCAGTGCCGATCTGCTCCGCCCGCCTCAAGCCGCTGGTGGGCAGAAAGCCAGTGTTGTCCAGGACCATCTGAACGCGCCAGACCCCCTCTGTCACTGGCTCGAAGGCCACGTTGGCCCCCACATCTGGCAACGCCCGCCGCATGCGGTCGGCGACCATAAAACCGCGCTCGCACTCCTTGGCCAGCAGCCTGACCGGTGGATTGCGCACCGTGGTCTGGTACTCGAGTCCGCCAAGCTCCACCGCTCCCAATTGAGCATGCTGGTGGGGCTTCCAGTCGACAATGGCACCGGGCTCGCTGGCAAAGGCCTGCAGCATGACCGCCACTTTGGCTGCATCGGGCTTCTTAAAGAACAGCGCTGGCTTCTTGAGCTCGATGCCCGCGTGGCCAAAGGGATCCCACAGCTCTAAGGTGTAGCCCGGCACCCCAAAGGTCGTGCTCATGGTGTCCGACCAGACCCCGACAATGGACTTCTTGGGGTCATAGCTGAAGTCCGGCACCGTCTTGAACACGCGGTAGCCCGTGCCCTCGACGCACTGCTTGCCAAGGGACTCCATCAGATCGATGTCCAGCTCGCTCAGCGGTGACGGGTCACGGTAAGGCTGGGTCAGCAGACAGCCGGTGTAGGTGTGGTTCGAGACGGCGGCACCAATGCGGGGAAAGCGGCGAAAGGTCTCGACGACGGCATGGGATTCGGGCTCGGACAGCGGATAGTCGCCCGAGTCCATGCCGAACATCTCGAAGGGCGCCCAGGCCGACGGGAAGTTGCGATTGAGGTCCTGGCCGAACTGCCTCGGAGCCTCGAGCCAGCGCACTCCATCCCACTGCAGGAAGTTGCCCTCTTGGCAGACAAAGAAGGCCTCGCGCGGGTCATCGTCGAGCTTTCTGGGGCGCATGACGATTGGGTTTTCGTGGTCGAAGATCCACGGGCCGGCGGGGTGCTTCCAGCGCATCCAGCGCACGTGGCCGTCGCCATCGAGGTCCTCGGGGTGCAGGCCGATGCGGGGTCGACCATCTCGCGGCGGGCGCAGGGTCGAGCGGATGAAGGGCGACCCGTTGCACATCGCATGAAAGCCATCGGGGCTGATGCACGGCATGATGTACGCGCTGTTGCGGGCAAACCAGCCGGTTGCGGACTCCTCGTCTGCCGCCAATGCAGCCAGCCACCGGGTCGCGGTGTCCAGCGCGCTCATGATGCCGGTCCACTCAGAACAGTGCGTGCCCGCATCGATCCAAAATCCCGGGCGGTCGACGTCGCGGCCATCTTGCTTGCCGATGACGAGCAGCAGCAGGGGTCGGCCCTGCCGGGACTCGCCCACAGTCTCTAGGCGCGCCCATTGTGGATGGGCTGCGGCGAGCTGCTCGCAGTGGGTGACCAACCCCTCCCAGTCGAGGTATTCGCTGCCGTCGTATGTGGACATGTGCGGGTTTTACACCAGCTGCACCCCGGTCGCGATGGATCGGCGTACGATTCGGGTCGGAGTCCCCGCTTGTCCCAGACCGATGACCGCCCCCTTCTGCCGCATATCTCGCCTGTAAGCAGATATGAGGACCTTGGCTTCATCCGCCCAGGCGGCGAGACCGAGCTGCGCCGGGTCCGTGATCGCGAGCTCGATCGCATTGTCGCGATGCGCGTGTTGCACGCGGCCATGCTCAACGACGTGGCGGCCGTCCGCCGCTTTGTCGATAGTGTGCGCATTCACGCGTCCCTAGAACACCCGGGCATCCTGCCTATTCACGAAATCGGCCGCCTGAAAGACGGCCGTTACTTCGCCACCATGCCCGACAACAAGGGCCTGCCCATCGCCGAAGTGGTCGGCGCGGGCACGTTGCGCGTCGCGGTCCGAACCTTCGCAAAGGCGCTCGAAGCGCTGTCCTATGCCCACGATCGCCACATCGTGCACGGCGCCCTGTCCCCGGACACGATCCGAGTCGGCGGACGCGGACAGGTTGTGGTGGTCGACTGGGGCACCGCCGATGAGACCGATCCCCGCGTCGACGTCATGGCGCTGGGCCTGACCCTGAGGGCCATCGCCCAAGATCGCCGCAACGCCGGTGTCGAAGGCGAAGTGCTGGCGGCCATCTGCGCCAAGGCGACCCACGCCGAGCTCGACGAGCGCTACCCCGACGCCGCCTCGTTGCTGGCCGTCATCGAGAGCTGGATGGACCAGTCTCCGCGCCAGGCCCGCGCCCTGCAGATGGTCGAGAGTGCCGAGGCGCTCAATCCGCAAGCCCGCGAGATGCGCAAGCGCGCCAATGACCTGAACACCGAAGCCGACAGCATCATGTCCAAGGTCGAGCCCTGGGACACCGAACAAAAGAAGGAGCTGGGCTGGGCCAAACAGGAACAGGCAGCCCTGTTCGATCGCGAGGCCGACCGCATCGACAGCGAAGCCGAGCGCATGCTCTACAGCGCGTTCAACCACGCCCCGGACCTCGGGGCCGCCCACCGCGCTCTGGCGGCCCGCTACCGCGCTCAGCACGAGGCCGCCGAGGCTGACCGAGATGCCAAGGCTGCCGAGCGCGCCGGAGCCCTGCTGCGCGTACACTCTGGCGCCCTGTCCAGCAGCTCGCCGGTGCGCAAGATGCACTTCGCCTACCTCAAGGGGCTGGGCTCGCTGTCACTGGTGACCGATCCCCCCGGCGCCGACGTCGAACTGCACCGCTACGAGACCCACAACCGACGCCAGGTATGGGTCGCCGAGCGCAGCCTGGGCCGCACTCCGCTGGCCAACGTGCCCCTGACCATGGGCAGCTACCTCTTGGTGATTCGCGCAAAAGGCCGCGTGCCCGTGCGCTATCCCGTGTTGATTCGCCGCCAGGAGCACTGGGACGGCGTGCCCCCGAACGAGCACCACGCCAAGCCCATCTACCTTCCGCGGGTCGGCGAGCTTCGCAAGAACGACTGCTACGTGCCAGCGGGCTGGTTCTGGGCTGGTGGCGATGCCGAAGCCCTCGATGCCGCTCCACGCAAGCGTCTATGGGCCGATGGCTTTGCCCTGCGTCGCTTCCCCGTCACCAACCGCGAGTACCTCGCCTTCCTCAACGACTTGGTGCACACCAACCGCGAAGATGACGCCAAGCGCTTCGTCCCCCGCGAGCGAAATCGCCTGCCGGGCAAGCGGGCCGGCATGATCTACGCCCGTCGCCGAGACGGCACCTTCTATCTGCGCAAGGACATCGACGGTGACCGCTGGCTCAAGGACTGGCCGGTCTTTATGACCGACTGGGCCTGTGCCCGAGGCTTCGCCGCTTGGTTCGCAGAAGTCACCGGACAGCCCTGGCGCGTTCCCAGCGAGTACGAGTGGGAGAAAGCCGCACGAGGAGCCGACGAGCGCCTGTTCCCGTGGGGAGACTGGCTCGACCCAAGCTGGACCCGAACCCGAGACAGCCGAGCCGGCCGCATGTACCCCGCGGTCGTCGGACGGCACCCGGTCGACGTGTCGCCCTACGGCGTGCGCGGCCTGGGTGGCAACGTGCGAGACTGGTGCTTCGAGGGCTACAAGACCGAGGGTCCGGACACCCCCGGAGACCGGGTCATCGTGCAGGAGTACTACGGCCCGCGCGAGCCTGCTTGGTCCACCGAGCGCGTCGCACGGGGCGGCTACTGGGCCATGAGCGCCCAGGGATCACGCGCCGCCACCCGGTACCACGTCGACGCGCACATGCGCTCGGCCCACCTGGGCATGAGAATGGCGCGAAGCATCGGCTGAACGGCGAGCACGTCGTCCTTGGACCAACACCGCCCAGGGAGGCGAAGCTGCGCTTTACCTGATCGGTGCTCTAGCCTCGACTTTAGCCGTCTGGGCAAAGGATGGTGCTGGACGGGCAGATCCGGCAGATCCGGGAGTGGCGATCCATCAGGCCGCCGCGACCACTCGCGCGGCGTAGTCGGCCCAGACTTCTGGTCGCGGTGAGCCGCGAGACGGCGGATCCGAAAGTCGCTGGGCCCAGCTGATTCGTCGCAATGCAGCGAGCATATCGCTGAATGAGGCCCGCCCTTTCCGGGAGTACCACGGATCCGCCAAGCGGGGAGCCAGCTCGGCAGCCTCGGTGTGGCCGTCGGT
>Ga0114932_10006393_pt1 | contig 10063 bp, 7 predicted proteins | sample 2SBtaG_2_FD_87286 | JGI IMG/M metagenome (GOLD analysis project Ga0114932, IMG submission 87286) | Deep subsurface microbial communities from Kolumbo volcano to uncover new lineages of life (NeLLi) - 2SBTROV12_ACTIVE470 metaG | ecosystem: Environmental > Aquatic > Marine > Volcanic ... | reverse complement strand
TGTTCCGATCCATGCTCACAGTGTCTCACTCCCGGCCCGTATGGCACCTCATACAAGCAGCGGCCAATACCCGCGGGTTGATCCGGTGATCGTCCTCGCGATACGGAGACAATTCCCCGTGGCACTGTCGGCAGTCGATCTGCTGGGCCAACACCTTGGCGTGGACCTTTTCAAAATGCCAGAAACCGGGCCGGCTGTCGGCTATGTCGGATTCCACGTCGTGGCAATCGGCACAACGCTGCTCACCACCCTGCTGCACCGGACGCTTCCAGGCAGCGGTCTTGAGGATCGTGCGGGCAGCCACTCGTCCGGTGACCACGCAGGGCCCCAGGAACGTCCCTTCCAATGCCGCCTTGCCGTTGATCAACGCCAGCCCGGTCAGTTCGCCCACGGCGTAGAGGCCTGGAATCGGCCGCTTTTTCTTGTCGACCACCCGACATCCCAGGTCAATCGCCACTCCCCCCATGCTCTTGCGGGTCAACGGAAAAGTCTGGATCGCGTAATAGGGAGGCGTCTCCAGTTTCACCGACGCCGTGTTGTTGAATTCGGTCTTGCCCGGACCAAAGCGACCGAAGTCATCGTCGACTCCCTTGTCCACCAGCGAGTTGTATCGGGCGAGAGTGGCTTTCAGATTCTCGACGGGCAACCCCGACTTACGAGCCAACTCCTCGATCGTGTCGGCCGACTGAACGAGCTTCGGGTTGGCGAATATCAGGCGGTTGACCTTGCCCGTGTCGGCCCAGTCCGATCCGGAGACGCTGAATTCCTTCCGGGTGGCCTGGTCGAAGATCGCCCAGCAGGTGACCTGTTCCTGTTTCAACAACGCCGGCATCACGTCCTTGGCCCAGCCGTGGTCGTTGGCAAATCTCTTGCCCTGCCAGTTGACCAGGATTCCCCACATGTTGGCCGCATTCAGCCCCTTGTTGCTGCCGGGGTTCTGTGGATCGGGCAGCCCCGAATAGTAGTTCCACTGGTAGTCCATTTTGACCAGGTCGCCGCCGATTTCCCGGACCATCTCGTGGCCCAGGCCAATCGAGTGCCGTCCCGATCCGGCCAGGATCGTCTTGGGAAAATCGAACTCCGCAGGCCAGAATTCTCGGACCAGGTCCAGGTTGCTCTGAAATCCGCCGGTGGCCAACACCACCGCATCGGACTCCATGAACCCACTGGTGTTCTCTCGCATGTCGGTCGTCCGCACGCCGACAACCCGCTCGTCGCGAATCACCAGCGAATCTGCTCGGGTGTTCCAGACAAAGCGGACGTTGGACCGTTCCAGGCAGGCCCGGTACACCGGGGTCACCAACCCGATGCCCCGCTCGGCCGGCTGGTGGAAACGATCGACACTGTTGCCCGGGGCGTTGTCGACTCCGGAGAACACCACCCCCAGGTCAACCAGCCAGTCGTAGATCATCTCGCGAGAATGATCGACGTAGTACCGGACCCATTTCCTGTCGGCCCCCTCGCCCCATTCAACGAAATCCTTGTAGGCCAGGTCGGGCGAATCCTTGAAGCCAGCCGCCGTCTGCACCGGCGTGTCCACGACTGCCACGCCTCCCTGCGACATCACCGCGTGACCGCCATAGACACTCGACATGTCAATGACCACCACCGAGGCGCCGCCATCAGCCAACTCCAGGGCCGTCGACAGGCCGGAGAGACCGGCACCAACGACAATCACCCGTGGAGGGGCTGTCGTCTTTTGTGGTCCCGGACCACCATCCGGATCACCGCCGGGACCGGCACCCATCTCGCTGCCTCCGACGATCAGAGCCAGCCCGACGGCCACCACCGGAACAATCAACAGCAGGCTTTCGACAGCGGTCCTGGACCGAGTGGTCATTCCGATCCGCCCCCATCGAGCCGTTTCAAAACGATCTGACGAAACTCGATCTCCATGGGCGGACCACCGTGCAACTGCAGGCCGATGATCCCCTTAGGAATCCGCTTGGCTTTCTCGTTGTCGATCACCTCCGAGGCCATCCGGCCGTTGATCGTGAAGTACATCCTGTAACCCTTCACGACGACGTGCACGTCATTCCAATCCCGCCGCTTGACGTGGCTGGCCTCCAGGCCCCTCTCGAGTTTCGTCACCGTCTTCTTGCCGTCGGCGGCAATCACCACACGGTGACCTCTCTGGACCAGGTACGAACCGCGGGGATAGCCATGAAAATCCCACGAACCCAGCACCTGCGGCCCCACGCCGACGTGCCCGAAGTCGGCGTGGTAACCACTGATCTTGTGCGTCTTGGAAATTCCCAGCAAGCCACGGATATGAATTCCGGAGTTGCCCTTCGTGCGGAATCGGTAACTGAGTTTCAATTCGTAGTCGGACAGATTCTTGTCGTGGAAAATCAAGTCCGACCCCTTGCCGTCGGTCTTGCCAACCAGCAACCCGTCACGGACCGACCAGTGGGTCTTCTTCTCGGCAGGAATCACGTTCCAGCCCTTCAGAGTCTTTCCGTCGAAGATCGACTGGAACCTCTCGGCCGCCGTGGCGACACCGGGAACCACAAGGCCGATCAATGTCGACAACACCAGAATTCTCATGACAACTCCTTGCCCGTCTCTACGGGTGCTCACTTCTTCCCGAACCGGTACACCGATCGGGCCGTCTTCCCCAGGATCCACTTCTTGTCCTCGGCCGTGAAGAACGGGATAAGATCCTTCATGATCAGCAACTCGTAAAAGTTCGCGTAGATCATCCGTCGCGGTCCAAACGTGTCGTAGATCTTGCGCAGGTAGGGCCACATGTCGCGAAACGGCGGTTTCTGCTGCGACGGATTGTGCAACGACGTCCGCACATGGACGTTGGGAAACTCCTTCAGCGCCAGGATCTGGTCGATCCCCTCACTGTCGGGCCGGGCGATATCAATCATCGCGAAGTGATCGATCACCAGTTTCACACCGGGGAACCGACGGGCCATGTCGGCGACCTGCGACAACTGGTGGGGTGCCAGGAAGATATTGAAAACAGCGCCCAGCTCCTGGGCCCGTTTCCACAGCGGGTAACACGCCGGGTCGTTCATCCAGATCTTGTTGCGGTCATAAATCGGGCTCAGTCGCAGACCGACCAGGTGGTCACGTTTCATCAACCGCTCGAGCCGCCCCGGGTTCTCGGGATCACCGGGCCGGTGCAAACCGTGTCCAACCAGCAGGCCGATGGCAGCGAAACGATCCGGATGAGACTTGACGCAATGACTCGAGTACGAGTTGTCAGTCCCGTAATAGCACACGTGGCTGATGACGGTCCTGGCAATCCCGTGCACCTGCATCTCGGCCAGCAGGTGATCCATCGAATAATTACGCCGCGGCTTGCTGTTGGGGCAATTGGAGAGCTTGGGGTTGATCGGAAACGACTTGTCGTTGATCAACCAGGCATGTTCGGCCCCATTGATGATCTCATCGTCACGGTCCTGCACCGCCGCCACCGGGGACGGGCTGGCCAGGCCCGACGCCGCGACACCAGCCAGGCCCGTCTTCAGGAAAACACGTCGGTTGATTCCACTCATGGCTTCAACGGCAACAATTCGACCTTGCGGAACTCCACCGGGTGGCTCTCTGACTGCAACGAGATCGACCCGCCTTCGATCAACAACGACTTCCCCGCGGGCTTGCCGGCGATCAACTTCTTGGCGTCCTTGTCGTTGGGATCGAGTTGCGGCTTGGTGTATTCCAGGACCGTCTTGCCATCAATCTTGTGACGAATGATCTCGCTGCCCCGCACCTCGATCTCAACCGTCACCCACTGGTCACCCCGGTACGTCTTTGACGCCGAGCTGGTGCAATGTGGCTTGTGAAGCTTGCCCTTGTAGAAGACGTGGGTTCCCGGTGTGCACAGGTTCGCCGTGGGTCGCTTTCCCATTTTCCGACCACCCAGCAACTGCACCTCAATCGAGACCGGGAAGTTCTGGTCCTTGCCCATCGACTCGGGAGCCTGACCGTGCACCATGACGCCACTGTTTCGGAATGCCCAGCCCGGCCCGCCGGTCACCTGCTGGCCCGTGAAGCGATACTCGCAACGGAAGATGTAGTGCGAGAACGGTTTTTCGTAGAACAGGTGTCCGAATTTTGCACCGAACCCCTTGTAGGCGTCGTACCCCACCTTCAGCACTCCATTCTCAACACGGAACGTCTTGCCAAAGTTGTCCCCGAGATCGTGCCCCTTGATCTTCACCTTCCAACCCGACAAGTCCTTGCCGTTGAACAACTGGATCCACTTTCCCTTGGTCGCATCCGCGGCAGTCGTATCAGCCGTCAGCAGGGGAACCAGAAACAGCGACCAGCACAGTGCACCGGCCAGGTGATTTCGCAATCGGCATGTCATGTGAAAGCTCTCGAGTGAAGACGAAAAGACGAAATGGTGTGGCATTTCGGATGGAACCAACATTGTGCGTTGTCAGGCACCGCCGGGAAAGTCGACAGCCCGTTCGTTCAGGGAACAAATTTCAGCAGGCTCTGTCCCTTGGCCGGCATCGACGCCAACGCCTGCCTCAACATGACCAATGCCGCAGCCGCCGTGGCGTCATCCGGAGGGGCCGCTAACGGACTCTTCTCCCGGACATCGGCGGCAACATCGAAGAAACGACCATCCCCGTAGAGCTTGAACCGTTGGGTCCGGACAAAACGCTTTGGTGGGGTCCGTTCCGGACGAGGGCAGTAGTAGACGTGAATCCAGTCTCGCGACCGGTACTTCGGGTCACCAGCCAGCAGACCCGCAAAACTTCGACCGTCCAGCCCTTCGGGAACCTCCGTTTGAGCCACGTCGAGTACCGTGGGCAGAAAGTCCGAGAAATCCACCAGCGCGTCGGTGACCTGCCCGGCAGCAACCCGTCCCGGCCACCGCACAACCAACGGCACCCGGGTTCCCGCGTCGGTCATCTGTCCCTTGCCACCGCGGATTTCTCGTCCGTTCAATCGAGACCGGATCTTGCGGTTCGTGCCATTGTCTCCGGTGAAGATGATCAACGTCCGGCGATCCAGGCCCAGTTCATGAACTTTCGCCACCACGCGGCCCACCTGTTCGTCCATGTACGCCACCATGTCCTGGAAATTCCGTTGCTGGTTCTTGCTCTGCCGCGACGCGCTTGCCGGCGTCGGCAGGAACGGGTTGTGAACCTGGATCAAAGGCATGTAGGCAAAAAATGGGCGGTCCCGGTTGGCTTCGATGAAATCGGTCACCGACCTGGTGACGATATCCGGCCCGTAATCATCGGGGCCAAACGTCCGGTTGGTTCCGTTGATGTACAACAACGGTTTCCAGAAACGGGACCCCAGTTGATCGACCTGCCACAAACAGATCTCGTCAAACCCGGTCTTCTCGGGCCACGTCCCCTTGCCGCGAAAACGGTCCGCGTAGTGGCGAGCTCCCAACAGTTGCCACTTGCCCGCCACCGCCGTCCGGTAACCGGCCGCCTGCATGTATTGCCCGATGGTCCTTTGATCCCGGTTGAGCACGGAGAAGGCCGAGTAGTTGCGGACGTTGGAGAGCCCGGTCATCAGCTTGACCCGGCTGGGAGTACACAGCGGCTGGGAGTAACAGTGCCGGAACCTCAGGCCCTGCTTGGCCAGTCGGTCGATATGCGGAGTCTTGTACTGCTTGCTGCCGTAGCAGCCGAAACACTCGTAGCCCACGTCGTCGGCCATGATCAGGATCACGTTGGGCCGTCGCCCTTCACGGGAGGACGACACCCTCGTCCCCGCCAGCTTGAGATAGGCCACCGCGTACCGACGACCAAGTTCACGATAGGAACCGGCATCGAAGTGGACCTTGTCCCCCTTGTGCTTCAACCCCTTGGCCAAAACGAAGGCGGTTCGTGGAACGGATCCTGGCAATTGACGATGAGCCGCATCGACTGTCTGCTTGGCCTGGTCCCACGGTCGTTCGGGCCAACGTCCCATCTGGCCAGCAACAAAAGGAACACGCGGCGACTTCAACTCGTGGCGAAACCTCGCAACCAGTTCATGCAGCTTCTTCTCGTAAACCTTCGCCAGTTCGGGAGTGGTGTCCGATTCGCCCTGGTGCCAGAGGATTCCCTTCAGCGTACCGTGCTTCATTGCCGCACGAATCCGCTTCAGGCAGTCGTCCCACGGGTGCGTCTTGGTACTGGCATGGAACCCGCCGGGTTCCCAGGCCGCGATCGGTGATCCCCCCACGGCACAGGGCACCAGTCCGATCGTCGTACCCGGACGAGCCCGGATGACTTCGCGAGCAAAGGACCGTCCCACACCGACACCGACCACGGTGGGTTTGTCGAAATGCAACGGATCAACCGCCGGAACCCAGCGACCGTCCCGGCCGTACGTCAACACACCGGGAATCGGCCGTTTGTCCTCGGCCGCCACTCTCCCGCGGCCCGCCATGTTCGACTGGCCGACCAGCAGGTACAGGTGAAAATCCTTCTTGGCAGGGAGTTTCGTTTCGGCCACGGCGGCGGCCGACAACATCAGGACAGGGACCAGTCCGGCAACCAGTGGGCATCGAATGAGAAAACTCACAAGCACTCCGTCCTTCACAATGGGAACCTCAACCAACCTTGGCTAAGTTACCTTCTGCCCGTTTGGGATCCCATCAACTTGCACTCGTCTTGCAAACTTCGAAACCGGAGATTCACACCATGCTCCCATCCTCTGCCAACGTTGTCGTGATCGGCGGCGGCGTGCTGGGTACCAGTGCCGCGTTTCACCTGGCGGAGGCGGGAATCGAAGACATCGTGCTGGTTGACCGCGGGCCGGTCGGGGCCGGAACCACGCCCATGGCCGCCGGACAAACCGGTTACCTCAACAGCGACCGCTTCGCCACCGACTTCGGACTCTACAACGTCGAGTTCTTCGAGAATTTCGAAGCCAGGACCGGTCACGCGATCAACTTTCACCAATCCGGCAGTCTCCGAATCACGCTCACCGACATCTACCACCAGGACCTGGAACGCCGGCTCGAGGTCGCAGCGGAAATCGGTGACGACGCCCGCATCATCTCTGCCGAAGAAGCCCGGGCAATGGTGCCACTGCTGGCACCCGCTCCGGACTGCCGCATCATGCTGATGCCCCGCGACGGCTGGGTGGAACCCAAGTCCGTCGCGGTCGCCTACGCCGCGGCTGCGGTCGATCGAGGAGTCCAGTTTCACACCGGAATCCCCGTCACCGGCCTGGTTCACAACGACGACCGGGTCACAGGAGTCACCACACCACAGGGAACACTCCAGGCCAACTGGGTGGTGCTGGCCGCGGGGGCCTGGTCCCGACAACTCAGCCAGCCCCTGGGAATCAATCTCCGCAGCGTCCCGGTCCGACACCAGGCATTTGTCACCGCTCCGCTGGCCGACGCACGGCCCGACCAACCGATCGTTCGCATCACCGAGCCGCAATTCTATGTCAGACCTGAAGCGGGGGGACTGCTGGTGGGCGGATACGGTTACCGGCCCCTGAGTTTTGACATGGACAACTTTGAGGATGGTTTCGAGATCGCCGCTCTCGAGGCCGATCAGGTGTACTACGAACAATTGCAGGCCGCCGCCGAACCTTTCTTCCCGGTACTCGGGAACGCCGTCCGGGTCCAGGACCGCCGCGGGCTGCCGACAATTTCCCCCGACGGTCGCATGGTCATTTCTGAACCAGCCGGAGCACAGGGCCTGGTCGCGATGACCGCCTGTGGGGTCGGTGGAATCGACCGCTCTCCGGGAGCCGGTCGGATCGTCGCCGACATCGTGGCCGGACGCGAACAGTGGATCGACCCCGAAATCCTCGGTGCCAACCGCTTTGGCCAGGATTTCATTGACGACGTCGTGCTGAGAGCCCGGTGCGAAGAAATCTACGCACACCACTACCACGACGTGTACTAGGCAGACGAAGCCAGCCGCCACGCTGTGCGGCCCCCCGGTCCCGCGAGCACTACCCCTCGTAGTGCTTCAGCCAGTGTTTCTGCAAGGCCATGAACTTGCGGACCGACTTGATCTGTTCCATGTCGGTCACCTCGCTCCGTGAGACCTGTTGGCCACCGGAGGAATAGACAACGTAGGCTGGCTTCCGTTTGCCCTTGCCACTCTCGACCACGAATCGCGTCCCCCGGGGGTACTCCTTGGCGAACTGAGCCGACTCCAGGAATTTCTCGATGTTCTTCGTGTCCACCTTGGTGAAGGACTCCTCGTGATCCTTTCGCACACGCTTGGACTGCTTGAGAATCGACTTGATGATTCGCTTGGAGGAGACTTCTCTGGCCAGGAGGGTCGTGTCGATCTTCTTCTCTCGGTTGGCGATCGCCTTGAAGAACTCCGCCTCCGCCAGTCCCGACTTCACTCCGTCGAAACCTCCCTCGATCAGGTACTTGGTGCGGTGAGTCGTGGTCCCCAACTTGGTGGAAACCACGCCGCCGCTTGGACCAACCAGTTTCATCTCGGCCGCATCAGTCGACACGCCAAATCCGCCGAAAACCAGTACGACAACCAGTCCATGAACGATCGGCGAAACAAGACAGGGAAGAGAGGGGGAACAGGAAAGGTTCTGGCGACTGGTCGATGTTCTCATCTCAGGCTCTCATCGAGACACGGAATGAAACAGAAACTGCGGTTCATCATAGGAGAATCCTCTTCGACGTAAATCGTAGCCGCACGTGCCTGCCAAGTCTCCGGTGGCTAGAATACGCGAACTTCTGCTCACCCCGTCCAGGATTCCAGGGATTGCATCCACGATGCGAACACCACTGTCGGTTCTACTTGTTCTGCTGTGGAGCGGCACTGCGGTCTCGGCCCGCCCCAATATCGTCTTCATCTACACCGACGACCAGGCACCCCGTGCCGTTGCCGCCGCCGGAGACACCCGGTTCATCACACCAAATATCGATCGCATTTTCCGGCAGGGCGCTCACCTGACCAATGCGTTTGTCACCACCCCGGTCTGCAGCCCCAGCAGGCTGGGCCTGATTGCCAGCCGTTACGGCAGCGAACTGGGTGTCACCGACTGGATCAGCCCGCGTGCCGAGAAGACATTGGGGCTGGCCAAGGGCACCACGACCTGGCCGCAACTTCTGGCCGACGCGGGTTACAAAACAGCACTGTGCGGAAAGTGGCACCTGGGCACACAGGACCACTTCCACCCCACGCGATTTGGTTACCACGAGTTCATGGGCATCCGCACGGGAGGGTGTCCCCCCAAGGGGGCACGGCTGGAGATGTGGGATGGCACGGTCCGCAAGGTGGACGGATACACCTGCGACGTCTTCACCGACCACGCGTTGGACTTCATCCGTCGTCAGCACTCGGACCAACACGCCTTTGCTGTTTCACTGCACTTCCGAGCTCCCCACGCTGCGTGGTTGCCGGTTCGGCCGGAGGACTGGGCCCCGTTCAAGGATCTTGATCCCACCATCCCCGAGACCGGGTACACGGACATCGACGTCCCCCGTCTCAAGAAATGGACCCGCGAATACCTGGCCGCCGTCAAGAGCATCGACCGCAACGTCGGGCGTGTACTCGCACTTCTGAAGCGTTTGAAACTGGACGAGACGACGATCGTCGTCTTCACCAGCGACCACGGCTACAACCTGGGCGATCACGGTGTGTGGTACAAGGGAAACGCCCAGTGGATCCGCAAACCGTTGCCACCACAAAAATGGAAACACATCGGGCCACGACAACGGCCCAACATGTGGGACACCAGCCTCAGGGTGCCCTGCGCGATCCGCTGGCCAGGAGTCATCAAGCCCGGCACAAAGATCACCCAGACAGTCTCGAACCTCGACTGGTTCCCCACTTTGCTCGCGATGGCCGGAGTCCAACAACCCAGGTCGATCACTCTCCGGGGACGCGATTTCACACCGCTGTTGCGCGGGCAGGAGTTGGCCTGGGACAACGATCTCTACGCCGAGTACAGCATGCACCACGGGGCGAAGACGCACATGCGAGCCTGGCGGACCCCGCACTGGAAATACATGAAGGATTTCGCCAACCCCGGTCGAGAAGAACTCTACAACCTGGACAAAGACCCGGGGGAAACGAAAAACCTGGCCGCCAGCACCAGGACGGAGCACACCCGCATCAAGGCTGAACTCGGCAAACGCATCCTGCTCAGG
>Ga0114932_10006392_pt1 | contig 10064 bp, 17 predicted proteins | sample 2SBtaG_2_FD_87286 | JGI IMG/M metagenome (GOLD analysis project Ga0114932, IMG submission 87286) | Deep subsurface microbial communities from Kolumbo volcano to uncover new lineages of life (NeLLi) - 2SBTROV12_ACTIVE470 metaG | ecosystem: Environmental > Aquatic > Marine > Volcanic ... | reverse complement strand
CATTAAGATCATAGGACTTGTTGTGGATAGTGTTTCTGTTCCATCACCACTTAGTAATCTAATCTTTCCTGCACCCCCTGAATCATCACTTGTAATAGTGACAGATGTTGCAGTTGATTTTGCAATTAAGTAGATAAGATCAAATTCATTTGCATCAGTTGGTGTGATTGTGTTTAATGTTCCGTCAGCTTGAATCTCGATTAAAGTTCCTGTTACTGCAATAGCATTAGTTGATATTGTTGCACTTTGTTTTGTAAAGCCCAACATTCCTGTTTCTGATTTAACATGATTAGCGTTCCAAGCATCTAAACTAACTTCCTTAGTTGCATCATTAGTTCCTGATGCTACTACTGAATGTGTCGTAACACCATAGCCTGTTCTAGCCATGTGTTATCACCCTAACGTGAGTGTCCACGTAACAGCTAATGTATCGCCTGTAACTAATGCAACAGAAGTGAATGTAGCTTCGTTTCCTAATGTTCCACCTGAACTTGCGTTTAAAATTCCTGAAAGCTGTACTGCTGTAAAACTTCCTGATGCAGTAAATGTTTTAGTTAAAGTTGTTGTGTTAGTTCCTGTGTTATGTGTAGGACTTGAAATTGCTCTTGCTAAACCGTTTGTTGTAATCTCATTTGCAACTGCTGTGTGAGTTGCATTTGCACCACTAGAGTTTTCTGACAATGCAATAAAGTTACAACCTGCACCACCTGCTGATGTGTTTTTGTAACATTGATCGTGGAAATAATCTCTACCTGCATTGGTCAATAAATTATGTTTATTTTTACAAAGTGTTTCTTCATTATCTTTTCCTGCGTTTTTTACGACAGTAACGTAACCATGAATTAAACTAGAATCATTTAGACTGCTACCATGATTAACTGAATAATCAAAAGCATCGCCATTGTTTACATTGTCAATTAAATTACTCATTGTTCTTTGCACCCCTTGCACAAAACATTTGGTGACATTTTGTTTTGTAATTTACCTTTCCAATCTAATTTTACTCTCTCGCCACATGTTACACATTCTGCTTCACCTGTGTATTGATGTTCTTTTTCACCGATGTGTTTTTGCCATTCTTCTGGTTTAGATGTTGAAAAATCATGATTGAAACATTTGAAATTGCCTTCCATGTGATGTGACATAAGAATTTGAGTACGTTTAGGATTAAGAGAACTATTCGTTAGTATTCTAATCCACTGTCACTTTTGAGTGGTTCAGTTGTGTATGGTAGTGTAACAGACACACGTTTAGTTCTGTTAGTTGGGTCAGAAGTCAAAAGTGCGATAAGCGTATTTGTTGTTTCTTTGTATCTTTCTTCCCAATACTTTGCAGATTCAAAGTTCTGTTTTCTTGCCATGTATAATGATGCAACATATTGGTTTGTTGCCTGTTGTGCTGTGGTTAGATTTCCTGCTGTTAATGGTAGCAGTTCTGCGTATGCAGTCATTTGATTAGTAAAATATTGATCAGCTTTAGTTCCAAGTTGTTCTAAGATAGAATCTTCACTCTCTACATTCAATGGAACATTCAACAAATCTTTTGTGTCTTGTAGGACAAAGTAAACAAATGCCATTACTCATGTTCCTCTACTTCTTTTTCTGTGAGATAACGTAGTGATTCTGTATTGATAACAGCAGTATTGCCACCACCTTGAATTATGCCTTGTTGTAACTTTCTGTAAAGTTGTGATCTGCTTCCATTAAGATTTGCTTCACCAAATTCAACCATGATAACATTCTCTTGTTGTGTTTGAATAAAAGAAAGAAGGAATGGAATTAGTTTCCATGTTGTTATACTATTATGCTGATACGCCTGTAATCTTTACACCAATGTCAGATGTTGTGACTTTTGGTTGTAGGAACTGACGAATTATGTAACCGTCTGCACCTCTGTAAGGATCTCTGAAAGATTCAGCGATTGTTGCACCCTCACCTAACAATGCACCTCTTGAATCGAAAACACATGCGACTGTGTTTGTAAATCCAACGTCAACAACTGTGTTAACGTTTGGCATCTTGTCTAGTGGGAATACACCACTGATCTGACGAGTGTCAGGTCTTGTACTAGCATGAATGTATGTATTAGATTGGTAATCAGATATTACTCGAGGATGCATTGTTGCTGTGTCTGGTCTGAAATGATTTCCTGTGATTGTAGAAACTGCATCAACAATATCGTTGAGTGGGTTTCTGTTTGAGAAATCACCTGCTGTAACCATAGCACCCCAATCACCACCTGCTTGAGTTGCAAGTCCTGCTTCAATTTCTGTAACGATTTGTTCGTTAGCAGATTGTGCTAAAGCACCACTTGCTTGTTCAATCTCAAATTCGAGTGGATTGATTGTTCCCTTTAATTGTGATTCATCAGATTCGTAAATACTAACAACGTTTTTCCACAAACGTAATTGTGCTTGTGTAAAGGTGTTAGATTTCTGATCTGCTTGTGCTAACTCTGGCACTTTCTTGTTTGCACCATATTTGTTAGTGATTGGCACGTTCATTTGTAATTTAGGAACAGGGATTCTTCTAACTGCATTAATTGCGTTAAAGTCACGATATTCTTTTCTTACAACTTGTTCGAGCAAATCAATGACAGTGATGTTGGACAATGAAGTTCCGTCAATGTTACCACTCTTGAAATCACGTTCTGCTTGTCTGAATGTTTCGTAATTGATTGGTTCAATTCTTCCATCACCAATGTTAGCATCTAGATTTAGTTTTGCTAGAGCAGTCATGCCATAGTCTCTACTAAAGTCTGTGCCATCTTTATCCCAAGAACCTTGATAGAATTTCTTGGTATATGGCGAATAAGTAATTGCAGTATCTTTTTTGGTCATATCTACAATCCTAGCCTCACAATTACAACATCATTCGTTGTAGCATCGGAAGGAACGGTTTCGTTTTCTTTTCCGAAGTAACGACCTAAAACTACATTTGCACCAAGTGCAGTTGAATCGGCAACGACTTTACCAGCTGCTGTAGCTTTTACTGTCTCACCAACTTTAATCGCACCCCCTGCTGTCATATAGCAGAAGCTATTTCCACCTGCAACGCGTATGTTCAAATCACCTGCACTACCTGAACTGTTATCCACAGTTTCGATTGCACAGAATAGACCTTTTGATACGTCACCTGCTGATGCTGTTGCGACTTCTGCATGTCCTGATGAATCGAGAGCTACTGCTTGACCAATGGTTATGCTTGTAGATGCTTTGACCTTGAACTGTTGAACAGTTATGTCAGTTGATCTAGCAAATGCACCTGCTGATGCGACCATTAGTAACTACCCCCTTCACGAATTCTTTGCATGATTGCATCTGCTGAACCTTTTTCAACACTAGCATATTTTACTTCAAATCTTGGTGAGGTTGAACCCTCTGCAAGTTTGTCGTAATCTGCTTTCAAACTTTCTAGTGTATCACTATCGAGTTTGATTAGTTTGTTGTATTCTGCTTCTGCACTCTTTAAAGTTCCGAGTTTGGATTTAGCATCTAAGATAGAATCAATGATTGGTTCTATTTTTGCTCGTCTGATTTGGGATTTTAATGAATTTACTTCTGACTTTAGAACTCTAACTTGACTTGCAAGTTTGGATTCTTTCTTATCTTTGAGATATTCTTCTTGTCTATCTGTAAGATCAAGTTTGTTTTCATCGTCTGCTGATTCATGATCCTCATCATCGTCATGCTCTGCCTTTTTGGCTTTAGCTTTAGTTATTTCTTCGTCAAAACGCTTTTCTTCCTCGTTGGATAAATCCTCTGCTCTTTTTGCAGTTTCATCTTTATCTTCTGATTTTTCTTCTGCGTACTTTGATTTCATGTTGTTGATTTTTTCTGATTGTTTTGACTTAAGGGAAGTATTGTTTGCCTTTTCCTCATCATCATCTGGTATCTTTTTTACAACTTTGTTCTTGCTTGTGACTTCCCCACCATTGTCAGCTTCTTTCTTTTTCTTCTTTAACATCTCAACTTTGGTAATATTGTCTAGGGATTGTGGGTCAATGTTTCCATCTTTACTATCATAACATTCTGAATAACAAATTGCTAATGCCTGTTCATCTATGGTTTTTCCTTCTGCAACTTTTGCATCAATACATTTCTTGACACACTCTGCACCTGCCATAGCGATTAGTTTGTTAGGTGTCTCAACGTTTGCGTATTTGCCACAAGGACTTACACTAGCTTCGACCTTCTGTAATTGTTTAACACACTCACCTTCATCACCAGAACATCTTCCTTTGATCTGTGCTTTGTCAATGTGATATGCAGGTTCAGCTACACCTGCTACGTGAGCTCCCTCAAAATGTTCTATAACTGAATTACCATGAACATCTTGTTCATCTGAATTATTGAATACTATACTTGGTGATACAAAATTTACTTCACCATTCTTGATTATGTCTCTTGCATTGTTATCAGTAATTTCTGCAACACCCCATGCTTTACCTGTGCGTTGTTCAATTCCAACCATGATAATATTACCTACTCTGTATCTTTCCTGTTGGACTAACAGATCATCGCCATCTTGTGCTGATGGGTGATCAAACTTTGGTGTAAGAACAAATGGTTTTCCTACAAAAGTTTCGAGGTTTGCTTCAAGGGATTGTCTTGTTACACCCCACCTATTGAGGTTCAATGAAGCATCTAATAGAAAGAATTTTACGAAAAACTTGTCTTGATTTTCAAACCTGATTAATGCCATACTAAAAATCCTAGATCAGTAACTAAGAGAACTATTCCTGTGGCAATACCTGCACCACATATTGTAGCTAACGCATCTTTGACTTCCACATTACCATAACCTAATGAATCAACAAACTCTTTGCCTAATGCAAAAAAGAATCCTGATAATATCATAGGAAAGTAGAACAATCCCATGATGCTTAGAATAAACCCTACAATGAAGTGTGCTAGTTTATCATTCATAGCATGGTTATCCATCTAGTTATTTTCTCAACACTTGCATCTTTGAATGGAAAGTCAGGAATCTTACTCTGCCAAGCTTCGTTTTCTTCCATAGTCTCAACGATAATGTCCATCTTGTATTGTGTAAGATACTGCTTGTCTCGTTTGTTTTGATTCAGTCTTTGTCTGTCAGTTAGTTTGTTACGTTCCCTTGTTGAACGTCTGCTAGAAATGTCTGTAATGATTGCACCTGTTTCTTCATCTGTGTAATAGCATCTACAACGTGGGTGTGTATCTTGTGGGATTATTGGTCTAAGTGGATCATCAATATCAAATGCGATACCAGATAATTCAAGACAAATTCTATCATCAACACGATTGTCGTTTTGGGTAGTGAACACTACACGCTGTTTTTTTTCAGCACTAAGAATGGATAAAGCTTCAACTGCTTTTCTTATTGCTTTTAGTTTTTCTACCTGCATCTTTTATCATCTTGTCTAGGTTATCCAAGACCTCAAGCTTCTTTGCATCTAATGCTGTCTTGATAACTTCATCGTCAATCTTTTTGGCAGATACAGTATCAGTTTGATTAATGGTCTTGTTGATTTGTTTATTGACAATATCTTGTGCAGTATTGATTGGAACATTACCTTGTGGCACATCTGTTGTTGGTGTTGTTGACTGTGCTAATTCCGATTTGAATTCTTCCAAGTTCAATAATTCAAGTAGTTGATCGTCAGGCATGTTAGGGAATATTCCTTTAACTCTCAACACTGAATCAACTAGGTCAAACCATGATTCGACAATGATTGATTCAAACTCTGTCTTGACACGAACTTTGTCTAACAAGTCACCCATACCCATCTTTATCATATTACGTTCATACCATTGTTGTGAAACCATGTCAGCAATCCAATCACGTTTTGCCTTTACAACACCAGACAAGAAGAAATTAATTTTACCAATTAGTGTTGCACGATTTTGATCTTCCTCTCTACCCATTAGAGCAGATGGAACTGCAAAGTTACCAATGATTATTCTTTCATAGAAACTTGCCAAGTCAACCATTTCCTTAATCTTTGGTTGTAAGTCTAAGCTGTGATATTCTACCTCATCACTTGCATCAACGGAAACTGCATTGAAACTTCCTGCCTTCAAACTTTGTAATAATGTGTTCATATCATTTTGTGAATCTGTTTTAGACCTACCCATTTTCTTAACAAGGAACATACCATATCCTGCCCACATTGATGAAACAACTTCAGGCATGTCAGCTTCGATTAATCTTCGCCATGATCTTGCACTTCCTACAACTCTTTGCAAGTCTGAATAACCATACCACATTGTACGTCTTTTTGGTGAATCAGGTCTGTTACACAAGTAAAGCATATCGTCTGGTGTAATCTCATCTGATGGGAAAGTTGTAATGACTTTTTCAAGTGACCAATCTTTTTGATTAATGAAAACTCTGCCTGTGTCTCTTGGGTGTATAATTTTTAATGCTCTTGGTAATCCTCTGCCTTCAAACGCAACAACACATCTACCAAACACCATGCAGTTTGTTATTGCTTCTTTGAGTTTCTTTTCAAATCTAATTTTCTTATCATACTCGATTAATTCGTTAAGTTCATCTTCATACATTCTGAGTTGTTCTTTCTTTTGATCATCATCTAAATCTGCATCATTGATTAGTTCAAAGACAGGTTTGATTCCGTTACCAAATACATATTCAATTAGCTTGTCAATTACTGCACCTGCAATACTAGACGACCAAACATCTTCAAACCATTCTAACTCTTGGTCTGTGTAACTAGGATTGGAATACATGTACAGATGATCATTAGTTGATTGCCTACGTGATGCAGAAGCATAATTTGTTGCAGGTATTGGTGTGTGTTCCTGCTTTTCTGCTACCCAATTATGAGAAATATTATCAGTCTTTTTTGAGGTTTTTTTCTTGGTTGGCAACACCAAATTGAGAGTTTTGAGTATAAAGAGAACTATTTGTAAATGAGTGAATCAAGGGGAATCTCTACACCGTCAACAGTCCTGAACCTTAACTTACGCTTCTTGTCTGACCAAGCAATCAGTATCATCATCTGCCATTTCTTTTTACATTCTTCCAAAGTCTTGCGTTCTTCTGGTGGAACATAGCCATTCTTCTTTGCCTGTATTCCAAGTGTAATGTTATACCAACCGTCTTTGACAAATGGTGGCACGATTAGTAAATCTACAAGACCTTTACTCGCATAGCTTCTTGAAACGTAATACCCATGCTTTCTAAACCAATTCTGAACTCTGTATTCAAAACGCCTACCTATCTCATAGTTCTTACTTGCCATCAGGTTTGATTCCAAGCTTGTCTCTAAGTTGCAAGATTTGCTTTAATTTCCTAATTCGCTTTCTTTCTAGTTCTTCCAACTCTCGTACATACCTGTCATACCGAAGTATTGAGTTACTCTTTTTGTTCTTCATCTTCTTTCATTTCCTCAAGCTTTGCCATGCACATCACAGTAACTTTCTTGAATGTTGTATCATCTGTGAGTTTTTGTGAACTGTTTTTTGCAAATGCAATTTCAAACCAATTAATGATATTCTTGTAATCGTCAACTGTTAGTTCCAAGTTTATGCTCATGGGTAATGCACTTCACGACCTGTTGATTCTAAATGAGTTGGAATACCTGACCCCCAAATATTTTCTTCATCACTGTTAAAGTCAAACCTATGTGAAACAACTGCCAATGGTTGTGTGAAGCCTTCGTTGCCTTTGATAAAATTCCTGCCAATGAAACATGCCAACAGTAATGCCATGACGGTATCATCATGCTCTGTTCCCTCTGCCCTGTAACTTACTGAACCTGATTCTGTAATGACTTCACTAAAGATTGAGATTTGTCTTTTCAATTCTTCCATGTCCTTAGTTGTATTTTTTGGGAACTTGATTCTGTTCTGTTGGAACATTCGACTAAGCCACATCACCATCTGGTTCTTCGGAAGTATTCTGCCTGTGTTAATCTTAGATTGGTCTTTGACCTCTCTGGTTGTAAACAATGGAATTACGTTTGGAATCTTATGTCTGTACTTTAGTTCCTCAAAGACATGTTCACCAGAAGCATTGACCTCGATTGAATAGTAATCAAACGGTTGTGTATCGTGTATGTTTGCAATCAGATTTTCAACTTCAAGATAATTTCTGCCAAGCCAAGTCTTTACACCTTTGACATAGACATTATTGTTTTTGATTTCAATTCCTACAAATGCGAAACTATCTCGCCTTTTGCCACTATCAATCCCTGCGATTCTCATAGGGCTTTAGCTCCACAAGAATTGCATGTTGCATAACCTTTTGATGCACCATCGTTTTTTCCCCAAGTCCATTTCCAACCTGAATCTTTTTTGCATTTGGAACAAGCATTAGGATTCATCTTTTTCAACCCAAACCCATTTGCCTTCATTCTTAGGTGTTTTTGATATTGACAGTAGATTATACGCATTACATAATTTGTAAACTAACTTTGTACGTTCAACCCCTTTTAGTTCAGAATAATATAACTCACGTTTTAGATCATCAACAATGTCTTGTATTTCCTGTCTGTCAGGCAATTCCCATTCTGGTTCATGGAATGGATTATGATTCCTTAGCCAATTACCTATCATTTCTTTATCGTTTCATTGTACATGTTTTCGATAAGAGATTGTTGGGCATCAATTAGATTTTTCATACTATTGTTTTGTTTTCGTAATTGCTCAATCATCTCTTGTTGTTTTAGAAATAATGCGTGTAGTGATTCTATTGATTGTGCGTTAGTTTCTTGTGCAACTGCAACCTGAAATAATGTTGGTAAATCTGTAACTTCCATCAGTAATTTTCGACCTCGAAATCTTCTGTGGCATCGTCAGTAATAACACCAAATATGGAACTTCTAGCAGAAGTAAATTGGCATCTGTATTCTTGGTCAACGTCAATGTCAGTACGCTGTAATTCTTTTTCCATTTCTTCTTGCGTGTAAATCCAACCTATTGCGTTAGTGTAATCATATTGTAACTTCTTGTAATCATTTTCTGACTTTGATATTTCGTAGAAGAATCCCCTCTGACCTCTAGGTGTACTGACCAGAAATATGTCAGACTTATTTGTGTGCAGGATTGGTTCTACTGCATCTAGTACAACACTATCATCAACGATTGCAAAGTGTGCAGATTCGTCAATGACTACTGCTTTGATTTTTGTCTCACCTCTAATGGCTTCACTGTTAGACGGTTTTCCTTCTATCTCTGTTCCATTCTTTAACGTAATGTGCAAATCATTTTTGTCATTAACAACAGTTGACCTAATTTCATTGAACAGTGATTTCAAACGCAACATTACTGTCTTGGTTGTTTTCTCTCTTGTTCCTGCGATGATTAGGATTTTACCCCCCTTGTATTTGTGGAAAGAGTGATACTGAATTATTCTTAGAACTATCTCTGTAAGTCCAATCTGTCTTGACTTGTTAATGTGAAACTTTACCTGCTTGTCTGACAATGATTGTTTGATTAGGTCTAGTTGATGTGGCATGTACATCATTGGTTGTAATGTTGCAGGGTGTAATGGCAAACCTACTCTATGTGAGAAACAACAGTTTTCACTAGGGTTAATCTTGCCACAGAAGAATTTTAGTTGAGATATTTCTTCTGAAACATCTTCCTCTACTGCATCATGGCTAGTTTGGAATGTTGGATAAATGTCCTGTATCTTGAAGCTCTTTCGTTGCATCGTGTTCTATTACCTCTTGTGAAGCCGAATAGTATGCAGACAATAACGGTTGTATTGCTGTAATTGAATCTAATATTCTCTGTCTAGCCACAGGCGTTTGTGCCAAGTGAAAGTTCTGCCATGAAAATTTCAGGATTGTTTCTAGTTGGTCTATGCGTTCTATGTGTTGTTGCCATAACCCATGCTTTTGTAATTCAAACTTACGTTTGTCTGTGATTGATCTTAACTTGCCCTTAATGCGATAAAATGTTCTTACTTGCATCTTCTTTTCTTTTGGTGATTGATGTTGATGCACCCATGCAATAGATTCTGCTTCGTTAAACTTCATTACGATAGTTTGCATAACGAGTATCTCACTGTCATTTAGCACCAATTTCTATTCGTAAATTGTCAGTTTTACTG
>Ga0114932_10006391_pt1 | contig 10069 bp, 7 predicted proteins | sample 2SBtaG_2_FD_87286 | JGI IMG/M metagenome (GOLD analysis project Ga0114932, IMG submission 87286) | Deep subsurface microbial communities from Kolumbo volcano to uncover new lineages of life (NeLLi) - 2SBTROV12_ACTIVE470 metaG | ecosystem: Environmental > Aquatic > Marine > Volcanic ... | reverse complement strand
TGCTTCTATAGCACGAAGGATTCTTCGTTTGTCTAAATCACTTATTTCAGCTTTATCTATTCCTGTTCTAAAAAACGCAAAGGTTTTGTAATTATTAAAGTTTGCATTTTTATCATAATCTGACGCTACTCGAACAGATACACATGATGTAACTACCAAAAGAAGCAATACAAATGGTGATATTTTAAATAATTTTTTCATAGCAAATATATTTATGGTTAAAACAAATTTAATAAATTATCATCAACTGTATTTGGCAAAGTAACTCTAAGGTTTGGTTCAACTTCCATAGCGCGTTTTATTGCAAAAACAGCTTCTTTATTTCTCGCCCAACTTCGTCTAGAAATACCATTGTTTACATCCCAAAACAGCATTGATTTTAATCGCCTTTCAGCATCTTTACTACCATCAAGAACCATACCAAATCCACCATTTATGACTTCACCCCAACCTACGCCGCCACCATTGTGTATGCTTACCCATGTGGCTCCTCTAAAGCTATCACCGATTACATTTTGTATTGCCATGTCTGCTGTAAAACTAGAACCATCATAAATATTACTGGTTTCTCTGTATGGCGAATCGGTTCCAGAAACATCATGGTGGTCTCGTCCTAAAACGATATATCCAATGTCTCCTTTAGCTATAGCATCATTAAATGCAGTTGCAATTTTCATTCTTCCTTCGGCATCAGCATATAATATTCTGGCTTGAGAACCAACGACTAGTTTGTTTTCTTGAGCACCTTTTATCCACTGAATGTTATCAGCCATTTGTTGCTGAATTTCCTCAGGAGAATTGCTTTTAATGCCTTCTAAAACTTGACAAGCAATGGCATCAGTTTTTGCTAAATCTTCAGGTTTTCCAGATGTACATACCCATCGGAATGGTCCAAATCCATAATCAAAACACATTGGTCCCATGATGTCTTGTACATAACTAGGATACTTAAAATCAATACCATTTTCGGCCATAATTTCAGCTCCAGCACGAGAAGCTTCTAACAAAAAGGCATTACCATAATCAAAGAAATACGTGCCTTTTGCTGTGTGTTTATTAATTGCTACAGCGTGACGACGTAAAGTCTCTTGTACTTTGTTTTTAAATAGTTCAGGATGTTTTGCCATCATATCATTGGCCTCTTCAAAAGATAGACCTATAGGATAATATCCTCCAGCCCAAGGATTGTGAAGTGATGTTTGGTCACTTCCTAAATCAATATGTATGTTGTCTTTGTCAAATTGTTCCCAAACATCAACAATATTGCCATGGTAAGCTATTGAGATTGTTTCTTGGGTATCTTTTGCTTTTTTTACACGAGCTACTAATTCATCCAAATTTGAAAAAACTTCGTCAACCCAACCTTGAGAGTGACGTGTATGTACCGCTTTTTCATTCACTTCGGCACAAACTGTAATACAGCCTGCAATATTTCCAGCTTTAGGTTGCGCACCAGACATTCCTCCTAACCCTGAGGTTACAAAAAGATTGCCTTTAGGCGATTTGTTAATTTTTCGAAAGCCATTTAAAACAGTAATAGTTGTACCATGAACAATACCTTGAGGACCAATGTACATATAGCTTCCAGCAGTCATTTGTCCATATTGGGTTACACCTAAGGCATTAAATTTTTCCCAGTCATCTTGCTTTGAATAATTAGGAATCATCATGCCATTTGTTACGACAACTCTTGGTGCTTCTTTATGAGATGGAAATAAGCCCATAGGATGACCAGAATACATCACAAGTGTCTGCTCATTATTCATTTCAGCAAGATATTTCATGGTTAATCTATACTGTACCCAATTTTGGAAAACAGCTCCATTTCCGCCATAAGTTATTAGCTCATGAGGATGTTGTGCAACGGCATAGTCTAAATTGTTTTGAATCATTAACATTATAGCTGCAGCTTGTTTAGATTGTGCTGGATATTCTTCAATAGGACGCGCGTACATTTTGTAATCAGGACGTAACCGATACATGTAAATGCGTCCATAAGTTTGCAATTCATGTTTGAATTCGGTAATTAATTCTTTATGATGTTTAGCATCAAAATAGCGCAGTGCATTTTTAAGAGCTAACTTTTTTTCTTCAGAAGAAAGTATGTCTTTACGTTTTGGAGCATGATTAATGGATGCGTCATAGGCTTTTGGTTTTGGTAATATATCCGGAATACCTTCTAATATTTGTTGTTTAAAAGTCATTATTATTCTGTGCTTTTTAATTTTGGTTTTGGTTAAATCCATAAGGACAATGTCTGCAATTACTCTCACAGCAATAGCCTCTTTTTAAGTGGTATTGTTCGGTAAAACAGCGATATCCTTCGGGTGTTAAATAATAATCGCCTTCTTCAATTGGGACAAACTCCTTCATATGTCACAAAGATAATGTAAATTACATTGATTTTTTAGCACTATCATCTATGATTTTAATCTCAAAGTATTTAGTTCCTAAGGGATATACTGGAGTTACAGTTTATCCTTTTGTATTCTTAAAGTATCATAAATTAAAGACTGATGAAGTACTTATAAATCATGAATATATTCATCTTAAACAACAATTAGAGTTGTTAGTTATTCCATTTTATATGTTTTATGGGTTTGAGTTTTTGATTAGATTACTACAGTACAGGCAGTGGAAAACAGCGTATAGAAATATTTCATTTGAACGTGAAGCCTATATCAATGAAGACAATTTAGAGTATTTGGATAGAAGAAAAATCTGGCAGTTTTTAAAGTATCTTCGTGCCAATGATTTTTAACCTTGACCATAGTATCAATCAATCTATCAAGTTACCTCAAAAAAATAGTGTAGAACTATATATCAAGCGTGAGGATAAAATACATAAGCACATATCAGGAAATAAATATAGAAAACTAAAGTATAATTTACAAGAAGCAGATAAGCTAGGTTACACTACACTATTAACTTTTGGAGGTGCATTTTCAAACCATATTGCTGCAGTGGCATTTGTTGGGCAAAAGTTTGGTTTTAAGACCATAGGGATTATTAGAGGAGAAGAACTTGAAGATAAGATTAATGATAATGCAACTTTGCAGTTTGCACAAGCAAATGGTATGAGATTTAAATTTGTCTCTCGAAGTAGTTATAAAGAAAAAAACTCAGACGAATTCCTTGAACAATTACAAAAAGAATTTGGTAAATTTTACTGTGTTCCTGAAGGCGGAACAAATGCTTTAGCAGTTAAAGGATGCGAAGAAATCCTATCAGATAGTGATACTATGTTTGATTATATATGCTGTGCAGTGGGTACAGGAGGTACTATTTCAGGACTTATTAATAGCGCAAAACCACATCAACAAATTTTAGGATTTCCAGCCCTAAAAGGTGATTTTTTATCCAGCAATATTAGTAAATTTGTAACTCGGAGTAATTGGAAATTAATTACCGATTTTCACTTTGGTGGTTATGCTAAAATAAATGTAGAATTAATTGAATTTATAAATCAATTTAAACACATGCAAGATATTCCTTTAGATCCTGTATATACTGGAAAACTAATGTTTGGCGTTTATAAATTAATTGAAGACGGATTTTTTCCAAAAGAGTCAAAAATATTAGTGATTCATACAGGGGGTTTACAAGGTATTACAGGAATGAACAAGCGATTAAAACAAAAGAAATTACCATTAATTCAATGATAAAGAAAACAGTATTCATTATTATATTGAGTGTTTTAGTATTTAGTTGTGGCTCTAGAAAGAGAGCAGCACGTAAAAAAGCTAAGGCGAATAAAGAAATCGTTGAAAAACCATCTGAAGATCTAAAAGATATAGAGATTAAAACAACTACACCTAAAATAAATAGCACTACTCATTATATTTCAGTTTATAAAGATATTGCCATTTCTGAGATGAAAATCTATGGCATTCCTGCTAGTATTACACTGGCACAAGGTATTTTGGAATCGGGTTCGGGCAAAGGAACACTTGCTGTAAAAGCAAATAACCATTTTGGTATAAAATGTCACGATTGGAAAGGAGCAAAGATTTACCATGATGATGATAAAAGACAAGAATGCTTCCGGAAATATAAAAATTCTAATGGATCATTTAGAGACCATTCAGAGTTTTTAGCAAAACGCGGGCGTTATGCTAGCCTTTTTAAATTGGATAAAGACGATTATAAAGGCTGGGCAAATGGGTTGAGACGTGCGGGTTATGCAACCGATAAAAGATACCCTCAAAAACTCATTAATTTAATTGAACGTTATCAACTTTATAAGTTTGATGGTACTGCATCTAAAAAGAAAAGAGCTAAAAAACATATTGAATATACGGTTGTAAAAGGGGATACATTATATTCAATTTCTAGAAAATATAATATTACGGTTAAAGAATTGCAATCGATTAATGGATTGAAAAGCACCGAAATAAGTATAGGTCAAGTATTAAATGTCGACACAAGAGAAAAAAATTAAAATGATTTATAAAAGAAGTAGTGCATTATTTGCTCAAGCAGAACAGGTTATTCCTGGAGGTGTTAATTCACCTGTAAGAGCGTTTAAAGCTGTAGGCGGAACACCAATTTTTGTAAAAGAAGCCAAAGGGGCTTATTTATTTGATGAGGATGGAAATCGGTTCATAGATTATATCAATTCCTGGGGCCCAATGTTGCTAGGTCATGCGTACGAGCCTGTTGTTAATGCTGTAGTTGAGAAAGCAAAAAAAGGAACTTCCTTTGGTATGCCCACTGAAATTGAAACACAGATTGCAGAATTAGCGGTTTCTATGGTTCCAAATATTGATAAAATTCGTTTTGTAAATTCAGGAACGGAAGCTTGTATGAGTGCTGTACGTTTGGCAAGAGGTTTTACAGGAAAAGATAAAATCATAAAATTTGCAGGCTGTTATCATGGGCATAGCGATTCGTTTTTAATTCAGGCCGGAAGTGGCGCAGTGACCTTTGGAAGTCCAAATAGCCCCGGAGTTACAGAAGGGACAGCAAAAGATACTTTATTAGGAACATATAATAATATAGAAAATGTTTCCCAGTTAATTGCTGCGAATACTAATGAAATTGCTTGTATTATTTTAGAGCCTGTAGCAGGAAATATGGGCTGTATTCCGCCAAAAGACGGATTTTTACAATCGTTAAGAGAGTTGTGTTATGCAAACAATATCCTCTTGATTTTTGATGAGGTTATGACAGGATTTCGTTTAGCAAAAGGAGGTGCTCAAGAATTATATGGAATTCAAGCAGATATCGTTTGCTTTGGTAAAGTTATTGGAGGTGGTTTGCCTGTTGGTGCCTTTGCAGCTCGACAAGAAATCATGAATTATTTGACGCCATTAGGACCTGTTTACCAAGCAGGAACATTAAGTGGAAATCCATTAGCTATGGCTGCAGGATTGGCTATGTTAAAAGCGATCAATGAAGATCATGAGTTGTTTAATAGGTTAGAAGCTAAAACAAAGTATCTTCATGAAGGCATAACTAAAGTATTGGCTGCATCTAATGTTAGTCATACAATAAATAGAGTAGGTTCAATGATTTCTGTTCATTTCACTTCGGAAGATGTTGTTGACTTTGAATCTTCAGCCAAAGGGAATAATGATAGGTTTAAAAAATTCTTTCATGGTTTATTAAATGCAGGAATTTATATTGCACCAAGTGCTTTTGAAACATGGTTTATTACAGATGCTTTAACGTACCAAGATTTAGATGAGACTATTGCGGTTATAGAAAAAGTAGCCCAAACATTATAATTAATCAGCTAAAAAAGCATTGCTCTTAAGAGCAATGCTTTAAAAAAACTAACCAATCAACCTACTAAGACCGTTTAGATCTTTGTTTTTTTACTTGCTGTTTCATTCATTTATGTTTTACATCTTTTTCAAGTTTTTCAAATTGTTCTTTTGAAAGTATAGCTTGCATTTGTTTTTTGCGTGCTATCTGATTGTCTAAGCGCTCGCTCATCATATTGAAACGCTCTTCTATAGAAGGTTTTTCAGAGGCGTTACTTTCCTTCATTTTTTTACGAGTTTCCATTTTAGCTTTTCTTTCAATGGCATTTGCTAAATTTATTTTTTGAATCTCTCTCTGTTGCATCTCTGTTAAGTCAAGATGAAGCGTCATTTTTTTGGTTTGTAAAATGGCGATTTGTTCTGGACTAAAATCGTTAAATTTATGGACGTTTTCTTTGTGTTCTCCTTTTCTCTGCTCACCTTTATGGTTTTGTGCAATGGCTTGTAAACTTGCAAGTGCAATTGCAATGACTACTAATTTTTTCATTTGTTTTTAGTTTTTTGATGTTATATCTTTAGGACTAACGGAATGTTGTAAAGTTTAAATAGGAATTGTGTTTTAACTATGAATTAACAGTTTTTAAATATGTTTTAAATATATTATTTAGGATCTAAAATACTATCTATACGTTCTAATACATCTTGCAAATGAATGCGTTTCATTCCAGAAGCACTTGAAACAGCAGCTCTAACCGAGCGTTGTAAAGATTTTAATTCGGCTCTAACAACAGCTCTAATATCCGATTGATTTACATTAACGTTAGTTCTTCTAACAAAGCGTCTAAATGCTGCTGGAATTTGAGATTGTTCCTTGGTCATTAAAAATTCCATTCTGTCAATATAAGCGCGTTGTAAATTTCTTCTATAGGTATCAATTGAGCGTCCTGTTCTTAGTTCGTCCCAAATTCCTTGGCGTAAATCTCGCATCATGCTTAGAAAACTATAGGCTGTATTTCCATTTATAGTTTCGTTTTCAATCATACGTTCCATTCTGCCAAAATCTAAAATATTGTTTAGTGTTCTGGTCTGGAAACTTCTAATACGTTCTACGTTACCAGCACTTTCAATTTTATCAAAGATTGTAGTGTCAATTAACCATTTTGGAGTTTGAAATAATTGCTTTTGCAAAAATTCCAATGACTCTTTTTGTTTGGTTTTATTAACATAAGTATATACAGCACCTTCTTGATCGTAAGTTTTAAAATTTTCGTAAACACCACCAACATTTGATGCTACGTGACCCATATAACGGTTAAACTGACTTAGAACATGGCGATACATGGTTTCTAAATCATCATAATTTTTACCGTCTTCAGCTGTCCATTTTATTAAATTAGGTACAATCCGTTTAAGGTTTGCAATACCATACATACTTGCTTTTATAGCATCGTCGCCTAAATCTTCAGTTTGAGAGCTTGGATCAATAACGCCAAATTGTTGTCTCCCAAAGCGATACATTGGGTCGCCAGCATGTTTTAAAATCCAACTGTCTAATGTTTTCTTTTCATCTTCAGCCGTTTTAGCATCTAAAATAGGACGATATCCCCAAGAAATAGCGTATTTATCATACACGCCAATATTTGGCATTAAAGCTACACCTTTGTCTTCAGGTTGTGCGACATAATTAAAACGGGCATAATCCATAATTGATGGTGCCGTACCATATTTTTTAGTGAATTCAGCATTACGTAAATCGTCAACTTTGTACGCACTACTACTCCCCATATTATGAGGTAAGCCTAAAGTATGTCCAACTTCGTGAGACGATACAAATTTAATTAACTCGCCCATTACTGCGTCTTTAAATTCAGCAGTTTGTGCTTCAGGGTTTATGGCAGCAGTTTGTACAAAAAACCAGCCGTTTAATAAACTCATCACATTGTGGTACCAGTTAATATCAGATTCTAAAATTTCTCCTGATCGAGGATCACTTACATGAGGTCCGTTGGCATTAGGAATTGGAGATGCTAAATAGCGTACTACAGAATAACGTACATCTTCAGGACTCCATTCTGGGTCTTCTTCAACTGTTGGAGGGTCTTTTGCAATAATCGCATTTTTAAATCCAGCAGATTCAAAAGCTACTTGCCAGTCTTCAATACCTTGTTTTATGTATTTACGCCATTTTTTAGGCGTCGCTCTATCTATATAATACACAATCTGCTTTTTAGGTTCTACAAGTTCACCACGTTTAAATTTTGCGATGTCTTCGTCTTTAACTTCTAGTCTCCAACGATCAAGATATCTCACGGTTTTACTTTTTTGATCTTCTAAACCATAGTCAACTTGTCCTCTAGCAAACCAACCTACACGTTGGTCAAAATAACGACGCTTCATAGGTGTTTTTGGGAGTAATACCATAGAATTGTTTATTTCAATAGAAATGGCTCCAGTACTTGAATTTGAAGGAGGTGATCCAGCAGCATAGGTTTTTACATGACGTGCTTCAATATTTAAAGGGTAACTTTTTATACTTTCAATAAACGACTTGCTAGCATCTAGGCGTGTTATTTTATATTGACGTCTTCTAGATTGAGGAAATCCCAGAGCTTTTACATCTTTGGCAAATAAATCGGTAACATCAATAACAGTATTTAAAGAATCTTTGCTGAAGGCTTTAATAGGAAATGTATATAGTACTGGTTCAAAATTAGAATTTACAACCGCTTCATGAATAGGTAATGAATCAGCTGCAACAACATTATAAGAAACTACTCTTAGAATTACTTTTTTACCTTTCTTTTGCCAGCGTAATACTTGAGTATTTTGTTTACCGCCACCAAAGCCAATGCCATTGGCAGTTTTAGCAATACGTGTTACCATTAGCATTTCGCGGCCAAAAAGAGAATCGGGAATTTCATAAAAGAATTTATCATCAATTTGATGTACTGTAAATAACCCTTTATCGGTCTTTGCATTTTTGGTTATTACCTTAGTATAAGGTTTAATAGCTCCTTTTTTTGGAGGCTTAGGTTTTGGTTTAGTGGCAGCTTTTTTTACAGCTTCGGCTTCGGCAGCTTTTTTTGCGGTGTTACAAGAGGTTGCAATTAGCGTTAATGCCAATAACAATACTTTAATAGAATGTTTCAATTTTATTGGTTTTTTAGTTTAGCAAGTGAAAATAGTGAATACCAAACTCGGAATGATTTTTAACCAAAAAAATTAGTAATATTTTAACTAAAAATTAAGAATTAAAGGCAGAATGAACTATTATGAACAATCTACAAAGTGTCTAAAAATGCTTGTAATAAATCAACACCTTCAGTATGCACCATCGTAGTTCCAATAAAAGGCATACTTGTTCCGGGATTATAGGTGCTTATTCTTGCTGAGATACTGAACCTTCTGATGAATATATTCGTATCATCAAAAGCAGTTTCAAATCTTAAATCTAAAGTAGATTGTTGATTGCAAAAACCACCTGGAGAATGACAATGTGCACAGTTAATATCAAAATAGGCTCTGGAACGTTTTTCTAAAGTTAAACTAGTGTTTTCCCAATTGGGTAAGGCTCCAATGGTGCTCGGACTTGGTGCATTTGTTAACTGTCCAGCATCTATAAATTTTTGAAGTTGGTTAACGCCATCAATTTCAAAATTCATGGTTCGCAATTTTGGACCAATAGGTGTTATGTTTCCAGCATTGCTATGACATTTTGTACAATCATTTTTTGCAGGAATTTGATAATCAGCAGTCATGTTACCACCATTTGGATTTACCCAATTTACTTTTACCACAGATCCTTCTTCAGTAAAATTGGCATCAGTTTGGGCGTCATTCCATTTGTAATTTCCAATAATCCAAGCATCATTTTCTCTAATTAGCACACGTGTTTCAAGTATTTTTTTACCTACTGATAAATCGGTTTCATCTAAATTGTAATAAAACGTTTTTGCTATTAGCGTGCCATTAGGAAAAACAGGAAACCCATCTCCTGTATATTCTAAGGCTACTCCATCTGGCAAAGCGATAATGCGCAGCTTATGAGCATAATCTGTAAATAATCGTGTATTGAGGTCGTATTTGAAAGTCTTTGAGCTAATAGTTAAATTATCCAAATCTCCTGAAAAAAGATTTAATTGAGATAGTAAAGGTAAAAATTGGGCTACAACAGGGTTAGCATCAGTTGTAAACTCATTAACATCGCTTAGCATACTCACATTATCAATCGAGCAATTTGCTAAAATATAATATTGGTAGGTCGTTTCTGCTAATAAATTATTAATTGTTATTGAACTTCCTGAAGCTGTAACTAAAGTACCAGTTCCGATTTGGAAACCACTAACACCATATTCAATAGT
>Ga0114932_10006389_pt1 | contig 10074 bp, 8 predicted proteins | sample 2SBtaG_2_FD_87286 | JGI IMG/M metagenome (GOLD analysis project Ga0114932, IMG submission 87286) | Deep subsurface microbial communities from Kolumbo volcano to uncover new lineages of life (NeLLi) - 2SBTROV12_ACTIVE470 metaG | ecosystem: Environmental > Aquatic > Marine > Volcanic ... | reverse complement strand
ATCGGCGAGACCGGAGCGACCGGCCCGTCGGGAAACCCGTACGGCGACCCCGCCGGTCATGGCTGGGTCGCCTGTCTCGCTGCGGACGGAGGGGTCGCCGAGACCGTCCGGCTCTCGACGGGGTCCGATGAGCGGGCGACAAACATGCTGCGGTTCGCGGACGCCGCGTTGGCACTGGCGGCCCGCACGATCGGCGAGGCGTGAACCAGCGCGACTACACCGCGCTCTACGCCGGGTTCCCCGACGGGTTCTTCGAACGGATCGACGCCGACGACGACACCTTCTATGCGCCGCCGCGCATGGTGACCCACATCGACGATGGAGCCATCGCCGCAGTCGGAGCGCTGTACGAGGAGCTCGAGCTCGGAGGCGACGGTCGAGTCGTGCTCGACCTGATGAGCTCCTGGATCAGCCACTTCATCGAGGCGCCGGAGCACCTGACCGTGCTCGGAATGAACGAGCAGGAGCTGGCGGCCAACCCGCAGGCGACCGAGCGGATCCGCCACGACCTCAACAGCCACCCCGTCCTGCCCTTCGACGATGGCACCTTCGACGGAGTCGTCTGCTGCGTGTCCGTGGACTACCTGGCCAGGCCGCTCGAGGTCTTCGATGAGGTGCACCGGGTCCTGAAGCCCGGCGGGGTGCTCGTCAACACCTTCTCCAACCGATGTTTTCCGAGCAAGGTGATCCGCGGCTGGTCGGCCACCGACGACCGCGGCCACGTGTCGATCGTCGGTGAGTATCACCGCATCACCGGCCCCTGGGAGAACCTGCAGGCCGAGGTGCGCACGCCGCCCAACCACTGGGGCGACCCGCTCTACGCGGTGTGGGGCTTCAGACCGGAGTGACCGCTACAGCAGGTGGCCCACCGGGATGCAACTGCGGTAGAGGTTGGTCTGCTCTTCCCACTGCACCAGGAACAGGTCGGTCGCTGGGCGGCACAGTCGTCCGGTGAGGGTCGCGCTGTCCACCCGGTCGAAGACCTCGACGTAGACCGTGGGGATTCCGATCAGGCGGCTGAACCAGAAGAACGGCACGGCGACGCCTGCTCCTGACGAGATGATCACGTCGGGCGGGTTCATACGCAGGAGACGCCACGCGAGGCGAGCGTTACGCAGCAGGTTGGGGATGTTGCGCGTGGTCGGTGAGTGCGCGGTGATCGTGTCTTCCGCGGCAAGCAGCGAGGTCGCGTCTGCGGTGTCGAAGGTGACCCACGACCGCTGGTTGTCCTCGAGCCATGGCATCAGGCGCCACAGCTGGCGGAGGTGTCCACCGGAGGAGCAGACGAGGAGGACGTCGAGCTCGGCGCTCGACGCGCCCGGGCGCTGGAAGCGGCGCGTCAGGCGGCGACGGCCAGGACGCCGCCCGGTGTCGACCAGTCGGGCGATTCGCCGGCCGATGTCGTCTGTGTCTGCCGATGCCGAGACCAGAGCGCCGGTATCGGCGGTGTAGGCGGCGGGGTCGGCGAGCGCTTCGTCGAGAAGCTGGTGAAGGCGTTCTCCGTCGCGGGCCGAGTCGATCGACGCGGTCCGTTCGAGGAAGTCGGCGAAACGCTGCTGGTGGTCGTCGACGTGCTCGCCGGCTGCCCCGGATCGTGGTGCGACGATGGGGCGAACACCTGCGGACAACGCGTCGTGGATCGTTCCGGGTCCGCCGTGGCACACGATGACATCGGCGTCGACCGCGTGGGCGCGCAGCTCCTCGACGGTCAGCATCGGGATCGAAGTGGCGGAGGTCGAAAGGGTGGAGGTTCCGGACTGGATGGTCACGGCAATGTCACGGCCGTCGGCGATCTGGCGGGTGTACCAACTGTCGACCCACCCGATGAGCCGATCGAAGGGATGCTCGCTCGTTCCGGTGAGAACGAGGACCGTCAGCTCCGGTCGAGTGGTACTGCGGTCGTGGCTCGGCGAGACGTCGGTCCGCGGTACCAGTGCCTCGACATCGCTTCCGGCAGGCCGGGCCGGGAGAACCGGCGCGGCCACCTCAGTGGGGGTGGAACTCATCCCCCCGGGTATCGACGCCTCGTCGGCGGGCCTTGAGCTACTTGACTGCCCAGCCCATCGGCCGGCCGATGAGCTCTTCGAGGCGCTGCACCTCGGGTGCCAGCTGGGTGCGGAGATACTCGACCGTGTGCGGGCTGATGCGGCCCGGCTCGAGCTTGTTGTGGTGAGCCACGTCGATGTCGCCCGCGGTGGGGAGTCCGATGAACGAGCGCACCTGGTTGATCACGGTTGCGGGATCGCCGTAGAGGTCTTCGGCGCGCAGCACCAGGATCTGGTCGGCCGGGAAATGCTCGTACCAGCGCCCGAGCGTGGTGCCGTACCTGCTCTGCTCGAGGTAGCCGAAGTTGAGGTGGTTCCAGCTCACGTACGTGGGGTCGGCGAGCATCCGTTCGACCTCGCCAGCGAGCCGCTCGTTCTCCGCCTCGACCGCTTCGTCGAAGCTCTCGAGGTACTCGACCCCCTGCTTCCAGCGCTCCCGGTAGTGGCTGTGCGCCCGCTCGATGGGGTCGCGCAGAACGGCGACGATCTTGGCGTCTGGGAGCAATGCCGCCGCCCGCTGCGCCGCGAGTGGATGGCTCAGGTAGTACGGGCTCGCCTCGCCGACCACGGTCGCGACGGACCCGTTCCCTACAAGTGAGGCACGGGTCGCCATGTGGCCGAGGTACCAGCGGCGACCACGGCTGTGATGAACGTCGAAGAAGTAGACGCCCTTGCGGTTCTCGCGGCGCGGGAACATCGGGGCGATGCCACCCGCGTCCACCAGGCCGCGGTATAGCGTCGTCGAGCCGGCCCGCTTCGCGCCGATCACCAGAAAGTCGGGGGTCGCGCGCCGACCGGCGGTCAACGAACCGTATGACCGCGCCGCCCATTTGACCGCCGCGGCCGCGGGTCGGCTGAGCCGGTACCGCAAGCTCTCGGTTTCGGGGCGCCCCACGTGTGCTTGCTGGAAATCGAATGCTGCCTCGGCGGCCTGTGCGGAGCGATAGCGCTCCGAGTCGACCGGTCGAAGGCCGGGTCCAGGCGTTGACGGGTGTGACTGGGGAAGCGCCACGATCAGATGCCCTTGCCGAAGCGGTGGGCAAACGCCAGCGCTCGCTCTGCGGAGATGGCACCGGTCGCGACAATCATCGCGAGGAACGCCCGCTTCTCGAGCGGTGACAGCCGAAGCGTTGCGAGGGCGGTACGAGCGGCCCTGCCGCGCTGTTTCATCGCGGCCTGGGCGAAGGCCTGTTGCCCCAGGATTCGGGCCTTGCCAACGCGGCTGCGTTCGAACTCGGGGTGCTTGTCGAGTAGGTAGGTGAGCGCGTCGTCGATCATCTTCCAACGCTCGAAGAAGAAGCTCGCACCGTGCCACCAGATGCGCACCAGCGGTTCGGGCGCCACGGCGATCGGCCCGGCCTTTGCCACGCGCAGCAACAGGTCGTAGTCCTCTGCGTAGCTGCCAGGCAGATTCTCATCGACCAGCCCGACGTGGCCGATCAGCCATTCGCGTTCGGCGAGGAACGAGGAGGGATGTACCTCCGTCATGCGGTCGGCCAGAAAGCCTTCGTGCGTCAGCCGTTCGGGAACCGGAAGCCGCTCGGTGTCCTGATCCTTGTAGCGGATCGCGATCCCGGTGGCGGCGAAGTGGGCCTCGGGATGGGCGTTCAGCGCGGCGACCTGCTTGCTCAGCTTCCCGGGGAGCCACTCGTCGTCGTCGTCGCAGAACGCGATGAGCTTGGTCTCGGCCTGGAGGATGCCCGTGTTCCGAGCGCCCGCGAGTCCCTGGCTCCTGCTGTTGCGCGTCGTGCTCACCCGCCGCCCCGGCGCGGCCATCTCGATCGCCGTGTCCGGTGTGGACTGGTCGAACACCACCAGACACTCCACAGCGCCCTCGTACTCGGAGGCGATGATCCCGTCCAGCGCACGGCGCAGCAGTTCGGGTCGATCGCGGGTCGCGATGATCACGGTCACGTCAGGGGTGTCGCCACTCATGGCTGGACTCCGATTCGCGGGAGGGTGTTGCTGGGTCAGGGGCACGACGACGGAGCGCTTCGAGGTCGCGTCGCTCGGCTCGTTCGACAGCCTCGAACCGGCACAGTGCGCCGATCGCGATGGCGATGAAGATGATCGCCAGCTGCTGGGGCACGTGGCCGTAGAAGAAGACCTGGAGGCCCGAGACAGCGAGGATCGTGTGGGACACGAGCTCCATCTCGCTTCGACCCCCTGCGCTCTCGATGAGGTTCACGGCGATGAACCCGAAGTAGAGAACGGCACCGAGGAGGCCGTGACTGAAGAGGATGATCCAGAGCTGGCCGTGTGTCCCGAGCGGGGGACCGTCCTCGCTCTGGCGTGGGCCGCCATACCCGATGAACGGCGAGTCCTTCAGCTCATCGATCACGTGGTGGTAGAGCTCGGCTCGGTCTTCGTCGCTGTGGCCGGTTTCGGCGCGTTGCTGAATCAGCGAGCCGAGCGGCGACACGGCGATGACGGCAGCGGTCACCATCGCGCCGATGATCAACCCCACCACCACGCGCGAACCGTGGCGGCGCACGAGGAGGACGGCTCCGTAGGCGACTCCGGCGGTGATCGACAGCCAGAGGCCGCGGTTGAGGGAGAACACGATGGGGATGGCACCTACGACGACCGTGGCGCGCACGAGCGCGCGGGGGATACCCACGTCGCGGACGCAGGCGAACGCGGCTACGGGGAACAAGAGCCCGAGTGCGGCGCCCCATCCGTTGGTGTAGGTGAACGGAGCCTTGGGGCGCACAGACGTGAAGCCGAGGAAGCCGTCGACGTCGGCCAGCGATGGGTTGATCTGCTCGAAGACGAACGGGTTGGCTGTGATGCCGCCGGGAAGGATCATCTTCATCGGCGTGGGGAACGACACGGGGCCGAGCACGAGAGCGAGAACCCCGCCCGTCACCGCCGAGATCCACAGCCACACGAGAGCGCGCAGCAGGCGGGTGCTCGTCAGGTGGCGACGGTGCGTGAGGCAGTAGGGGAGCAGTACCCCGACGCCGACGTATTGGGAGGTCCGGGTCAGCCAGCCGAGGACGGCGCTCGGGCGGTCGAGCATCAGCCCCGATGCGGCGACGACGATGATGAAGGCGGCGTACAGCCCGAAGGTGCGCGGGACGATGACCGAACTTCGGCGCGAGAGGTCCCAGAGCATGGCCACACCAGCCACGGAGAAGATGAGCTCTCCCAGACCCAGCGCCCACCACAGGGGAAAGCCGGCGATCAGCGTCGGCGCCATCCAGCCCGGGGCGAATCGGGAAGGCGCTCGCGACGGCGCCTGATCAGCGAGCGGTGCCGCGGTGATCATGGGTTGGGCCCAGCCGAGGAAGAGGCGGGCGTGCTGGACGAGGCGGCCGGCCAGGTGCCAGGTGACACGGGCCCCTGCGGTGTCGCTGCTTGGGATGCCTGCGAGGGGAGCGGTGTCGCTGGTGCCGTCGCACGTCCACCGGTGGGCCCTCCGCGGCGCCCGCCGTCGACGGTTGCTGCACCGAGCACCGGCGTGCCGAGCTCGTCGAGCAGGGTGACCGCCCGAGCGAAGCGGTCGCGTGTGTCGCGGGCGGGGTCGAGGCACAGCAGGACCGAACCGGCGAGCCAGGTGACCGCCGCCGCCTCCGGCCGGGTCCCGAGACCCGGAGTCGTCACGAGGATCACGTCGTAGCGGTTCTGTAGCTCGATGAAGAGCTGAGGCAGGAGCGGGCTGCGCACCAGGTTCACCGCGTCGGCGGTTCGGCCGGCTGGCAGCACCTCGAGGTTGTGGCCGATCGGATGAGTCGCGATGGTCAAACCCTGGAGGTAGGCGGCCACGCCGGGGTGCCCGTCGAGACCCAGTGCCAGGCCGAGCTCGTCGTTCTCGAGGTCGGCGGACACCACCAGCACACGGCGGCCGGCAGCCAGCGAGCGGCCGATGCTGAGCGCTGTGGTCGCGGCGGCGTCGCCATTGCTGACCGACGTCGCCGCGATGACGAGCGGTGGGGTCTGACCCAGTGCCTCGGCCTGGGCGAGAACGGTCGTGGCCAGAAAGGCGTAGTCAGCTCCGGCGCCCTGATGCGCTGCGCTGCTGATCGACGCCGGACGCTGCACGCTGCCGACGACCGGAACGCCGGCTCGCCGCAGCAGCTCCTCTGGAGAGCCCAATCGGGCGGCCGAGCGATGGAGCAGCCACACGAGGGCTGCGCCGAGCAGCAGCCCCAGAACGCCACCGGCGATGATCACCTGGATGTCTGCAGGAGTGGTCGGCGCGCTCGGTAGCTGCGGCGGGCCGATCAGTTCACCCGAGCGGGAACTGAGCGACTCGAGGTCGGCCCGCTCCTCCTCGACGTCGGCGAGCCTGCTGAGCAGCTGTGTCTGTTCGAATCGTGCCGCCGTCTCCTGGCTGTCGATCGACGGGGGAGGTAGTTCGTTCTCCACTGCCGCGGCGGTTGCACGGTCGCGTTCGGATTCGAGGGTCTCGAGCTGACTGTTCACCTCATCCAGCTGAAGTTGGAGTTGTGCTTGGCGTGCGTCGAGGGCTGCGAGGGCCTCGGCCTTCGAGGCTGTGAGGAGCTCGAGTCGGCTGTCCAGGTACGCGGCCGTGTACGCCTCGGTCACCGAGCGGGCTACCTGCGGATCGGCGTGGCTGAACGACAGCTCGAGGACGCGCTCGCCCCGGCCGGTGATCACCATGGCGCGACGGAGCCCGCGGACGGGGTCGTCATCATCGACGTAGTTCACGGCGACGCCGTCGAGCCGTGTCACAGCGTCCGCAGCGACGACATAGGAGGCGGCGAGCTCTTCCTCCACCTCGAGATCCACCGAACCGGACGACAGGGCCTGGGTGGGTTCGAGACCGAGTGGGTTGACGAGGACCGTCGAGTAGGCCGTGTACGCCGTTGCTTGTCTGGTGGCATAGCCGGCTGCAGCCGCGGCCCCCAGCACTCCGACGAGGGCGATCAGCCACCAGCGGCGCTTCATCGCGGCCATCGCACCCGCGATGTCGGTGACCTGGGGCGTCGAGTCGGTGATGCTCATTTGCGCTCGCTTTCTCCGCAACGGGCCCTCACGGGCCGACCGTGATCACGACCGGCGCCGACTTGTCCGAGCGGTTTCCTGCGAGGTCGACTGCTCGTACCTCGTAGGTGTAGGTGAGTCCGGGTGTCAGTCCGATGTCGGTGTAGGTCTCGGTTCCCGCCGCGATCCAGCCCACGTAGAGGCCGTTGCGGAAGATGAGATAGCTCGACAGGCCGACGTTGTCCGTCGAGGCGGTCCAGTCGAGCTGGACCGAGCCGCCGCCGAGATCGATGCCCGTCAGATCGGTGGGGACTGTCGGGGGCTCGAGATCGGGGCCACCAGGTGTGACGGTGACAGGTGCTGACTTGGCTGATTGGTTGCTGGCGAGGTCGACGGCGCGGACTTCGTAGCTGTAGGTCAGCCCTTCGGTGAGACCGTTCTCGGTGATCGTGACGGTGCCGTCCGGCGTCCAGCCGACGTATCCGCCATCCCGGTAGATGAGATAGCTCTGGATGCCGACGTTGTCCGTCGATGCGGTCCAATCGATCTGGACCGATCCGCCGCCGAGGTCCGTTGCGACGACCCCGCCGGGCACCGTCGGAGGCTCGAGGTCGGGGCCACCAGGTGTGACCACCACCGGGGCGGACTTCTCGCTCTGGTTGGGAATCGGGTCGACGGCCCTGAGCTCGTATTGATACGTGAGACCCTCGGTCAGGCCGACGTCGGTGTACTGCTCGACGCCGCCTGGCGTCCAGCCGATGTAGGCCCCGTTGCGGTAGATGAGGTAGCTCTGGACGCCCGACGGATCTGTTGACGGGTCCCACGTGAGCTGCACGTTTCCGCCGCCCAGGTCGGTTCCGACGACATTGGCAGGGACGGTCGGCGGATCGACGTCAGGACCGGGCGGTTCCCAACCGCTCGGGCACATCTTGATGAAGCCGCCGGCCCAACTGCCGAGCTGTGCCTCGACGCCGATGTTCTCGTAGTCACCGCCCACGTACAGGCAACCGTTGGTGTCCGATGCGACGGTCCACGCACCGTCCTTGGTGACGGTGGCGTCGGGGTCGAAGGTCTCGATGAGCTCGCCCGTGCTGGCGTCGTAGGCCATGATCACCTTGAGCGCCTGGCGGGTGTCGCTGTAGCTCTCGTAGTGCGACAGGATCCCGTAGCGCTCGTCGCGCGTGCAGTGACAGCCGGAGAACACGATGTCGCCGATGCGTTCGGCAACTTGGTAGGCCCCACCGCTGAACCCGCTGCAGTACATGAAGTGGTCGTAGCCGTAGCCCGGGCAGCCTGTGTTGCCGGTGTGATGGAACCCGAGCATCGTGTGGTCCGACGCGTCGAGCACCTGCACGATGTGCTGTTCGCCTGCGACGAACACCGTGTCGATCCCCATTGCGACGTCGAACATCTCCGGCTGGCCGTTGGGGTAGTTGCGCGGCAGGGGCTGGAGGCCGCCGACGCTGGCGCCGGTCGCGGTGTCGACCGTGTGGAAGTAGCCCGAGTTGGGTTGACCGTTGACCGACGTGAAGTAGCCGGCGAAGTGGACCCGGCCCCGTACGTCGTCGACGGCGATGCCCCAGATGGACGAACCGCTGACGTTGGGCTTCCAGTTGGGGTCGAGGGTTCCCCACTTGTCGTTCATCCTCGCGGACTTGTACACCCGCTCCCGCTGGCCGTTGGGTCCGATGACATGGCTGAAGTTGCCCACCACGTACAGCTCGCCGTTGACGACCTCGAGCTCGCGCACCATTGCCCGCTTGGAGGACCACGGGCGCTCGACGGCCCCTTCGAACAGCGGATCGACCTGACAGGTGTCCGGGTCCAGCGCCACGAGACCTTCGCGGGGCTGGCCGTTGACCTCGGTGAACTCGCCACCCACCAGAAGCTTGCCCCTCGCGTTGACCGTGAGCGCGTAGATGATGCGGTCGAAGTCGGGCGTGCAGGTCGACTCCCACTCGCCAGTGTCGAGGTCGAAGGCCGCGAGGTAGGGCTGGGGGATCGGCGTGGCGTTCTCGTCCTCTTGGACGTTGAGAAAGCCGCCTCCCACGAAGATGCGGTCGCCCACCTGCTGGATGTCCCAGACGAGGACATCGAGGGACGGGGTCTGGGTCTGTCCGGGGTTCTGACCCGAGACGCCCCAGGTCTCGACGGGGATGTTGTCGAGCGTGGCGATGTCGATCGGCGGGTGAGCGTCGTCGGACCACGCGCTGTTGGCGGACGCGTCTTCTGCGTCGCTCGCGTATCGCGTCGACATCAGGGCGCCCAACAGCAAGAAGAGCACCAGGTACGAGCGCCGTCGGCGGGCTTTCGTCGAACGTCGGGTGTTGCTGATCACAGCTCGTGTCCTTCTGCCACGCAGACCTCGAGGACCGGCAGAACCTCGGCGAAGGTCACCGGATCGTTCATCGCCCCCACCACATCTCGCACCGCAACCCGTGACGACTGGTCCGCCCACGACCGAAGATCGGCGACGGCGACGGAGGTGTCACTGCCCTCGTCGAGCGCCGTCAGCACGTTCTCCGCGGCGGCGCAGGCCAGTGCACCCGCTTGGTCGAGGGTGACGATGTTGCCGTCGCCGTTTCGGATGATGCCCTCCTCGGGCTCATCGAGCTGGAGATCGCCGGTCGGCGGGCGGTCGTCGATGACGATCTGTGCCGGGACCGCGGGCGGAGCAGCGTCGGTCGTCGGTGGTGCGGCGGGATCGGTTGTCGGCGATGCGGTGCTCGTGCTCGGAGCTGATCCGGCGGTCGTCGGTGTGTGGGCGGGAGCGGTATCCACGGCGCTCGAGACCGGCGCCTCGCTCGACACCGGCGCCTCGCTCGACACGGGGGCCGCAGCGGGGAGGGGTACAGCAGGGTCGGCGGAGGCTGTGGGAGCCGTCGTCTCGGACAGCACCGGCAGGTCTGGATGCTCGGTCGTCGAGTCACCCGCAGACGCTGGGGCGCCGGCAGGGGTTGGCACCGATGCTGAGGATTCCTGCGGGCTGTCGATGGATCCAGCGCACGCGGTCAGTGTGACGGCGAGCGCGAGACCGAACAGGGTTCGGCGGGGGCGCATGGATCTCCATCGGCCGCCT
>Ga0114932_10006387_pt1 | contig 10076 bp, 14 predicted proteins | sample 2SBtaG_2_FD_87286 | JGI IMG/M metagenome (GOLD analysis project Ga0114932, IMG submission 87286) | Deep subsurface microbial communities from Kolumbo volcano to uncover new lineages of life (NeLLi) - 2SBTROV12_ACTIVE470 metaG | ecosystem: Environmental > Aquatic > Marine > Volcanic ... | reverse complement strand
GGCTGGTGGTGGTGGGCTTGTTGCTGGTGACCAGCGTATCGACGGTGCTGCTGTGTTTGAGCTGGGCGTCGCGCTGTGGCATCAAGGAGGGGCGAGCTTCGTCTCGCCCAGATTCGTGATGAAGGCGAGACGAAGCTCGCCTCTCCTTGTCAGCACCACGGTTTCGTAGCAAGTTGGCGCCACCATATCCATCCCCTCCGGGCCAGAACCGGCGAGGATATCGAAGACGACTGATGTTTTCGGGGTTTCAAAAGACTCGCCATTGAACGCGAGTCCCCCCGGGAACACCAGTTGTTGCAGGTGCAGTCGAGACTGAGGCGGGAGCCCGCGCCAGAGGTCGCCAGGGTGCAGCAGCACGCGTTCCGCGAACGTGAGGAGTTCGTCCACGTCGTCCTGCCGCTCTCGTACGCCAGCGAGGGCCAGCCGCGCGTCCCCGATTTGCTCCGTCAGCGAGTTCTCAGTGCGCTTGTAGACGTCATGCGCGATCTTGTCGTCAAGGTAGCGAGACACCAGCTTGCCGCGCTTCGCCACGAGGCTGTCAACGCGCGCCTGAAGTGCCGCTCGTTTCCGCTCCACCTCGGCTCCGCGCTGCCGCCAGACGTCGAGCACCACCGAGCGAAACAGCGTCACGTATTCGGGTCGAGGGCGCGCAGGCTGCATGGTCTCCACGAACATCTGCTCCATTGTCTCCTTGCGCACTGACACCGCGCAACCGCTGACCGCTTGCACCGTGGCCCACAGCTCCGGCGACACCAGCGCGTCGAAATCACCCGGCACCTGAAGGTCCATCTTCTTCTCGACGATGACGCCCTTGTAGATTGGGTTCTTGAGCATGTTCGTGAATACCTGCGCGCCCAGCTTGCGACCCCTCCGAGTCGTCAGGCCCAGCGCGTTGACCTCGGCGCGTACCTCAGATGGTCCTCGGTCTTTCGGGACCAACGGCTCACGTCGAAGACAACAACCGCGTCGATCTCCTCTCTCCGGCGGCGGCAGTAGCGCAGCAGCTCTTGTAGCTGTGGGCGATCCGCCGTCTTCGCGGATTCACCCTCCTCGATGAACACGCGGTCCACGTCGTAGCCCCGCCGCTCGCCGAACGCCTGGCAGTCGGTGCGCTGCGTCGAGAGGCTCAGGTTCGAGACCTGGTCCCGCGTAGAGACACGACAGTAGATGACGGCGCTGGGCACGGTGGGCTCTCGGTTTCGGGTGACGGGTCGGCTAGAAAGGTGTCCACGACGGCATGGCCGAGGGCGTAGAAGCGGCGTCGAAGCGCCTCCAACTCTTCGTCAGAAGCGTTCTCATACGCCGGAATGGCGCGGAAGCGGTCGAGGGGGAGCACGGGCAGGCCTCAACGGCGCGCTAGGCACGCCGACAAGCCGCTCACTCGGGTCTCTCCCATAGCGGTCAGCAGTGAACATCATTGCGGGTTCTCCGGCATAGGCGAGGTGCTCTCGTCCTGCGCGGGCGCTGGCTTAAGACTGATTTCGCGTTCGATGCAGACGGTGGTGCCGTCCACCCGTTTGGCGCGGATGACCTGATAGTCGTGCTCAGCGAGCAACTGGGCGAGGTCCTTCACCCGCTCCGGGTCAATGCGCTCCTGCATGACGAGGCGAACCACCTTTCCATCCCTCGTGACGGCCTCGACGCTGCTGTAGGCCCCGGACCGAACACACCGGAGCAGGGTCCACTCCTCCGGCGTGAGGATGGGGGACCGCTCAAATTGCTGCATGATGAAGCGGCGGCCCGCGTCATGCTTCGGCAGCTCGATCGGCGGATTGATGCAGGCGCCGAGGCGTCGCACGATGGGCGCCACATTCACAACGATAAGCGTCGGTACCGGCGGTTTCTCGTCATCGCCGCTCGGCAAGAAGCCCCCCCACTGCATCTGATCGATGTACTCAAGGGTGCTGTCCAGCTCGAACCGGTCGCGCAGGTTGGTGACCAACAACACAGGAAGGTCGAGCAGTGCGAGCAGCTTCACCGCGGCGGCGAAGTGGTTGGCGTCGTCCTGCACCATGAACTCCCGCACGTACCGCAAGGACTCCAAAGACACGCCGTACTGACGGCGAATGGTCGCGCACACCATGATCGCGAACATGTCCCTGGGCGTGAACCGCCTCCAACGCTCCAAGCCCCTGCCCTCGGTAGGCGGCAGAACGCCGTGCTTCGCCCAGGACTGGATCTGGCGGTAGCTCAGGTCGGCGTTCTTCCTCACGTCTCCGGCTGTGAATTGGCGCTCGTTGGTCTCTGCCATTTCGACGGCCTCCCCAAATTGACCTTCTGGGTTCATTCCTTTCATACTCCGCGTAATACGTCAATAACCCAGCGCGGGTTACTCGGTTGAATCGCCAGCTTCGCCCGGGTATTCGGCTTCCAAAACTTCCAGTCCACGGGCGAGCGCCAATCGGAGGACAGTGGATCGTTTCACCGCGCCGAACGCTTGGAAGGTGGGGTCAGCGGCTATGCGCGGCTCCAGTTCGCCAACGCGCTCCAGCCACTCGCCCGGGATCCGTAGAGCCACCTGCTTCTCTGTCATCTCAGCCTCCAGCATCGGGAGTTCGCCACGGAGTGCCCGCACCGTCCTCCTTGCAATCTCAGGGTTAGCGCCGACGGCGGCTTCCAGGTGCCTGATGGCGTCGTCAGCGCGATCCAGGTCGGCATGGGCTCCCGTCATCGTCACGCGGCCAGCCTGGCGCCCAAGAGCGCCTTGACCGTCTGCGCGTGCCACTGGCGGCCCGAGCGCGGGAGCAGCCCGCGGTCCGCGAGGGCGGCGCCAACCTTCCGCAACGAGAGCCCCACCGTCACGAGATCAAGGTCGTAGAGCGCGGCGTATGCCTCCACCTTGGCACGCTGGGAGGCGAGCGAGACGCCACCGTCGGCCTGCTTCTCAGTCGAGACACGGAGGTAGGCGACGGCCTTGGTTCGGTCGGTGCTCGAAGCAGTGCGCCCCATCGTCCCTCCTGACACCAATAGTGTAATCCCATTTGGGATTCGTCTGCAATTCTCTTGTCAGCGCGGGGACGCACGCTGACACTCGACACCAGCGACCAGAAGAACTACTTTCTCACTGCGGCGAGAGAGAGGACGCACGTGAAAAGTCAGATTCAAGCAGGCTATGAAGAAGCCACAAGCACCTTGCGGATGGCGCAAAATCTGGCCCAGCCAGGAGCTGCGGTGGAGCACTCCGCTGAGACATGCCCTCGGTGTTCTTCTCGAACATCCAAGTCAGGATGCACCAACTGCTCATCGGGTGGCCCAATGCCCGATGGAGTGTGGATACCCGAACACCTTACACGCGTCGGTCCACCGATTTTCGCGACGGACGTGATGGCTACCAGTGACGGTGATACGCCGATGCAGTCCAACTTCAAGCGTCGAAGAAAGCCTGGGAAGGGCACCTACGATGAGATCATCGTCAAGACTCGCAGAAAGCGCGGTCACGGCAATATCGGCGCCCACTCACCATACGGCGACGACCCGCTTGACGACGACGGCCTTGCCGACGACGACTTGCTTCCCGAGGGCGATGACCCCTTTGATGACCTGCTTCCACCACCACCGCCAACACCACCCGAACCCACGGAATGCGATTTCGCACGTGAGGCGATGCAGGATGCTGCGGCAGAACTAGCAGAAGCGCGAGCGGATCTGGCCGAGAAGGTGGGCCGTGCGCGCAGGTTCCAGCAGGGTTTATGGGGCAGCGACGGGGCTCCTGCAGGCTACCAATTTCCCAGCGTTTACAAGTACGAGATGATCGCCACAGCGCAAGGCAGGCGGGACGAAGCCGTCGATGCCCTCGAAGCAGCGATCGAGACGTTTGAAAAACTTGGCTGCAAAGATGGGCACTAGATTCGGGGGACGGTGCGGCCGACTGGCGACGCTCCTGCTGTTGGTTGGTGCCAGCTCATTCAGTTCGCTTGCGTTGGCCGGGGAGGGTGACCGCCCGAGCGGTACGCCGAGCTTTGAAAGCCCCGAGGACCTGACAACGGTCGAGGAACTCAGGGAGGCCGCACGACGCCGTACCATTGAAGGACGCGCACAGGAACCAGGGAGACACCTTGTGTCCTGCGATCGTGAAGGACTGACGCGGGGCCCAGTTTCCCAGGTCAGCGATGGGCCCACTCCGAAGAGGGGAGCGCCAGGCTACGTCTTCGAGAATGAAGTGTTGTTTGCTGCCTTTTCCCCATCCGGGAAGAGCATCTTACGCGACGATAGCGGTACATTCGCGCGTGTCACCTGGAAGGAAGCAGAAGGATGCGCCGCCACAGAGATGCTCCGCGCCACCACGCTCCACGGACAAATCACGGAGGCGACGGGGTATGTCGTGGACGTGCGGAGTTCACCCCATCAGTGGGTGACGGGCTGCGGAAACCACGTTGAAGTCCCTATCGTTGGCGGGACATTTCAGATGGATGCGGTCAGCCTCCCGTGCCGCGTTCGCGTCACACGACAGAACGGGTGGGCTGAAACCTACGGCAGCGTCATCGAAGTGAATCCACAACGTCATTCGAGCAAATCGCCGATCAAGGTAGACGCGCCGCCGTTTCCAACCGAATGGAAGGGTCCCCCGAAGGATGCAGAATCGGCCTATCAAGACGCGCTTGATGAGCTTTCAGCAGCGAGACAGGACCAAGAACGAGAGCTGGCCAGCCAAGGGCCGGAGTAGCTCCTCAAGTGGGATACAGCGCGGCCCAGAGCGGCTAAGTGGACGTCGTGCGCGATGATCGACGAGCTGGACGCGGTGGTGCCAGGAGCCGCCAGCGAGCAGCTGGCCCAGGGGGCGGTCTTTCGCTCGATGATGACCGACACCCCGCGCATCGTGTTTCTGGCCCTGTGCCTCGTCGCCTTCCTGACGGCGCTGGACCTGCGAAAGCCGCTGCTCGTGGTGGCCGCGGTCGGCAGCTTGATGCTGGGGCTGGTCTGGGCGGCCGGGGCCATCGCCGCTGTGGGTCAGAGGCTGACGCTGATGAACATCATCGGCTTTCCCATCCTGCTGGGCATCGGCATCGACGTCGTCCTGCACTTGGCTCATCGACTTCGGGCCGAGGTCGATGTCGGCCGGGCCTTGCGAACCGTCGGGGTGGCGGCGGTCATCTCGACCCTGACCACGATCGCGTCGTTCGTGTCGCTGACCATGGCCAGCAGTGGCGGCATTCGCTCGATTGGACGGCTGGTGGTTGTGGGCTTGTTGCTGGTGACCAGCGTATCGACGGTGCTGCTGTGTTTGAGCTGGGCGTCGCGCGGTGGCACCAAGGAGGGGCGAGCTTCGTCTCGCCCAGATTCGTGATGAAGGCGAGACGAAGCTCGCCTCTCCTTGTCAGCACCACGGTTTCGTAGCAAGTTGGCCCATGAAATTGTCCCGTCGGCAGACCCTGGCCTCGATCGCAAGCAGCCTGGCCTTGGCCGCGTGCAAGCCCGGCCTGCCCAGTGAATCCGAACCCGACACCGACGACACCGGCGATGGGCCGAGCACCGAAGTTGAGCTCACCCCCGGCACTTGGAGCCCGGCTGGCACCGAAGATCTCAGTGCGTTCCCGTACGGACTGCAGAGCGGCGATGCCACCGATTCTGGCGTGGTGCTCAGCGTACGCACTGGTGAAAGCACAGTCACCATGCTGGTCGTCGAGGTAACCGACGAGGGCTGGCGAGAGGCATTCTCCTCCACCGAGACCACAGACGATGGCGTGGCCCAGGTCGATGTGGATGGGCTCAAGGCCGACGCTCGGTACAGCTGGGTGGTCTTTGGCAGCGACGGGCAATCCAGGACCTTTCAGGGGTGGTTTCGAACGGCGCCGCAGTCCGGAACGCGCACCGTCCGATTCGGCGCCACGTCCTGTCTAGGAGGCAATCGGCCCGTGGCCGCTGCTGACCCGGGCCGCCGAGGACAACCTGGACCTGTTCCTGTTTCTGGGGGACACGATCTATGCGGACTGGGGGGACGACGAGTCGGTCGAGAACAAGTGGATCGAGGCCCTCGAGCAGTCGGGCATGCAGGACCTGACCTCATCGACGTCGGTCCTGGCCACCTGGGATGACCACGAGGTGTGGAACAACTGGTCGCCCGAGGACAGCTCAGATGCGACCCTGGCCATCGAGTCGCTGGCCGCCTTCCGTCGTACTCTGCCGCAGCGACCAGGGCCGAATGACGGCATCTGGCGCAGCACAAAATGGGGCGACTCGGTCGAGTTCTTTGTGCTGGACTGCCGCAGCGAGCGCCTGAATGGCGACTACATCTCGTCCGAGCAGATGGCGTGGCTCAAGGCCGGGCTGACGGCCAGCACGGCGCGATTCAAGATCATCCTGAACAGCGTTCCGGTCACCGACCTGTCGTTCATCCCCATTGTGGGAAGCTTCAAGGAATCCGACCGCTGGCAGGGCTATCCGGCACAGCGCCAGGAGCTGATCGAGGCCTGTGCGGCAGTCGGCGGCGTCCTGTTCGTCAGCGGCGACTTCCATGTCGGAGCCGCCACCAAGATCGACGCCAGCGGCGATCCCGGCGCAGGTGTCACTGAGATCTTGGCGGGTCCCGGCGGCACCTCAGTCGACTCCCGCTACTCGCTTCTTCCAGTCAGTGACCGCATCACGAACGTGGTCAAGCAGCGCAACTACGCGCGCTTCGAGTGCAATCCCGACACCGGCACCATCGACGTCGAGTGGATTGGAAACGAAGGCGAGGTCATCGACTCTCGGGTGGTCCAGCTGTGAGCAGGCTGGCATACCAAGGCTGACTGGCGGCGAGTCCGTCGGTGAGCGGGGTAAAGCGCAGGTCGGGCATCCACTGGCACAAACGGTCGTTCACAAAGACCTGGTCCTGGGCCGCGAGCTTGAGCCGGATGGACGAGACAGCGGAGTCTGAGGTCTCGGGATCGACGCCGCGAATGCGCTCCCACAGCCGCACCGGACCGTGAATGATCGGCATTGGAACGCTGAAGCGAGGCGGGACTCCACCCAGCAAGTCACACAGGCGCTCGCCGAGCTCTCGCAGCAGGACCGGCTGGCCGTCGGTGACGTGAAAGACCGGTCCCAGCTCGGACAGGGGCTCGGTGGTGGCCCGGACCAGCACCATGGCCAGGTCGTCGACAAAGACCAGGGACAGCCGGGCCCGTCCTCCGTCCACCCAGATCGGAGAGCGGCTGGCGACTCGATGGATGCGCGGCAACACCGCTTGGTCCCCGGGTCCGTACACAAATCGCTGGCGCAAGATGACCGCGGGCAACCCGGCACTGTGGGCGTCGATGATCACCTGGTCGGCCTCGGCACGAGAGCGGGACAGGTCGGTGTCCGGAGCAATCGCGGTGTCTTCGTCGGCCGCGCTGTGGGATCCGTGGCCATAGACGCCTGCGGTCGACATGGAGACCAGGCGAGCGCCGACCTGGCGAGCCGCGTTCACCGCATTCTGGGTGCCGACAATGTTCGTGTCGAAGCCCTTGCCGTCCACGTTGAGGTTCTTGAAGGCCAGGTGGATGATGGCCGAGCATCCCTGGGCGGCAGCAGTGACGTTGGCCGCGTCGCGTACATCTCCGTCCAGCTCGCGAAACGGCCGACCTGTGGACTGCAGATGGGCCACCACGTGCTGTCCGATAAAGCCGCGGGAGCCGGCGACGAGAATCACAGCTGCCCCAGCCCGACGATGGCCGTGCGCATGCGATCTGTCAGCTGCTGTGCGGATCCTCGGGGGTCTAGCCGCTTGCCCACGCGCAATTGCACCGGCCGCTGATGCCCTGTCGATGTGCCGTGCAGGTACATCGGCAGCACCGGCACTCCAGCAGCCAGCGCGACCTCGGCAGGCCAGGTCGAGAACTCTCCCAGTCCGTCGGGGAAGCGTCCCATCTCGGGGTAGGTCAGCAGCAGCTCTCCTTGCTGCAGCAGCATGGCGCATTCGGCCAAGTAGCTGGGGTGATCATCGACGCTCTGAATGTTGCCGATGGCCATGACCGCTCGCCGGCGCCGGTCCCGAAACAGCCTGGGTTTGGCCCCGCACAGCACAAACCGGGGCGCCATGGCGACGGACAGGTAGACGGTGTCGGTGAAGGCGGCGTGGTTGCAGGCGAGCACCAGTGGCTGCCGGCGGGTCGGCAAGCGCTCGGGGTGATCGACGCGCAGACCCGTCCTCCAGCGCAGCGGAGCGGACAGGGTCAGCTTGAGCAGTCGTCGGGCCAGCAGGCCCAGCGGCCGATTGACCGACTGCAGACTCAATCGAGTGCCACCTGGGCAAAGCGCGCGCCGTTGTCGTGCAGCAGCGGTCCGACCAGCTGGTTGGCGCCGGCATTGTCGAGGGCACTCAGCAACAGACGCAGGTTGAGCGGGTAGGCATAGGGTGGGCTGTCGTTGCCCCAGAACAGCTTGGACCAGTCGACGGCGACCCCGCGCAGCAAGCGCTGCAGGGCAAAGATGCCGAAGCCCGAGACGTCTCCCCAGACGTGTTCATGCTGCGTGACCATCTGGGCGCCGCGCTCGAACCACAGGGCGCCTCCGGTGTGGCACAGAATGACGCGAAGCTCGGGGAACTGCCTGCATGGCTTGTCGAAGTGAAGCGGGTCGGCGAAGCGCGAGTTCATATAGGCATCCGCTGCCGCCTCCTCTTCTTTGTGGCGGGCGGTAAAGAAGCCCGTGTGGACCATCGCCGTCAGCCCCAGGTCTTGCATGGCGGCCCAGAAGGGCTCGAGCTTGGGGTCGTCTGCGGCCCAGCCGGTGACCGGCAGCAGCTTGACCACCCGGAAGCCGGCGTCGGCGAAGCGCTGAAGGTCGTCGAGGGCGGTGTCGAGCTGGGGGTCGGTGAACTGGCTGGCCCAGAAGCGGTGGGGATGCTCGGTCGCGACGTTGGCCAAGCCCGCGTTTCCCTGGAGGGACGTCGCTTGGGCGGGGGCCGACTGCAGCAGTGCACGCTCGATGCCCAGCTGGTCCATGGCCATGAGCTGGTAGCGCTCGATGTTGGGATAGGCGGGGAGGATTTGATGCATGTCCAGCATGCGCTTTGGCAGGCCCTGCACACTGGCCATCGCCCCCAGGAAGAAGGCTGGATCTCGCAGCTGCAGGGGGTCTTCAGGGTGACCACAGACCGAGCAAGGGCCAGAGTCGCCTACGAATGCGCGGCAGTAGACATAGGCGCACTGCCTCATTGCGCGTGGGTCCGCTTGCGAAGGCGCTCCATGACCGCCGTCGGCACGATATTCCAGACGCCAGTCACACTGCCGATGTGCTTGCCGCGCTGGCCGTAGCGCCCGGTGCAGGTCATGCCGACCAGGGTGCCGCGCTTCATGCGCAGGTCGGTGACGTAGAAGTGTCCGATCACCGGTGTGTCCAGCTCGGCGAAGGTGTGAAAGCTGCTGTGCAGGTCAGTGATGAAGCAGGAGTAGCCCTCGAGCGGCAGTCCATAGAACCGGTGAGCGACGACCAGACCGGCCTGGCGACCGGCTTCGATGAGCGCGATGCCGGGCACGTGGTCGAGGGGATGCTCGAAGAAGTAGGGATGATCCGGCGGGATGTACAGCTGCACGGCCAGGTCATCGGTGCGGCCTTCGACCGCGGGCTCGACCCGGGCCACGAACACGTTCTCGTCGCGGTGCTTGTGCACCAGTTCCTTGGGAACCCGCGGCGAAGGGGTGTGTGCGAGCTCTGCGATCCACCCGTCGAAGCGCGGCATCCACTCGACGGTCTCGGGGGTGCTCATGTTCGCTCTCCGGTGCTCAGGGTCGTGGCGACGGCGGTCAGTGCGAGGGCAGCAATGCCGACGCCGAGTCGCAATGGAACCGACCATGCAGAGGTGTATTGCACAAGGGTCAGGGTCGCGACCGCAGCGGCGAACAGCGCACCCCACGCCAGACGCCGATGGGCTGCCGTCCCGCCATCAGGGGGTAATACACGCGGTGACAGCGGCGCGTCCTGCGACGGGAGATCGGTGTTGCCGGTCACCGGATTGTAGGCGGGGTGCCTCAGCAGCATCGAGCTTGCTATGCCAAGGCTGGGGGCGGCTCGAATCGCGCTCCACAGGTCCATCCAGGGGCGCAGGTTGTTGTCGAGTGGACTCCACGACCGCAGGGGCTTGAGCATGCCGAACTCCGGCGTCTCGTCTTCGGCTT
>Ga0114932_10006384_pt1 | contig 10079 bp, 3 predicted proteins | sample 2SBtaG_2_FD_87286 | JGI IMG/M metagenome (GOLD analysis project Ga0114932, IMG submission 87286) | Deep subsurface microbial communities from Kolumbo volcano to uncover new lineages of life (NeLLi) - 2SBTROV12_ACTIVE470 metaG | ecosystem: Environmental > Aquatic > Marine > Volcanic ... | reverse complement strand
ATTGAGGGTGAAGTAAATGATATTCTAGCACAACTAGTGGACTTTCAAATATTGTTTGAAATGGATGGTAAGAATATAAATAACTATATTGTATATGATGATGATAACACTTGGCCATTAGAATTGTCAAGTGGTATGGAAAGGTTTATTAGTTCTTTAGCTATTCGTGTTGGATTGATTAATGTTTCCAATTTAGCACGAAGTAATTTTCTTGCTATTGATGAAGGTTGGGGAACTATGGATTCTGATAATTTGAATTCCGTATATAGTTTGTTTCAATATCTTAAATCACAATTTCAGTTTGCATTAATTGTGTCTCACATAGATTCTATGAGAGATGCTGTTGATACTTTATTGGAAATAAAGAAAGAGAAGTCTTTTAGTTCTATTAATTTTGATTAGAATATAGTATTCTCTTTTTACACTTTTCTTTTATAAGTTCTTCAATCAGAGCATACATTTTATATCCGTGATTTTTTGAATAGTCCTTAATCATATCACGATATTCTTTTCTTATTTTTATATTTACGAATTGTTCTTTCATATAAATAAATATTAAATACATACTTTTTAACTACTTTTTACCAACTTTTATTTATAAATTTATAAACTAAATATTTATCTATATAATGGAGAACATTTAATGGGCTTTATTCCACGCCGTAGAATAAAAGAAAATTTGAGAGAAGTAGAGGTATTCTTAGAAGATAGAGATAACACTATTTTTAAGGTACAAGATGTGCCAGATACTTTTGTACAAGGTCGTTCTGCATTTAAAATATTTGGTTCTGATTTATTAAAACAAGATGTTCCACTAAAAATAGAATTGTTAGACAAAGCTGGAGTACCTGTATGGACACAACCAGTTTTATACGGTGAAACTTATCCAAGTCTACCATATAGATATATAAGTGTTGAAGTATATCCACCACCAATTAACATTGCAGGTGAAGCTGAACTTGTTATTTTAGGAGAATTAAACGAAGAATTAGTAGATGTTCAACAAAGGTTTAGAGGAACTTATAATGTAAAATATAGTAAAATTGTAAATATTGATACTGAAGCTACTATAAATGAACAACCAATTTTATTTTATAAAAAACCAGAAATAACAGCAACGGAATTTGTAAACGCTCAAAAACTAACAAGCCCGCCTGGAACTAGATTTATTAGTGGAAGTCAATTAGGTGGTTCTGTAAATTCAGACATAAGGGGTAATACGTTTATATCTAGTTCAGAAGTAGATGTACAAACTAAAGTTAATGATAAATCTGAATCACCATCAGGTGATTTAGCAGCACAATCTAATTTATGGAAATATAAAACTGGTCTTTATAAAGAAAATAAAGTTCTTAAACGTAGAGGTTTAAAACAAGAGAAACGTTCTCCTGAAAAACCACAAATGACAATTCGTTCTGCAGAGGATAAATTTATCACAAAAATGGTTGGTAGTAATATTACCATTAAAAATATAACTCTACCAACAGCATCAGCTGTCGAATTAAGTGGATTAGATCCGAACAAAGTATCAGTAGAAGAAATTTATAATGCATTTACTTTTCCAGATTTTGAGGCTAAGGTAGAAGATATTAAAAGTGATAAAGAATTAGTTTTAAATAAACCGTATGCTGTAGAATTTCTAGATCCAACTTCAACTGATACAACACCAAAAAAAATATTTACTGATATAGGTGATGATAATAATTCTACATATGTAGATTTCACAGCTTCTTATACAGATTGGGAAGTACCAGCAACAAGTAGTTACAGATTTGATTCTTTTATAGATTTAACAATAGAAGATATGAGAACTTTTAGTGGTGATGTCTATAGAATAAAAGTTTCGGGTGGTAGTGATAGTACACAAGGTGATTTTCCTGTTTTATTAGATACTGTTGTTGACGCACCTGAATTGTTAGTAGATACAACATCACCATCTGGTGTTTTAAGAAGTGGGTACTTTATAGACCAAAACCACATAGATAAATATTGGAATACTTTTGGTGGTAATAATAACGCAAATCAATTAAGTGCAAACTACACGATGTCTCTTGCAGATGGTATATATTTATCGGGTTCTTATGAGACATATAATCAAGTTGGTAGAGTAGATTTAGATAGTACATATGCGTTTACAGTTAAAAAAGATGTAGCATATACCATATCATTTACTGCTAAAGGTAAGAAGGCAACCAAAACTAGTATAGAGGGTGATTCATATCAAAGTGCAAAAATATTCTTTCACCTATCAGGTTCTAATTTAAAAGATTTTAATGAATCGGATATACAACATAAGGCTTCTTTTGGAAATACAATTACAAATGAATTTGGGCAGCCAGTTGGATTGGAAATAGAAGATAGCGATCCAATAACTACTTTTAAAGACTTTGGAATAATAAGTCATACATTTACACCTAATTTTAAACCAGACAGAGTAAAGAATACCGATACGACAATACAGATGCGAATACATTCAGGTGAATGGATTATAAGTGATTTATCATTAAGACCAGCTGCAAGCACTGGATTTTCACCTGACGAATTTCAATGTAGAGTTCCAATACCACCCAATACATTAAGACCTGATAATTTTGATTTTTTAGTTGAATACTTAGACATCAATGGTAACACTGCTGAAACAATAACATTTTTAGATAATGTTGCTATATCTGGTTCTGCGTTGATACTAGAGGGAACTGATAATTTATTAACTGGTTCGTTATACATGGGTAGTGCCTCTGGTTCGGGTATAGAAGCAGCAGGTGCTAATTCTGCTTTTATTAGGTCTGTTGGTTACAAAGGATTTTTAAGTGCATCCAATGCCACAGGAATAAATGGTGGATTTATGATGTTTAGTGGTTCTGTCCTACCCGATAGTGGAGATGATTATAAAGGTGTTGGATTAGAACTAGTTGCAAATAGTGCAAGTTTTTTTAAGTTTAGGTCTAATCCAAGTATACTTGATATTAGAGCTGATAAATTTTTCATAGGTACGAAAGAGACACAATTTATAAGTGGGAGTGATTCTAATATAGAAATCAGTTCATCATTATTTCATTTAGATCCTAAAAATGATTCATTGATTATTGGTGCAGATGCTACAATAAACGCTTCTTTGGCTGCTAATCAAATTAGAACACCAGCACAAATAGGTGGTGCACCATCTACAAATGAAAATGCTAGTTCAAGTATAGACATACAAGGATTTGCAAGATTTGTATCTGCCTCTATAGGTGGTTGGGTAATAACAGATGGAGAATTTACTTCAGGTGCAGGCCCAAATTCAGTTACTATGAGTAGTGAAATTGGTTTAATATCAATGGGTAGTGGTTCTACGTTTAATAAAGGTGATTTACAAGGTGGTTTAAGAGTAGGATTTGATACAGATGGTACTTTTAAATTCGCAGTTGGTTCAGCTGATTCATATATTCATGCTGATAGTACTGGGGTTAGTATTAAGTCTGATAGTTTCGATGTGACTGCATCAGTAGCAGAAATTGATGTCGATGTATTTAAGTTGAGTGCTACTAATTTATTTATAAGTTCTAGTGGTGGTGGTTTTATATCTGCTGGTAATCCAAGACCTACTGCTATAACAGGTACAAATAAAGGATTTTATGTACAAGGTGATACTGGTGTTTTCTTAGCTGGTAATGCTGCTGGTGGACACGTTTCATTTGATGGTACTAATGTGTCATTAAGTTCATCGGCATTTTATCTTGGTAATGATAGTCAGTTTGTAAGTGGAGCTCTAGGTAATATCGAGATTAGTTCTTCTAATTTTCATCTAACACCAGAGGGTAATGTCACAATGTCAGGAACCATCACAGCAGATTCTGGAGAACTAGGTGGTTGGGAAATTGAGAGTGATTATATCAGTAAGGCACTAAGTGGTCATTCTGAAACTGCTACTTCAAGAGTTTATCTATCAGTTGCTAATGATAACACTCAAAATATTCAACAAGGTTTACATCTATATAGAGATGATGATGATACAACTAATGGAGAGGTAAAGGTAGTTAGAGTTGGTGGGTTAAGTGACACTACAAATTTACACGCTACAGCTTCAAACGATTTTGGAATCCAAGTAATAAGAAAAAATTCAAATAATAATTACTCTAACATTATATACATTGGTAAATCCAGACAAGAAATATCAGGATTTTTAATTTCAACTGATGAAATACGAGATACTGATGGTGCTATACGATTAAAATCAACTGGACAAATTACAGCTTCTGCCATTCAACTTACTGGTGAGGTTAACATAACTGGTGGTAGTGCTAAAGGTCAACTAGACACGTTGGGTGCAGAGACAGCATCAATAAAAGCACGAACAGCTTCGTTTGAAAACTCTGTAACTTCTATAGGAGCAAAAACATCTTCATTTGCTGGTTCTATAACTACACTTGGTGAAAAGACTGCTTCTTTTAAAGGACAATTGGATAAGATGGGTGATGCGACAGCATCGATTCAAGCTAAGACTGCTTCACTACAATCTGAAAGTGATGCATTGAAATTAAAGACTGGTTCACTTGAAGGTGACATTACAGCGAGTAAGGCTGAAGCATTAGTCACATCTTCTTTGTTTAATGCAAATGCAGTAGAATCAAGTTCTAAATTATCTGCAGGTGCTATTAGTTCTGGTTCTAAATTAACTGAAGGTGCTATAGCTTCGAGTTCTTTTATAGCACAAGGTTCACGAGCCTCTGCATCATTGTTTGCAACTGCAGTTAGGGATTCAGGTTCTTTATTTGCAGCTTCAGCCAAGGCCTCAGCTTCATTATTTGCAATAGATGCACTTACTTCAGGTTCTCAAGCCACTGCTTCCTTACAAAGTGGAATAAATACATTAGGTGAAAAAACAGCTTCTTTACAAACTGGAGTAAATACACTTGGTGCAAAGACTGCATCATTACAAAGTGGAGTAAATACATTAGGAAGTAAAACTGCATCATTACAAAGTGGAGTAAATACACTTGGAGCTAAAACAGCTTCACTTCAAACTGGTGTAAATTTACTCGGTGTTAAGACTTCATCATTATCTGGTAATATAACAGGTTCTCAATTAGATGCAGTTGCGTCTGCATCCGTGACAGCTTCACTATTTTCAGTTGCCGCTAGAGATTCAGCTTCACTATTTTCAGTTGCCACTAGAGATTCAGCTTCACTATTTGCAGTAGGGGCAAGGGATTCAGGTTCTTTATTTGCAGACTCCGCAAAGGAATCAGCATCAGTTTTATCAGTAGGAGCTTTAACATCTGGTTCACAGGCTACAGCATCATTGGGATTTCAAATTGTTGGAGCAATGACATCAGGCTCTGCTAAAACTAGTTCGTTTGAAGGTTCAATAACCACACTAGGACAAGAGACTGCATCATTGAAAGCAAAGACTGCATCAATAGATACAAGTATAACAGAAAATTCTGCATCAGCTGCAGCTGCAAATTCAGGTAGTAAATTAGAATTAAAAGCATCTATAGCTGGAGTAAGTTCCTCAGTCTCAGGAGCTTTTACAGAAGTATCAACTTCAATAGCAACAACGAATAGACAAGTCTCTGCATCATCAGCTGCAGCAACTTCAGGTAGTAAATTAGAATTGAAGGCATCCATAGCTGGGGTAAGTTCCTCAGTCTCAGGTGCATTCACAGAGGTATCAACTTCAATAGCCACTACAAACAAACAAGTCTCTGCATCAGCAGCTGCACAAAATTCTGGAAGTAGATTAATATTGGAGTCTAGTATAGGTAGTGTTAGTAGTTCGGTATCGGGTGCATTCACAGAGGTATCAACTTCAATAGCTACAACAAACAAACAAGTTTCAGCATCAGCTGCAGCACAAAATTCAGGAAGTAGATTAATATTAGAATCAAGTATTGGTAGTGTAAGTAGTTCAGTTTCAGGAGCATTCACAGAAACTTCAGAATCTATAGCCACAACAAACACAGAGGTATCAACCTCAATAGCCGCAAGACAACAGGTAGACATTTTGGCAAATAGAGCAGCAGAGGCTACATTCTCAAGTTCTTTTACTTTAGTTGGAGAAATGACTGCATCCCTAACAGACGCAACCGCATCAGCTGAGAGTAGTTTGGCAGCCATAGGAGTTTCAACTGCTTCCCTAGCTACTACTACAGCTTCATTACAAACTGGTGTAAATACATTAGGAGAAAAAACTGCATCCTTTGAGTCAAATTTGACCACAATGGGAGAACGAACAGCATCATTAGGTATTGGTGCAGCTAGAGCTACTGCATCTATTGGTTCTGATAATAAATTTATTGGTACGATAAGTGGTAGTGCAACAATTGGTAGTACTGCAGCAGAAACTGTAAGGTCAAGGTCACAATCTTCTATTAGTGAATACATTATATTTTCAGATTCATCTACAGCTGGTGGTGGAGTAAGTGATTTAGTTAGTGCTGTACCTACCTATACTAATAATAATACATCTTATAGATCTAAAGTAGCATTTTCGTACAAACATGAAACAAATAATCAAAGATTGATTTTATATGCGTTGGTAAAAAACAGTACTGCAACATCTGGTACTGCAGGTCAGGTTAAATTAGGATTACTTGATGTTACAACTGGTTATTCTTTTTCTGTCTCACCTACTTTTGATGAAGAAGCGGTAGCTGGTTTTAATAAATCGACTACAACTTATGTAATAAATAATAGTTGTGCTATAGATGTTAGTGGTTTAACTGATGGCCATCTTTATGAAGTTCACGTACAAGTTAGAGGTGGTACGGATTCTGGTGGTTCAGCAACAACAACTAGTATGACGATGGTTCAGGTTACTGCTGCAGGTTCATAATATAATAATTAATAAGGAGAAAAACAATGTTAACAACATTCGATGAAATAATAGAAATAACTTTACATCATGAAGGTGGATATGTACACGATCCTAATGATTTAGGCGGTGAAACCAATTTCGGTATTGCAAAACGATTTTATCCTGACGAAGATATAAAAAATTTAACGAAAGATAGAGCTAAAGATATTTATAGAAGAGACTATTGGGATAAAAATAAAGTAGATAAAATGCCCGAACAACTCAAACACATTTATTTCGATATGTGTGTAAATCAAGGTAAAGGTACTGCAGTAAAAATCTTACAACGAGCATGTAATGCAAAAGGTGCTGACTTGACAGTTGATGGTGGATTGGGGCCAATGACTTTGGGTTCAATAAAAGATAAAAATCCATCATTGGATAGAGTTCGTTGTTATAGATTAAAACATTACTATGATTTAGTCAATAGAAAACCTGAACAAGAAAGATTCTTGTTTGGTTGGTATCGGAGAACATTGGAAGTATAATGAACAAACTTACAGAATTTTTAATAAAACCATTTTTAAATGAAGATATATTAGAAGAGGGTGCTAGAGATCCAGGTATTTTCAAAGCTATATTTCTAGCAGGTGGGCCTGGAAGTGGTAAATCATATGTTGCTTCTAAACTTTTTGGTATACCTGAAAAAATAAATGTATCTAAGACTGGTTTAAAAATGGTAAACCAAGATTCCGAATTAGAAATGTTATTAAACAAATACTTTGGTACTGTAGATTTAGACCATATGCCAGATGAATTATTTCAAGATTTAACTGGTACAGACCGAGAAGGTAATCCTGTTGATTTTGATACGAGTGGTTTAAGAAAATTTGCTAAATCTTTAAGTAAAGAAAGATTGAGATTATACACCGAAGGGAAATTAGGTGTGGTAATTGATGGTACAGGTCATAATTATGGTTCTGTAAAAGAAAAAAGACAAAAACTCATGTACTTAGGATATGATACCTATATGGTTTTCGTAAACACTAGTTTAGAGGTAGCTTTAAAAAGAAATGAAGAAAGACCAAGAGCTTTACCACCAAAAATCGTGCAAGATAGTTGGAGAGATGTTCAAAGTAATTTAGCTTTTTTTCAAGGATTGTTTGGTGGTAATAATTTTCTAATAGTGGACAATAATAAATTCTTATCTGAAAAAGAAGCAACAAAGAAATTTAAAATGTTAGTCAATATGGGAATTGATAAATTTCTTAAAAAACCAATCAAAAGTAAAATAGCTAAGAGTTGGTTACGAAAACAAAAGAAATTTCAAAAAGTATTTAAAGATCCAGGTCAATCACGTTTTTTTGAAAATGTAAACTTACCAATAAAAGTTGGTGATACTGTTAGAATGGGTAGGTTTAAAAATAAGAAAGTTGTTGTTAAATCTATTGATTGGAATGAGAAAGGTGATTTACTTATTAATGGTAGACCTGCATTAAAGTTTCGTGTTACTAAACAACAAGACGAAAGTAAAAGAAAACCAAGAAAAAAAGGACAACATAGACAATCATCAAGTCACTCAGATTTGTATACAGATGAAAATCCAAAAGGAACTATCAAAGGACTAAAGTTTGCTACAGTAAAAGATGCACAGGCATCAGTTAGTAAAATTAGAAATAGTGGTAAATCTCATGCTCATAAAATACAAGCAGCAGTTGCAATGGAACAAAGAGCTCGTGAAATGGGTAAGACTTCTCAAGCAGCAGTGTATAGAGCATTTATTAATAAGATGAAAAAGAAAACTAAATCTGAATCGTTGGCTAATGCAGATGGAACAATACCATCACCAAGTCGTAAGATGGTAAAGAAAATGAAAAAGAAAGGAAATACCTCAGTTCCATATGGAAGTGGATATAAATCTGTAGATGAGTGTATTGCTGTTGCAAAAAAATTCGGTGATGATGTTGTGATAGGAAAAAATCGTGATAGAAATTATAATCCAAATTTAAAAGTTGTTAGAGAACTTGATGGATACGGAACAGAAGTTTGTTATGTAGTAGACCAAGACACAGATTGGTCAGAGGGTATGAATTCTCATGGAATAGGATTGGTCAATTGTGCATTATTTGTAAAAAGAGATGAAAAAGATTTTGATAAAGCAAAGAAAAAGAAAGCAATGTCCAAAGATGGTACTAGAATTCGTGAGGCACTACAACACAAAACTTTAAAAGATGTTGTAAAATCTCTTTTAACATATCAAGAAGGTATTAAAGGTCATACAATTGTTAGTGATGGTAAAAAAGTAGTTACAATAGAAAATACAAGTAGAGTCGATGCCTCAGTTAAAATTCACGATATAAATAAAGAAGTTGTTGTTCGTACAAATCATGGAATGGAACATCCAGAACAAGGATATCAAAGAGGGCCTGATAAATTATCTTCACAAATAAGAATGAAAAATGCAATGGATATTTTAAATAAAACAGATGATTATAAAAAAGTGTTTCCAGCGTTTTACAATCACACCCAAAACAAAGGTGCTAAGTATGATTTAGTTAGAGCTCAAAATAAATTGTGGACTTCAAGTCAAGTTATGATGAATTTAAATAAAAAAGAATTGACTTTATATTTGATACCAGGTGCAGTTAAATTTTTAGGAATTGAAAATACTTTACCAAATGATTATAAAGCACAAATTAAATTAAGTGTTAGACAATATGAACATTCACCCGCAGACAAATATGACACATTTGTTACTACTGATAAGGCGGATAAAAAAAGTGCTATAAAAGATAGTGATGTTGTGACAGAGGAACAAAAAATTAAAAAAACCATCGGTGTATTCGGTGGTAGATTCCAACCATTTCATGAAGGTCATTTAGCTACATACAAATGGTTGTCTAAACAAGTTGATGAGGCTTACATTTCAACATCTGATATAAAAATGCCACCAAGACATCCAATGAACTTCAAAGAAAAAGTTCGTCATATGACAAAGATGGGTATTCCAAAAAATCGTATTGTTAAAGAAAGAACTCCATATGTTGCTGAAAATTTATTGAAGAAATTCAATCCTAAAACTACTGCAGTAGTTTACGCTTTTGGTCAAAAAGATGCTGGTCGTTTAAAAGCTGGTACAAAGAAAAGCGGTGGTAAAACATATTATCAAGATTATAAAAAAAGTAGAGGTGATATAAAAGGATATGAGGAACACGGATATTTTGTTACTGCTCCACAATTTGGAAGTGTGAGTGGTACACAAATGAGAAAATTGTTGGGAGATCCGAAAATTGATGAT
>Ga0114932_10006383_pt1 | contig 10080 bp, 7 predicted proteins | sample 2SBtaG_2_FD_87286 | JGI IMG/M metagenome (GOLD analysis project Ga0114932, IMG submission 87286) | Deep subsurface microbial communities from Kolumbo volcano to uncover new lineages of life (NeLLi) - 2SBTROV12_ACTIVE470 metaG | ecosystem: Environmental > Aquatic > Marine > Volcanic ... | reverse complement strand
CTGTAATACTTCCCAAGAATTTTAAAGAAAGGGAAGAGAGGTATAAAAGCATGGTTGCCTATACAACAAGTCATAGGACTGCAGGGAAAGAAAAAGTGCTAAATAAACAAGATTCTTCAACAATGAGCGGTGATTTAAAAACTAAGGAAGTAAGCTCTTTTCCGCCATTACCATCTACATTTGTTCGAGCAGTTGCTTTTTCTAGGCCAAGAGGAGTTCCTATGCATTCTCCAGGACCAAGACAAAGAACAACTAAGGCAACAAAAAGTGCTATTTCAGATGACGAGTATAGTCGCTTACAAAGTTATAGGTCTGAATTGTATAGCTCTTTACAGAAGTCTACACCAAAGAAATCTGAAGCTTCTGTAGAAAGAAAAATTGATCTCTTGTCAGGTGTTCTTTGTAAAAACGGGGGCTTATCTTTATATGCGTGTTTACAGCGTAAGAATAATATTCAAACTTGTAAATTTAAAAGAACATAGTTATTTCCATCTTGAGCAATTTTGCTTGATAACGTATACTTATTTTGTGAGAGTATCTTGAATTGGGGGTGTATTAATTTATGATAGAGACGAAAGGTTTAAATGAGCAACACATTTGTTTTGAATCAAAAAGATTTTTTAACAACGTTGTTTTTTATGCAATCAATTTGCACTAAAAAAACAACAATTCCATCAACTTCATGTATTTTATTTCAAATTTCAAATAAAGAACTAACAGTAAAGTCAACGGACTTAGAAATTAGCTTGCAGTATAGCTGTACGTTGCAAGATAGTTCAATTGAACAGGCACAATTTTTAGTGCCAGGCAAAAAGATCTTTGATGTTGTTAAAGAAATGAGTGGTGATATTGAGTGTATGTTTGATGAGAGTTATTTAACACTTAAGTGTGGTAAAAAAATTAACATTTCGTTTCATATCAAAGATGCTCAAGAGTTTCCTCCACTTCCTGAGCGTATTGAAAACTTAATGCAATTAGATGCTTCATTTGTATCTAACATTTTAAGTAAAGTATCGTTTTTAATTCCTCAAAATAATGCAACATCAGCGTTGAATGGTTTGTTCTTAGAGATATCTCCTCAAGATTTTAAATTAACAACAACTGATGGACATTGTTTAGCACAAGTAACTTCTAATAAATATACCCTAGAAGAAGAAAAGAAGTGGTTGCTACCTCGACGAGCAGTATTTGAGTTAAAGCGTATTTTGGAAAATTCAGATGCTCCTACTATCTTTTTGGGGACATGTGATAATCAACTCGTGTTTTCAAGCAACCAGTTTAATCTTTTTACAAAGTTATTTGCAGATGAGTTTCCAGAATATAAAGCAATTTTACAACATGATTCATTTATGCCAGCAACGATTAATCGTTCTGATTTAGTTAAAACATTGCGTCGTTCAACTTGTTTGCTTTCAGGACAATTTTTAGCAACAAATTTTAAATTTAGTAAGCAAAACTTAAAAGTTTCTTTAAAAAATTCTGATATTGGAAATCTTGATGAGACATTACAAATGTCAGACTTTGATCTTGATAATTTAGAATTGAGATTTTATTCACCATATTTACTGCAAGGTTTACAGTCTTTTACAGAAGATGATAACTTGAAGTGTTATTTAAAAAGTAACTCTAAGCCAATTATCTTTAAGAGTGATCATGAATCTTATCATTTAACATATTTGGTTATGCCCGTTTCAACAAATAATGTATAAGTTGAAAGGATAAGTTGTTTTTACATGAATTAGAGATTCAGCAGTTTCGTTGTTTTTCTCAGAAAAAATTTGTGTTTCATAAACCAATGACTTTGATTGTAGGTGATAATGGAACAGGAAAGACTTCACTAGCAGAAGCTATACATTATTTATGTTATATGAAGTCGTTTCGATGTCATATGGTATCGGATTTGGTTTGTCATGATCATGATTCTTTTTTTTTAAAAGGATCTTTTACTCCTACTGACCAATTAGTTGATGAGCATACTATTCAAGTTGGTTATGCAAATAAAAAAAAAGCAATTAAAGTAGATGGTAAAATAGTCTCTACTTATAAGGATATCTTTGAGTTGTTTCAAGTTGTTACGTTGTTAGAAGATGATATTAACTTGATCAAAGGATATCCAGCTCAAAGACGTTCATTTATGGATCAATCAGTATTGTTTTTACGTACGGGCTATTTAAAAGAGTTTCGAGATTTTAAGCGAATATTACAAAGTAGAAACGCTTTGCTAAGCAAAGGTGTTACTGATAGATTAGAGCTTGATATTTGGACAGAAAAGTTATGGAATCATTCTATTCAAATTAGTATGCATAGAAGTGAAGTGTTACAAAAAGTTGAAAAAGTAATGAATGAACTTCTTAAAACATACTTTGATGACATTTATAAAATTACGATACAGTATGAATCAAAGCATGTTCAAAAAAGTGAAAACTTTCATGATTTTAAGCAACGAATGTCTTATATCTTTCATCAAGAAAGTTTTATAAAGAGATCTCAGTTTGGTGCACACTTAGATGATTTTATAGTAAAGATAGACGGGAGAAATGCTCGGTTATATGCATCTAGAGGACAACAAAAATTAATAGCTTTGCTGTGTAAATTATCCTTGATTTCATTAGCTAATAAAAATGCATTTTCACCAGTTATTTTAGTGGATGATTTTATAGCAGATTTTGACTCAAAACGTTTGAAAAACATCGTAAAATTCTTTGTAAACTGCAAAAATCAAGTAATAATCACCACTCCATGTTATGATACAGATCTTAAAAGAATTGTTGAAATAGCTGATCCAGACGTATTATCAATGAATTTTTAAATTTAAAAAGTTACAAATGTGAATTTTTTGTCCTAAACCTCTTGACAGAAGAGCAAGAATTGTTAGAATTGTTAATGAGTTAAGCAATTACAATAGTTTGAGTTTCTATCATATTTGTAATTAACTTGATTCATTTTAATTAGGCTTCATTACTACTCTCCTTTTTTCCATCGCATTGATATTCGTATCAATGCGATGGAATTTTTTTTGGCATTTTTATAATCTGTGTATCCTTGTATAGACTATTTATAAATAAAAGGAAGGTTTGTGAAAGTCTTTGTTATTTGTTTAATAATTTCATTTAAGTCTTTATTTGCGACATTTCCGTTTGTATCTTTTAATAATCAACCAGAGGTTCCATTTTGGCATTTATATAGTGATACTCTTGGGTTATGCAAGAGAAAAGATGTATTGCAGTATAAATCTGTAGCTTGGTATTTTTCATTGTGGGATCTTGTTGAAAGCAAGGGTAAAAATATAACAGTAGTCATAGTAGACGACTTTGAAAAAGAAATACCATTCAATGAGAAATTTAATCATCAATTTTTGAGTTATTTGCAAAAGGTTGATAAAAAAAAATTACAGCAATTACCACTTGAACAGATCTTTAAAGATTGCAATAGTGCGAAATATAAATTTGTTAAAAATATAAAAAATAGTCAGCAACATGGTATTGTAACATTTCATCTTATTAAGCAGTTGGCACCGTTTGTTCGTATTATTCCAATAAGACTTTTGGATAAAACTGAAAAAGGTTTGTATGAAGCATTGAAGTTGGCAAAGAATAGCAATCCTGATATTTTGCACTTAGGACTTAAGGTTAACAATGATTTTTCTCCATTACATAAAAAAATAAAAAAAATTATAAAACGATTTCCTTATGTAGTGGCTTCATCTGGAAATGATGCTTTAATCGAAAAAGAAGAATCATTTCCAGCAAACAGTTCGGAGGTTTTTTTTGATGTAGGAGCTTTTGATAATAAAAATGAAGTTTGTGAGTTTTCTCAATTTCAAAAAGGAGTAGGTCCGCTTTTTGTTTGTCCTGGTGATAATATTATGTATCCAACATTAACTTCAAAACAAGATTTTACAATATCCAAATTATCCGGAACTTCTACAGCAGCAGCTTTAATGACTGGTTTTTTGTCGTTAGTTTTATCAGAGTTTAGAAATAACTTTTCAGATGAGCAAATTAAATTTGTAATAGAACAATGTACACATAAACTAACTAATTCTACTAGCTGGAAGCAACGGGTTGTAAAAGGGGCGATAGATATGCGAGAGGTTTTATTGGCTTGCTGTGTATTATCTAAAATGCAATTAATGTTATCTAGAAAAGAGTTTAAAGAAAACTTTGCAACGATCACAAAAGCACTTTTGAGGATTATGAGTAATAAATTGATAGTAAATTTTTTTGGTAAGTTTGAGAGGGGGGAGGTTTTTGTAAAAAGAATAAAGTTTTATGCGCAAGAGTCTTTTTTTAACCAGGTATCGCTTACATTGGTTCTGCTTATTGCGGAACTTTGTAATCTTGATACGTTAAAGGAGAGGTTTTTAATGAAAGAAATTGACATTGATGCGTCTATCTTGTTAAAAAGTATTATTGAGTCAGGTTGTTATGAAAGAGGGAGTGATAGTGTTTTGTAAACAAAGAATATTGTTATCTCTTATTGCGGTTTGTTTCTTTAGTTATAGCTTGTCGGAACAGTTTGTTTATCCTGTTACAGATATTGATGATGACTATTTTTTTGTTTTGTATCAAAAGAGTGTTGACGATATAGAGCTTTGGTTGTGTAACAAAAAGACGAGTACTGCTATTTCTCAAGCTTTAAATTTTATGTCTTTGCCGTCTCAAATAAAAATTCTGCCTGATAAAAGTGGTTTTAGTTTTGTAGATAAGGGTAGGATTCGTATAAAGAAATTTTCTAAACGGACTTCTAAGGTTATTGATATTGCAGAGCCTATCGATTCAATTATGTCTATGTCTTGGATTGATGACGAAAAATTTTATTTTTCCGGAAAATATGGTCGTACATTTGGTATTTTTGTGTGTAACGCTGTGCAGGGGGCTGAGATTTCAACATTGATGCATGATGACAAGCATGATTATGTTTACCCTAATAAAATATGTGACTTATTGTTTTGTATTCAAAAAGACCGTTTACAGGAGCATGTTATTGTAAAGGTTGACTTTCTGAGTGAAAATAAAGAAGTGATTTTTAAATCGGAATATCCTATTTGTTTTTTAAATATGCAAAATGCATCTGAGGGATTCTTTTTAGAGTACAGGCAAAATGACTCTGATGTGCTTGATTTTTCTTGTAATAAAATAACTTTGCTTGATAATGGGTGGCGCGTAGAACATTTGTTTGATTTTTCTTTGCCTATTGAATATTTAATAGGATCTTCTGATAAAAGGGTTTATGAGTCAATGGTTCCCTTTTTGCCAAATTATTCTGAAGGTGAAAGTATTTATTTTGTGGATACTAATGAATGGAAAAATTTTGAAATTAAATCTTATAATAAAGAACAAGGAATTGTTAACTTGAAGCGATGCGGAAAAAGAGATTTCACATATGGGGGAGTTTTTGCTCCATGCGTTATTGATAATGCTTTATGTTGCGGATTTATAGTAAATGAGGAGATTTTTCGCAATGCTTATGGACTAGGTCTTTGTGAAAGTCGTACTTTAATTGATTATGTATTGAGAGGTTGGAGATGATAAAGAATATGGTACTGTTTTTGTGTTTAGGGTATACAACTCCTTTTTTTGCGACTCCTGCCGTAGTCATTATGATTCGCCATGGAGAAAAAGAAATTATGAGAAATTCTTTTTGTAAAAAAGTTTATGTAAAAAATAAAAAGGGCAAGCAAGAACCAATCTACACTCCTTATTTATCTGTTAAGGGTCATGAGCGCGCAAATGCCCTTGTTCCTTACTTTGTTATGGATTCACAAAACACTATATTTGGTCAACCGGTAGCGATTTTTGCTTCTGGTCCAGCTAAGGCTGGAGGATCAATGAGGCCTATAGATACAATACTGCCAACGGTAAAAGCTTTTGGCTTAGAAGTTCAGGCTCAATATACAGCAGAGGAATACAAGGATCTTGCGGAACATATTATGACTAATAAGGAATTTGATGGAAAATACATCATTATTTCTTTTGAGCATCACCATATTCCTTTACTTGCACATGCAATGGGAGTTAAACAGGCACCACACAGTTGGCCAGAAGTTTTTGATAGAGCTTGGGTAACAAAGTTTGATAAGCATGGAAAAGTTCTTTCGTTTGAAAATAAGCCGCAGCGCCTCCTTTATGGGGATTCTAAGCGCTAAGTCTCTTAGGGATAAAGTGTTTACATAATAGATCTTATGCGATCTATGGTTTTTCTTTTTCTGTCATAACTGCCTCCAGATCGCTTTTTATTTACTCTCAAACACTCTAAAAAAACTTTGCTCATTTCCCGCGAATAACAAATCTTTTTCGGCCTCGCCAGCTAATTGGTTGGCGTTCTCGATCTTTTGCTTAGCCTTGTTATTTAGCAAGATTGTGGCGATTTTGTTTCCATTTGAACCTTGCACGCCAAAACATGTCAGGCTGTCTTTTCTGAAAGAAAACTTGCCTGCGATCATGCAAGAAAAGATTTAACAAACCCTTCTATGTTTAAAGAAAACATGTTATGAAAAAGATAAGCTATAGTGATTAATGCCTAAGGGAGAGATTGTGAATAAAAATTTGTTCTTGTTTTTACTTTTCTCAGTTTGTTTTTCTAATTATCTATTTCCTTCTGATTGTTGTGATGATACAGGAAGTAGTTGCTTGTATGGAAAAAATACTTGGCAACCAAGACCCTTCTCATCATATGGTTCTCGAGAAATAATAATGTTAAAGGATTTATATGATCATCCTTTTAAGCAAGATGCTTGGGATGGAACTTTATCTGTTGCAACTGAGTATATGCGCGGCACAAACAATTCTTGCCCAAGTAAAAACTTAGGAGGAATGCCATTTTGGTCTGGGACTAATTCAATGATAATTGGTGATAATGACGGTACGGCAGACCTTGATGCTTATCAGTTTGGCATGGGAGATATATTAAAACAAGGGAGCATTTCATTAAATCCTGAAATTCAACAAGTTGGTACTGATTTTCTTTTACATTTTACTCAGTACAAACATGATAGAAGTCTATACTTTAAAATTAAAGCAAATCTTGGCGCTATGATGATACATTCTAAACTGTGTGAAGATGCTGCAGTTTTAGACCCTTCAACTGACAGAGTTTGGCCGCTATATCCTTCTGTAAGTAGTAGGTACCAAAGCCTGTCTCAAGCATTTGCGGGTGGCAGTACAAGTTCTGATGCCATTGTTTCCTCAAGCCTTCACAAGCCTCTGGCGTTAGAGTATGGAAGAATATCATGCTGTAAGCTTACTTCTATTAAGCTTGGAGACATTATTACAACGTTGGGATACAATATCCATGCAGATAAAAACGGATTCGTCGGAGTTGGGATTAAGCTTTCTTGTCCAACCGGAACTGTCCCTAAGGCAAAGTTTATTTTTGAGCCTATTTTTGGCAGAGCTGGACACTGGGGCATTGGTCTAGATGTTACCGGTCATCATAAATACGAGCTTCAACGATGCAAAGACGCATCCCTTGATTTATGGATGCAAGCTGACATTATGCACTTAACAACAGGAAGAAAGCCTAATTGGCGCTCCTTTGACTTAAAACAAAATGGTCCTGGATCAAAATATATGATTGTTCAGTTTTACGTACCTACTAACCCAACTGATGAGAACACGTTAGGAAGAACCCCTTCATACATCACTCAAGCTGTTAACATTACAACCCTACCTGTTCTTTCAAGTTTTTCAGTAGAGGGCTCTTTTGCAGCAATGCTTGAATTCAAAAAAGATAATTGGAATGTTGGGCTTAGCTTTGATATTTGGGGAAGAAGTTCAGAGTTGCTCAAAATTGATACCTGCAATATGGTTAATCAAAATTCTGCAAACTTAAACGACTTTGCCGTTCTTGGCCGACAAGTCAGTGAAGATATTCTTACCAATTCTCCTACAGCTGAACCTCTTTATTATTGTGAACCATGCGCTCAAATCAACAAATCTCAAAATCGGGTATTATATAATGAATCTGTTCCAAGCGGTATTAAAGATGCAAGACTTGGAGCAAATAGAATCCCTTCAACCCTGGACGATGCCCTGGATATAGAAGGAGCTTCAGAGCGAAGATCAACCGCAGGAAAACTTGTAGCTTCTACGGGATATTCTTGGAATAAAAAGCATTACTCTCCATGTGTTAATGTATTTGCTGGACTTGAATTCTTTAAATTTGATCAATTTAGATTAAATATGTGGTCAGTGGGAGTTCATGGAGCTCTTAATTTTTAAAATTTAAGCATGTTTTAGATTCTTAAAGGAGATTCCGTGAATAAAAAAATTATATGCATATTATCAATATTGTCTGCTTGCTATTTTCAATACACAAACACAAGCGATGAATGTTGTAGCGACCTTGTAAAAAACTGCAATTACGGTAAAAACTTATGGCAACCTAGACCATTTTCATCATATGGCGCTCGAGAAGTTCTCTTATTAAAGGATTTGTATGATCATCCATTCAAGCATGATGAGTGGGATGGGACAATATCTATTGCAACAGAGTATATGAAAAGTTTGCAAAAATCTGATGGCTCTGACAACTTGGGAGCAATGCCTTTCTGGTCAGAAACCAACTCAATGATTATTGGCAACAATGATGGCACAGCTGATCTTGATGCTTATCAATTTGGTATGGGGAATGTATCAAAGCAAGGAGCTATTACATTAAATCCAAAAGTTAGACAAGTTGGTAGCGATATCATCCTACACTTTACAAGGTATAAACATGATCGAGGATTTTTCTTTAAGTTAAGAGCCCCTGTTGGCGCAATGTCTATTAAGTCAGAACTTTGCGAAGCTCCTGCAGAACTTGAAAATGCTGTCGATCAAGCGTGGCTCATGTACCCTCCTGTCGGCGATAGATATGAAACATTATCTCAAGCATTTGCTGGAGGATCTGCAACTGAATCTGTTGTCAACACTAGTCTTAATAAGTCTCTTGCTTTAAATTCTGGTAAAATATCTTGTTGCGAGTTAACATCTGTTAGGCTTGGTGATTTAACTGGAGTATTAGGCTTTAACTTTTTTGCAGATGAACACTATCATCTCAGCTTAGGAATAAAAACTTCTTGTCCAACGGGTACTGTTCCCACTGGAGAGTTTGTGTTTGAACCCATTTTTGGTAGAGCTGGACATTGGGCTGCAGGCTTAGAATTCACCGCGCATTATAAACATTGGGTTAATGAAGATGAAGCTAAGGCTATTGATATTTGGATTCAGTCAGACCTTTTACATTTATATTCTGGTAGACGACCAAGTTGGCGCTCCTTTGATCTTAAAAAGAATGGTCCTGGATCAAAGTACATGTTAGTTCAGTTTTACTTTGCTGGAAATCCACCAACTGTTCCAAGCGGACCGGCTGATAATGGTCGAACACCTTCTTTTGTTACACAAGCAATTAATGTTACCACAATGCCAGTGTTATCATCCTTTAATTTAGAAGGAAATCTCAGTACCGTTATTGAATACAGTAAAAAGAACTGGAATATGTCTTTCGGAGTTGATATCTGGGGGAGAACAAAAGAGTGTCTACAATTTGATCATTGCAATATTGCAAATCTAGATGCAGCAAACCTTAATGATTTTGCTGTATTAGGTCGCCAAATAAGTGAAGATGCTACAGATCCAGGAAATATAGAGCCTCTCTACTATTGCGATCCTTGTGCTCAAATTAACAAATCTCATAATCGTGTATTATTTGGAGACACTCCTCCATCAGGTGTCAAAGATGCAAGGTTGTATCAAAATAGAATTCCTGAAAATCTTTATGATGCACTAGATGTCTCAGGGGCTATAGAAGGAAGAGTTATTAGTACAAAAGTTTCTTGCTCAGGCGGTTATGCATGGAAAAAGAAAAAATACTCCCCAGCAATAAATATTTTTGTAGGGTTTGAAATGACTAGTTATGACTCTTTAAGATTAAATATGTGGTCCGTAGGATTTAACGGCTCATTAAACTTCTAAGTGAGACTACTATGCAACAATCTTTTTTTATTACTCGTGGATTATTTTTTTTCTTGATTGCTTTTAATTGCTCTGTAATAAGCGAACCATTCAATGCTCAAAAAACACATATCAATCTTGCTAG
>Ga0114932_10006382_pt1 | contig 10081 bp, 6 predicted proteins | sample 2SBtaG_2_FD_87286 | JGI IMG/M metagenome (GOLD analysis project Ga0114932, IMG submission 87286) | Deep subsurface microbial communities from Kolumbo volcano to uncover new lineages of life (NeLLi) - 2SBTROV12_ACTIVE470 metaG | ecosystem: Environmental > Aquatic > Marine > Volcanic ... | reverse complement strand
TCGACCATCCGCTCCACTTCTGCGCGCAAGGCGCCAGGCTCCCGGATGAAGCGGGCGACGATCTCCCACACCAGGATGTCGACCTCCTGAGCGCGGGCCGCCCGGTTGTTGGTGCACCGCTCGCCGTTGATGGCTGGGACCTCGGCCTTCGGGCAACGGTAGTAGGGGTACCGACCCTTCGACACACCTTGCGCCCGCATGGCCCGGCCACAGTGGGCGCAGCGCACGTAGCCGCGGAGCAGGAAGGGGTAGTTCACCTTTCGCGTGTAGGTCTTGCTCCTTCGGTCCAGCGTGGCGTTGGCAGCGCTCCAGACCTCGGACGAGACGACGGGCGTGACCACCCGCACGAGCTCCGGCATGGCTTTGGGACACGGCCGGTAGTCCCCATTGCCATAGAGCTCACGCTTGATCATCCGCCTGATGGTATTCGCGGCCAGGTAGTTCGTGGAGCCCTTCACCAGGCGTCCGCTCTTCGTTCCGGCCCGGCGAAGCGTCGTCGCGATGGCGCGCGGGGACAACCCATCTTCGGCAGCGAGTCGGTAGATCTCGCGTACGACCGCAGCCTCGGCCTCGACGACGACGACTTCCCCCAACTCCTGTGACCAGCCATACCCGAGCGGGAGGTGGGCGATGGGTCGGCCGCCGTCACGAAGGGACTTGCGCCGACCGCGAGTCGTGGTGCGCTTGATCTTGTGGCGCTGGTAGCTGGCGAGTGCCGCGAGGATGTCCTGGGACAGACGGGCCTCAGGGCTCTCGAAGTCCAGAACGCCCCGCGGAGTGGCCAGCGAGACCTTGTGGTCCCGCAGCTCCTTGCGGACCAGCGCGAAGGCGATGTTGTGGCTGTCGCGGGACACACGGTCGACGTCGACGACAAGGACGACGTCCACTGCGTCCCGGACGACCATGTCGAGGACGCGGGCCATGGCCGGGCGTTCCCAAGGGTCGACGTCGCCGCTGACACCGTCGTCCTCCTCCACGGCAACCACCGCCCAGCCCTGCTCGTCCGCGTAGGTCTGGAGCTCGTCACGCTGAGACTCGATGGTGCGGGCGTCGCGCTGCCGGTCGCTGGAGACGCGGCTGTAGATCACGCAGCGCAGAGCGGGGCGTTGGGACGGGTTCATTGGTCGTCTCGTCCTTCCGCATGGCTACGCGCCAGATCACGGATGTTCTCGACGCTTTGGTCCAAGACCTCTGCCAGCGCGGGGTTCTTCTCCCGCATGTCGGCGAGCTCATCACGCCGTGCGCTCGCCTCGGGGTCGGTGTCGGCCAGCAGGTCGTTCAGGGTGTGCCCTGGGTAGAGCTGAAGGTGCCGATCGAAGGTCTCGGCAAACCGCAGCCACATCCGCTTCACTTCGGGCGCGAGCCATCGGAGGTCATCTTGGCGGATCCGCGCCTCCTTGAGTGCCGGATGGAGGACGAGCCGACGGAACCTGTCGTCGACTTCATCCAGCCCTGAGGCATCTGCGCCCATACCAACCGCTCCCGGCTGGAGGCCGGAGACGAAGAGCAGGGTGTCGAGGCCGATGTCGTAGAACTCCGCCAGCGCCGACAGCACCTTCAAGCTGGGGACGGTCTTCTTCGCCCCTGTCTCGACCTGGGACAGGTAGCCGTTGCTGAAGCCGGTGCCGGCCGCCAGCTCCCGCAGGGAGAGTCCCTTGCGGGTGCGGAGCTCGCGCAGGTAGGCGCCCAACGTGGCGTATCCGAGCCCACGTTCCCCGCTCGAGCGACCGCCGCGAACGTCGATGGTCTCCTCAGCCCAGGTGTCGGCTTCAACGGTCACGAGTCTTGGCACGGCTTCCCCGGGGGGCAGCTTAGCCGTACTGTTCACTTTTGCAAGCGGATTCTTGACCGCGGTGATGGATCTGGGTCTCGCCCGCAGCTAATGTCTGCTCACTACGGAAAGCAGATGATCAAGTACCGAGTGAGAGCGCAGGCGAGAGAGCTCCTTGCCGAGCGGAATCTCAGCCAGCGTTGGCTGGCGCGGAGGACCGGGCTGTCCAGCGGCTACGTGTGCCAGCTGTTGTCTGGGAAGCGGTGCCCAGGCCCAGAGGTGCGTCGTCTGCTCCTCGGGGTTCCGCCGTTCGAAGGAATGAGCTTCGGGGAGCTCTTCGTGCGGGTCTCGGACGAGGCGGCCGCGTGAGCTCGACTCGGGCCACGAGCAGCGCCGGGGCCTCCCGCTGGCGGGCAGAGGTCACGGCGACCGAGTCGAGCGATGCGGGCTCCCGCAGGAGCCGTTTGGTTTCGGTTCTCCTCGGTGCCGCCTCCGCGCGCTCCGAAGGTCAGTGCCAGGTCACCGGCGACGCCCAGCTGACGGGGCCGTCGGCGCTGGGCCGCACCCCTGCGGCCCGCCGCGGCCAGCGTGATCGCGTGGGCCAACGTTCGGAGAGCTGAGCGCAGCGCGGTCGACAAGCCCACGAGAGACGGCGCCGCTCGAGGATGTTCCCTCGCGACGCCAACACCGGCGATGGCTTGGAGGCCGCGGTGCAGGTCCAGGACACCCTCGCAGTTTCCAGCAGGCACCAAGGACCACTCGGTGTGGATCAACCGGTCATCGCGCGGCTGCGGCCAGTCCCTCGATGACCTCACCCCGGTGGATCCAGCAGGCCGAACGGCCGACGGCCGAGGTCGCGGTGGCGGTCCTGCCGGACAACCCGCTCGGTCCACGCGGGTCGGTCTACTGCCCGGTGTGCCAGCGCGAGCGGCGCTCAAGGGGTGATCGACGCCTTCCGGCGAATCTCGTCAACGAGCTGGGCTGGGCATGCCAGAGGGACGACTGCGACGGGAAGGGCAGCTGGCTCGACTACGCGTGCCTCGTGTTGGAGGGGGACCGATACAAGGGCCTCGTACCGGTCCAGCGACATCGTGTCCGCGCCTGGCTGGCGGCCCAGGGCTGGTGCGACCCCTGGCAGCCCGGAACGAGCAGTGCCCGAGCAACGCAGTCACGCTCGGTGGCGCGGCCTCCAGTGCCACCCAGGCCGGCCGAGCGGGCACCGCGAGCCGAGTTGGAGCAGCTCTGGCGGGCGGCGAGTCCCCTCAGCGCGAGTCGCCACCAACGGGTTCGGAAGTTCGTGGAGGACCGCGGCTACGCGCCCTGGTTGGAGTTCCTCGACGAGCAGGACCTGGTGCGCGAGCTCCCCCCGCAGCAGGACGCCTACCCGGAGTGCTGGCCGGCGGGCCGCCGGCGCCACTGGCTGGTCGCCACCCGGGCCTGGGACGTGAACGGGGAGCTCGGCAGCATCCATGCGCGGGTACCTGGCCTGCCTCCTAGGTTCGACGTGGGGACCGACCGGGAGCACTCCGGACCGAAGACCCTGTGGCCCAAGCACCCCGACCCGGAGAACCGGTACCAGGTCAGCGGCCTGTTCTTCGCGGACCGTGCCGCTCTCGCAATCGCGCGTGGCGAGCCTCCTCCGAGCCTGGAGCGGGTCTTCTTCACCGAGGGGCTCACGGACTGGGTCGCCGCTGCATGCCATGTGGCCGGAGGGGAGTGCAGCGAAATGGGCGGCTACGGCAGGAGTGCTGTCTTCGGTGGCTTTGCGGGCTCCTTCAGCACGCTCGGGCGTCTACCGTTCCCGACCAGCGGCCGGGCAGGCCCCCTCCGCTTCCTCGCGGCGCTTGACCCGGATCCGCCAGGGCGGCGCTACCTGCTGAAGCTCGCTGAAGGGCTTCACCCTCGACCTGTGGCGCGGATCCCCCTCGAGAGGTGGCGGGAGGCTGCTGGGAAGGCCGCCGATGACAAGCTCGACCTCTCAGACGTGCTGCTCCTCGGCGGGCCGGTTTCAGATCTGGTCGATGCCGCCGAGCCTGTCGATGTCGAGGCACTCCGGTCCCAGGTCGCGGCCGAGCGCGTGACGGCGAGAGCGGCCGACCGGCGGCCCACCCAGGACTCGCCTGGAAGGACCGAATCGGCCGGGGCGGGTCGCCGCCGACCGCTCCCGAAGGTCAACCCCTCCGACCGCCAGATGGCCGACATCATCGAAGACGCATGGAAGGCGGTCCACGAGACCAACTCCCCTCCGACGCTCTTCCTGCGCGCCGGCTACCTGGCGCGAATCCGGCTCGGCCGCGAGGGGCGAGCACGGATCGAGGAGCTCAATCGAATCGGGATGCAAGGTGTCCTGGCACGCTCCGCCCGGTGGACGCGGTGGAGGAAGGCGACAGCAGCGGAGACGAGCGCAGGTTTGTCCGACCCGGAGCGCCAGGGCTACGTCGAGGTCGAGCGCTTCGAGCCCCCCAAATACCTCGCGCCGGACATGGTCGACCGGCCCGATCTCGACCTGCCGCAGCTCGACGCCGTGGTCGCGGTCCCGGTCTTCGACAGCCATGGGCAGCTCGTCTTGGCCCCCGGCTACTCGCCATCAGCGTCGCTGTGGTTCGAGCCGCCGGCGGGGTTCTCGGTGCCGGAGACCAAGTCCGAGCCCACCGACCGGGACCTCGCCGACGCACGGGACCTCCTCCTCGACACTTGGCTCGGCGACTTCCCCTTCGTCAAGTCGAGCGACCGCGCCCACGCCATCGCGATCGCGCTCCTCCCGTTCGTTCGCCGGCTCATCCACTCCCCGACACCCCTGCACCTGGTCGAGGCCAGCGTGCAGGGAACTGGCAAGAGCCTCCTGGCTGCCTGTCTGGTTGGCGTCGCATACGGAGGGCCGCCGCCGCCGATCACCTACACGGCCAACGACGAGGAGATGCGAAAGGTGATCACCGCCTTTCTCAGCGAGGGGTCGATGATCATGTTTCTGGACAACATCCAGGGCCTGGTGAAGTCGGCATCGCTGGCGCGGGCCTTGACCAGCGAGCAGTGGAAGGACCGGAAGCTCGGGACGAACGCCTCGATCACCTGCGACAACCGCGCCACGTGGGTCGCGACCGCGAACAACGCGACCCTGAACACCGACATTGCCCGCCGCTCGGTGCGGGTCAGGCTGGATCGGGAGATGGAGCGGCCGTGGGAGTGGAGCGGCGCGCGCATCGAGGACCTGGAAGGCTGGACGGCCCTGAACCGGGAGCGCCTCATCGCCGCTCTCCTCACGCTCGTGCAAGGCTGGATGGCTCGGGGGCGGCCGCCGGGCGAGCGCACGATCGGGACCTTCGGCTCCTGGGCCCGAGTGATGGGCGGGATCCTGCGCACAGCTGGGATCGAGGGCTTCTTGGAGGACATGTCCGACCTCTACGAGGACGCGGACTCCGAGATGGCCGAGTGGTACGCCTTCGTCAGAACCTGGTGGGAGAAGATGCCCGACCACCGGTTCGAAGAGCGGGTGGAGGCCACGGCCGACCACCCCGGACACCAGCACCCGACACGGACGGTGACCATGCGGGCCAGCGAGCTCGGGGCCTTCGCTCGCGCCGAGGACCTGCTCGGCGGCGTGCTGGGGGATGGGTCTGAACGCAGCCAGAACAGCAAGCTCGGGAGGGCCCTGGGTGGGCTCCGAGACCGCGTGATGGAAGGGTTGACTCTCCGCCGGAAGAAGGGCCGGAAGGGGAGCGAGTACTGGCTCGAGCGCGTCGCGTAGACCGCCGCCGACCGGCGGCCGGAGCAAGGGCCGGGAGCCAGACCACCACGTAGAGATGCCGCCCGCGGCGATGACCCTGGTCGAGCCATGCGACTCCCGCCCATGGAGCGCCACACGTTGGGCACACCCAGCCGCCCGTCTCCGAGCGCCGATTGCTGTGGTCGAACCTTGGATACCGTGATGTCACGCCCCAGATGCACTCGCAAGGTGCCGAACGTGCCATACGTGAGCCCCGGAGCCGCGCAACCATCCTCGGCTACGGTTCGCCAGACTCTCCTCGCGCAGAGGACGTGAGAAGTCCGGCATGTATGGCATGTATGGCAAACATTGCTCCAACGCCGACTCTCGGCGCCATACATCGGGCCGCCGTGTGTGGCGCACTCGACGATGTGTGGCAAGGAGCGCGTGGCTGATAGGTTCACCCCTGAGCCTGACCAGGATCTCGCGGCGCTCCCCTCCAATCCGCCTCCACAGAGTCAGCAGCTCGACCTCGCTGGCATCGAGGTTCCGCCCGTCAGCCGGGCGGGGGTCGTCGATGAGGAACAGGCGGGCGACGCCCCCACGCCCGCTCGAAGGCGCCGCGGTAGTGCGGCTCGACGACGGCGACAGGCTCGTGCCGAGCCGCTCGGCGTGGCCTGGCTCCGCCACCTACCTGCGGGCCGCTGTCGATCGCGCCGAGGGTGCGCACATGGTCAAGGCGCTGCACCAGATGCGCCGGACTCGAGCGCCCCACCGACGCCGTTGACCCGATCACCTCGGCCGGGTCATGCGCTGGCCAGGGACTCCGCCAGCGTGCGCCTGTTCCGCCGGAAGAACCGGGCCAGGCGGGGGCCCACGGTGTCCTCGGCGATCTCGGCCAACCGCCGGACGGTCCGCTCGGCGTCACGCACGGCCTCTCGCCTTCGACGGTCCTCCCAGTGCTGCACCTTCAACTCCCAGCCCGGCACCATGAGGTCCCTGAGCAGGTCCATGGCCTCCGCGTTCTTGGCGTGAAGGCCGCAGTAGGGCGGCTCGGTCGCGACGCGCCGGCACCGGCGAGGAGGAACCAACCCGGCTCGGTTGCCCTTGGTGTCGCGCCCGTGAAGGACGATGGCTTGGCACTGCGGAAGAGACATGCCTTCACGGTAGCTGGGCGGCGTCCCTCATTCCAGATCCCGCCGCCGCTCTCTGCCAGCCAGCCGCCTCGGTCGCTGGGCGACGTCAGACCCTTATACGTATAAGTGCGCGAAACCAGAGCTCGAAGGCTGGGTGGGCGACATAGTGGGCGATGTCGCTCACGTCGGCGCAAGTGGCGGTAGTCAGGGCAGTATCGTGCGATTCGCGGCCCGATGCCTGGATTGTCGGCGCCTACCGGGTGGGGCGGAATCGTGTTCCGGTCGACTTGGTCCAGCCCCGCGATCGGCCGGGCCCTCGACCGCGACGACCGGGGGGCGAGAGCGCTTGCAGTAGTTTGCATTTTGGGACGTTGTCATGTAGAGATGTAAATCATGCCTTCGCTCCTCCACGTCCTGACCCCGTACGCCGACTGGTCCGGCGGCGCCGCGGATCTGGTTTCCGTAGTCCCAGGGCTGTGCGAGCGCGCTGGGCTCCCCGATGAGGTCGCCGCGCTCGTGCCCTCCGAGCGGAGGGTCCGGGACTGGAGGGTCAAGGGGATCTTCACCCACGCCAAGGGGGCCCGGTTCGGGGCGAGGCAGCTTCTCGAGTGTCTCGCGGCCATGGCCTTGAAAGCCGCCGGCTGGCGGCTGGACCTGGTGGCGAAGCTCGTGGCCGATGGCAGCGACGCAGACCTGCACAAGTCCATCGACGACGCCCTGGGCGACAGCGCTCCTCTACCTGTGGGTGCCCCGGCGCGGCAGCACCAGGACGCCAGCATGGCGGTGGCGCTCCTGGCCCAGGGGATCCTCCAGCTCTACGACCGAGTCCAGGCGGGCCAGGCCGTCCGCCAAGACGATCGGACGATTCCGCCCACACTCCAATCGGCGATGTGCCACCTCGGACGCCTGTACCTGCTTGCCGGGGGAGTCGACGAGGCCGCATGCGTCCATGACCTGCTCGACCGGGCTCGTCGCCCGTTGCACACCTGGGGCCTCGATGCGCTGGAGTCGCCTGGCTTCGATCTTCGCGAGAGCGTCCTGATCGATCCGGAGCTCAGGATCCCTACAGCCGACTGCCAGGAGATCGCGGAACAGTCCGGTGGAGTCGGAGAGCAACACCTCCTGGAGGAGCGCTGCCACCGGGAGCTGGTGACCGCTTCGGAGCGATGTGGCGCCGCCCGGAAGGAAGAGGTGTACTCGCTGCTACGCGGCTTCGTCGTACGTCATCCGCTGGTTCGGCACGCCGAGCTGCTGGAGTTCTGCCACCAGCACGCCCTTCGTCCAGCGCTTCGCAGTCTGCGGGAGTTCTACACCCACGCTCCCCGAACCTGGCAGATCGATGGTGCCGTCTGGCGGTGTCGGCGATGCGGAACCATGCTGCAGCCCGCGGCGCCTTGGCGAGGCGATCGGTTCCGCCCTTGCGTGCTTCGGCAGTGCCGGGAGAAGGGCCCAGCGGGAGCGCCTGCCCAGGAGCCATACGTCGATGGGGAGTGGCTGCTGGCGGTAGATCCCATCCAGGTGTACTGGGTGGGGCCTGGACTCGACGAGCTCGAGCTCTTTGACGCCGCGGTGCAGGCCGGCCGGGACGCGGAGCTCTATCCGCGCAGTGACGCCTGCGATGTCGGAGTGGACGGACTGGCGCTGGGCATCGACGCGAAGTCCTACACCAGTCCCTTCGCACTGGGCTGTCGGCTGCGGCGCAAAGGGGTCGGCGGCCTCATGTCGTACCGGCGGCGGATCTTGGCGATCGGAGACGAGCTGCTGCAGGCCACCCCCAACTACCTGGGCCGCGTCCGGGCGGCGATGGGCTCCTCACTCATCAAGACCGGCGTCGAAGTGATGAGCGTCTCGGACGCGGTCGCCGTCATCGAGGGAGGCTGAAGTGCGTCAGTTCCCAGACCTCTGGAAGGGCGCCGAGCGTCTCAACTGGCTGTTCGTGCTCCAGGAACTGCTTGGCGAGGACTCGCTGGCCACGGCGCCCGCGCTGCTCGCCGGGATGGGCTCGGTGACTGGCTCAGCGCCGATGCAATCCTACGCTCTCGCTGTCCAGAACCTTCGACAGCTCACCCTGGACTATTCGTCGTTGGCCGCGCTCCGGCACGCGGCCGAGCGATACCTGGAGCACCACGACATCGGGAGGCTTGAGTCCCTCTTCAATGTCGACCCCGAGACACTGCGCTTCCAGCGCCCCCCGACTCTCCTGCTGGCACGAGAGCTGGCCACCGCCCGAGAAGTGTTGACGGGGGTGCTCGAGCTTCGGGTCAGCCGGAAGCGACGAGCGGATCCGAGCCGGGAGATGGCCGTCCAGTTCGGCACTGAGAGTGTCCCGCTGCCTGTGCCTCCTCTTGGCTTCGCGCCGGCGGAGCCCACGGGGCACGACCTCGACAGGGAGAGGGGGCCGCGGATCGAGGTCGGTTGGAGCGAGCTTCTGCAGGAGGCGCGCTCCATGGACCGGTGGGACCAAGACAACCCTGGAGAGCGACCAGGAAACTGGGAGCACATCCTCGCCGCCGCCGAGCTGCTGCACGCCCAAGCCGCTGTCGGGCTGCAGGACACCAAGACTCTGCGCCTCGACGGCGTTCAGCACCTGATTGGACTGCCAGGTAGCGGAAAGACCACGCTCCTTGTCGTGCTGGCACGGATGCTGGCTAGCCGAGGGCGGCGAGTCGCCCTGATTCTGCCTTCCATCGAAGTCTGCCGGCAGTACCTGGCACTGCTCGAGCGGTACGGCGTTGAGGTAGGGCTGCTCGTTGGGCAGAGCGACCTGACCCGCCGGCGCCACATGGACCGCATCGCAGAGACCATCGGCGCCGGCCCTCACCGGGGCTTTGGACAGACCCTGCCTGGCGCCGACAGGTTCGCCGCGAACTGCGTCTTGGCCGGGTTTGCTCGGGACGGTGCAGCGTTGTGGCCCTTCGGGAGTGCCCCATGCACAAAGGTGATCCAGGCAGGGTCAAAGGGCTCGCGTCCCGAGAAGCGGCTGTGCCCCCTCTGGGGCGTATGCGGGCGAAACCGTGCGCCAAGAGAGCTGGCGACCGCCCAGGTCTGGCTGGGGCATGTGCGCTCCATGGACACCGCGGTTCCCTCAGCCGTCTCGGATCGCGAGCTCACCTACTACGAACTCATTGCTCGGACCTTCGACCTGGTCGTCTTCGATGAGGCCGACCTCGTCCAGCGAACCTTGGACGAGTACGGCGCCAACAGACTGTCGCTCTCCGGAACTGCGGACTCCATGCACCGGTTGGTGCAGGAGCAAGTCCAGACCCGGTTCGCTCGTGGTGAGAATCACCGACTGAGCGACGCCGAGGTCAACGTCTACACGCGGGAGCTCGCGGAGTTTGGGAACCAGACGAACTACCTGGTCCACTGCCTGACCAACCTCGACCGCAGCGTCTCGGGACGACACAAGGGCCAGCTGCTCACATCGTCGCGGATCCTCGGTGAGCTCATGTGGAGCCGTCGGCAGGAGAC
>Ga0114932_10006381_pt1 | contig 10082 bp, 6 predicted proteins | sample 2SBtaG_2_FD_87286 | JGI IMG/M metagenome (GOLD analysis project Ga0114932, IMG submission 87286) | Deep subsurface microbial communities from Kolumbo volcano to uncover new lineages of life (NeLLi) - 2SBTROV12_ACTIVE470 metaG | ecosystem: Environmental > Aquatic > Marine > Volcanic ... | reverse complement strand
TTATTGGCGGCAATATCCGACCAGGCCATTCCGACAGGAAATCTTATTCCGCGGAGTCTATAAGCCGCTTAACAAAATTAAAACAGTCTAATTCTTTAGAGATCAATCCCTGCCTGTTTAAGGATGTCACGAACACGGCTGCGTTGCGGGTCAGAAATTGTGAGCCTTTCCGCAAAATCACGCCCTGTGGGCTTTGTTGCGTCAATACCGACTTTAGTTACGGTATGGTCTTTAGGGTCAGAGGTTGGGTCGAGAATTGCCCCCATAGCACCATGAATATAAGTCACATCCTGTTCGGCCCGTGTCCGAGTAATCACCGCCCACATCACATCCGAGAGATTAAAGAGATCAACGTCTTCATCAACGACGATAACAGTCTTTACATAAAATTCTGTTCCTAGCGCAGCCATAATTGCCTGCTTAGGCTGACCCTCTGCTGTCTTTTTCATCTGCACAATCGCCATCAAAGCCCCAACTGTGCAAAGGGGCACATGCACTGCGCGGACATTTGGCAAATTACGGCGCAGGGCATTCAAAATTTCGGCTTCGCGGCTAATTGATGAGACCAGAATATGGTCGCCGGCTGTACCGGAGGCGACACTATGAAAGATAGCATCACTCCTCATCTGGATCCGTTTAGCAACAAAAACATTCTCGGTAGATCGATAAGATGCATATCCAGTAAATTCCCCAAATGGCCCTTCTGGTTCATTTGTATTCGCAAGAATTTCACCTTCAATGACGATTTCTGCACCCGCTGGAATAGATAACTCATTTGTCTTGCAGGTCGCGACCTTATAGGGCTCACCAAACAAAGCCCCAATAATCTCGTATTTTCTTACATCTGGGGGATAATGATATGCCATTGAGCCCATATAGTGGATTGGATGAATACCAATGGTAATCGCCGCAGGAAGAGCCTCACCTCTCGCTTCGGCACGGCGGTGAAACTCATACATCCGACGCCTCGAATGAAGTGAAAGACCGAGGCGATTTTTACTTTTAAGCATGAGACGATGGAACCCGACCGTATCGGTTTCGCCGTCAGGATCCCGCGCAGTAATTTGTCCTGCTGTAATATATGGCGCGGCGTCGACCTGAAAATGCAATGGGATGGGAAGTTTTGTTAGATCAACATCGTCCCCCTCAATTACGACTTCTTGCCATGGGGCATCACCTACAACTTCGACCGGCTGATAATTTTGACAGCGTTCGCGATAAGCTAATGGCAAATCATCAGGTTCAACGCCAACCGCGGCCGCCAGCAGGCGCCGATTGCCGGCAGTATTTGTTACGACGGAGCCATTAAAGCCCTCGATATCTTCAAATAACAAAACCGGGCTTTTACCATGCCGTTCGAATTCGAACACACAAGAGGTAATATCGAGTTCTCGGCGTACCGGGTTGGAAATCCTAACAAAATCTGCCGGGAATTCTGTCTCCACCATATTAAGGAAACCACGAAGGCTTTGATCAGTCATAACTTTCTCACTGTGTAAAAACCATTTTCATTCAAATAGGACATTAGCGAAGCTATCAGCCTCTGTCTGCCTATAGATTTCTGCGTCTGCTATCCCATTCCCGGTTCGCTCTTATGTTTATCAAGAGAGATTTATAAACCTTAGATCTCCAAGTATTTCATATGCTGTAATTCCAATGCTCTAACCTTTATTGAGAATAATTCAAGGCCTCATATACTCCGGAAAACAGGGCCATAGGAGGACGATAAATACCGGCCCCCAACCCACCGTTTATCCCATGTTTATCTGCTATCCCAAGCTCAAGGACCGGTGTTACGTTGGACTCAACTATTGCACGAGCAGATAAGCCTACACGCGCCCCACTTTTCTCCATACCGGGATGCTGCGCCATTAGAAGCTTTTCAGGCAATTCAAAAATATCATCAGGTGTGAAGCTCGAATGCAGCGACTGCATGTCGGGGCAATAGCTTTGAGCCATCGCGCCTAGTCCTAGACCTTCTGCAACAGCACTGTCACCAAATGCGCCCACACATGTCTCTGTTGTAAAGGGGTCCCGAATTTTTCCAAGTGGCGGGCTGGCGGGGCAGGTGAACCATTTGCCGGGCAAACCCGCAATCTGCAACCCAAATTCATTTCCGTTGCCACCCAAGGCGGTGATGATTGAACTGCCTTTAATTCCATTTGCGGCAGATAAAATCAGTTTTGACGCTGCCATCCAGAAATTGAGATGGAGGAACGGCCATTTTTCAATAAATTCCTCTACTGCTTTACTAGCGAAATTAGCACCAAGTCGTTCACGAATAACCTCAACTAAAATCTTGTGTGCTTCTATGTGCCTTAGATGGCCGTCATCGCCAAGCGTCAAAGCCATATCGATAATTGGTAGCCATTCAACCGGAGCACTTTCCGATACCTTAGCCACAGCAAGGCCAACTTCATCATTCAAAAATACTAAAAAATCTATTGCTGCTTGGCTTTTATAGCCATAGCGGGGCACCGGGTCTGCTCCCGTACCTCCTCCATTTAATGGCGCCCAAGCCAAGTGGTTTGGTGCGTTGAGATCAACAAACTCCGTCAACTTCATTGACGGAGAAACTACCGCTGCCATAGGTGTAACGATGTTACGATCCTGCGCTGGGGAAAATTTGACTTTGCCTGATTTGATTAAATGATCAGCTTCTGTAAGCGTCTGTGCCCAACCTTCATAGACACAAGCGACAGCAGCGGAGTTCAGGATTGGCGCAACTAGCGCATTACAAGGATCCGATGGAGGCCCACAATGCAACAGCTCATAGTCTGCCAAGTTAACGGCTTTTGCCGCCGACGTGACACCTCGCCAAGCAGGAACCACAGCTAATAATTTCTCGATAGCGGATTTGTCAGCGGCATTCATGATGTGAGCTTCGCCTTATTGATTAATTCAAACAAGCGTGCCGGCGAGACCGGCAATCGGTCAACCGCCAGATCGATTTCCTTAAATGCATCATTGATCGCATTGACAATAGCCGCTGGCGGACCAATCGCTCCGCCCTCCCCCAAACCCTTCTGGCCAAAAGCAGAAAACGGCGACGGTGTCTCCATATGAGAAATTCTTACATTTGGCATCTCACAAGCACTTGGAAGAAGATATTCTGCTAACGTGTTGGCCATAGGTTGGCCATATTCATCATAGGGCATTTCCTCAAACAACGCGGTACCTATTCCCTGCGCAGTGCCCCCGTAGACCTGTCCGTCAACCACCATCGGATTAATCAAAACACCACCATCTTCAACGATAACATAATCTAATATCTCGACGTCACCTATATCCGGATCAACCGCGACAACACAGCCATGCGCGGCATAGGAAAACGTTCCACTATCTGGCTCCGGACGATAACCTTCGGTGAGTTCCATCGCTCTGGCAGCCAACTCTGGAGGTAAATCTTGTGGGGCGTGGTGCCAAGTCCTAGCAATATCTTTGATCGCTACGCTCCCACTGCTTGATCGGACTTCACCTCTCAATAACTCGACCTCTCTTAAGTCCGCTTGCAATAGATGGGCACCAATCTGGAGCACCCTTTTTGCAAGCTCTTTACATGCTGAAGCTACCGCTCCCCCCGCCATCACAGCACAGCGGGACCCCCAGGTACCTGTAGAATAAGGCGTATAAGCGGTATCACCGTGAACAACCTTTATATCATCAGTATTGATTGTAAGTATTTCTGCGGCCACCTGCGCTAATGTGGTCTCTAAACTCTGGCCGTGCGACTGCACGCCCACACGCACCTCCAGGCCACCATCAGGTGTCAATCTTATTGCTGACTGCTCAAATCCCGGGACCATCGGAATACCCCAGCCGCTATAAACCGACGTTCCATGTGCGGCCTGCTCACAAAAAATTGAAAACCCAACACCTATTTTTCGATTATCATCCTCAACCTGTTTTTGCCGTTCACGCACTGCAACCAAATCTATTTCTGTTGCAGCACGGCTCATACATTCGGGATAGTCTCCAGAATCAAATAGCTTATTGGTAACATTAGTAAATGGCATCTGCTCTGGAAGTGGTAAATTCTTAATCCGGACGTCATGCGGCTCAATTCCAAGTTGGCGTGCCAACGGGTCAATCAACGTTTCCAGGGCAAAACAGACCCCGGTTCGTGCTACGCCGCGATAAGGTAGGATTGGCGGCTTGTTAGTCGCCGAAGACCATGTTCGACAACGGAAACCTGGAAAATCGTAGGGTCCGGGTAGAATGCTAGCAATCTGTGCCGCCTCTAAACAGGCTGAAAAGGGATAGACCGAATAGGCGCCAGCATCGACTGTTGCCTCGCACTCGACCGCTAGTATTTTACCATCACCCGCTGCGTAAGCAGTTATTTCGTAATGGTGCTCACGGCAATTAGCATTTGCACTCAGTTGTTCTCGGCGATCTTCAATCCAGCTAACCGGCTGACCAGTGCGAATTGCGATCCAAGAGAGAACAACTTCCTCCGCAAGCAGGACGCCTTTGTAGCCAAAACCACCACCAACATCTGGTGCGATAATTCTTACCTGTCCCTCGTCAAGACCGAGGCATTCGGCAAGCCCTGTCCTAACAATATGTGGCATCTGGGTCGAACTGGTAAGCGTTAATAACTCTAGCCGCCGGTCCCATTCCGCAACTACACCGCGGCCCTCAATAGGTGCCATCGACTGGCGAGAAGTACGAAAGGTCCGTGTAACTGAAGCTTCTGCCTCAGCCTTTAGAACCTCAATATCTGCCTCAGCTTCAACGAAGGTTTCCAAGAATACATTATCTCCCCACTCGTCATGGACTAGAGGTGCATTATTCTCACGTGCCTTTAGCATGTCCGAAACGACGGGCAGTGTGTCTATCTCAACCTCCACAAGATTGACGATGTCTTCCGCTTCAGCGCGAGTATTAGCTACACAAGCGGCGATCAACTCGCCAACATACCGAACCTTTTCCTGTGCGAGGATTGGCTGAAGTGAAGACTTAAATCCAGGGAGACCAGAATCGGCACGGATAGGAGATACACCATCGAGGTCGCCTGCCACGAAGACATCATTCTCATATTTTAATGGTTTGGTAACTCTTACTTCGCGGCCATGGGCCACCGGACTGCGCACAAAAGCCACCTCACGCATACCAAAATGTTTGATATCAGCGACAAATTCGCCGCGTCCCCGGAGATAGCGTTCATCCTCCTTTCTAATTACAGATGCGCCAATGCCGCCAGTCGCCACTGGTTTCACAATTTTCATAGCAGAACGCCTATTAGTTGATCGCAGTTGATCACCGCAGTCCTGGGGGTCATTATTAGGGCAGAATACGCCTATATCAATATTAGTCGCAAATTACCTATCGGAGACGAAGACAAAAATGACAGAACAGTATGATCTCGTTATTACCGGCGGAAGGGTTATCGATCCAGCAAATAACATAGATATCAACAATTATGTTGCTGTCACGAGCGGCAAGATTATGGCCGTTGGCGAAAATCTCGCAAGCGAGGGTAAAAGATCTATCGACGCCACTGGTAAGCTAGTTATTCCGGGAATGATCGACACTCATGCCCATGTTTTTGAACATGTAAGTGGTCGCTTCGGTATGAACCCTGATCTTGTAGGGGTACGATCAGGCGTCACGACGGTCATTGATCAGGGTGGACCAAGCTGCATGACATTTCCCGGCTTCCGTAATTTTATCGCTAAGCCCGCCAAGACTAACGTCCTAGCCTTTATTTCGATCTATACAGTGGGTGGTCTTGAGGGACATTACTACCCTTACCTATATGGTCCGGGAGGCATAGATGTTGCCGCCTGCGCCAAAGCTGCCAGCGCCAATGCAGACATTGTGATGGGTATAAAAGCGCATGCCGAACCAGGTGGTATTTCACGGTGGGGTCTGGAAACTCTCGAAATGGCGAAGAATGCCTCTCGGGATGCGGGTATCCCAGTCTATATTCACCTTGGGGAACTATGGCCGACCCAAGACGGTGTCGACGTGGATATGGATGCCAGGTTACCCGAGATTGTCGCGCTGATCGAAGAAGGCGATATCCTAGCCCACCCCTTTACACGCCATCCAGGAGGATTTGTAAATAAAGAGGGTGAACTGCACCCGATCGTCAATGAGGCAATCGACAAAGGTGTACTCATTGATATAGGCCATGGATCACACTTCAGCTTTGACATGGCGCGGCGTGTGCTTGATGCCGGTGTACTGCCAAACACCGTCGGGGCAGATATGCATGGCTATAATACTCATGTCCCGGCAGAAGCCGGTACGCCAGATGAACACCCAGACGACGAAATGCATTTATTTGCTGGCCAGGCGCGTTTTAGTATGTGCCATGCGATGACAGAACTGATGGCAATGGGTATCAGAATGGAAGATACAATTCCAATGGTGTCTTCACACTGCGCTGACATGATTGGGATGGGTGACAAACTTGGAACCTTAGGGATTGGGCGTGATGCAGACATTTCGGTGCTGCACGACGAGAGTGGTAACTGGACACTTCACGATAATAGTAACGTTGAAGTCGAAACGACGCGCCGACTGCGGCCGGCATTCTGTATTCGAAAAGGAGAGTACTTTGATGCAGACGCATCGATATTACCTGCATAATTAACTACTTAGGGACGCCAATTGAAAATTAGCCTCGTTACCCCGGCTGGAGAAAAGTCTCGAAACGGAAATCGAGCTACCGCCATACGTTGGGCTAAAATTCTGCGCAATCTCGGCCATCGGGTATCAGTCACTGAGATGGACGAAGGGACTAACTCGGATATGATGATCGCCGTCCATGCCTGGCGATCTCATAAATCGATCAACACATTTTCTAATACCTACCCAAACCGTCCTTTGATTGTCCTTCTTGCCGGAACTGACATATACGCCTTCCAGCACAGCCACCCCAAAGAGACGCTCAAGTCTATGGAATGCGCAACAGCTCTCGTGGGTCTGCATGGCCTGGTGCATCACGCAATTCCAAAAAGATTCTGCCATAAACTCCATACAATCTATCAGTCAGCTGTGCCGCTTCCATCTGAACGCCAACCAAGCAAACGAACGTTTGATATTTGCGTAATTGGGCATTTGCGAGACGAGAAAGATTCTTTGCGTGCCGCCTATGCGGCTCAACTGGCCCCACCCGAGTCCAAGCTTCGTATCATTCATCTCGGCAAAGCCCATACCGAGGCATGGGGCCATAGGGCAGCAAAAGAAATGAAAGTTAACCCACGTTTTATATCACTCGGGGAAGTGCCGAAATGGCGAGTGCGCCGACAATTCTCTACCAGCCACGCCATGGTCATTAGCTCATCGATGGAAGGGGGTGCTAACGTGGTCTCCGAAGCCAATGTCTGCGGGCTACCTATAATTGCTTCCAATATCGATGGAAATGTTGGACTACTAGGTGAGGACTATGAAGGCTATTACACGCTGAACGACACCCAAGGCCTCGCCGCACTTCTTCAACGGGCCGAAACCAACCCGAGATTTCTTAAACGCCTTTCCGCACAAGGAAAAAAGAAACAAGCCCTATTCAAGCCAGAGGTCGAAACAGCTGCATGGTCAAAATTGATAAACGAAATTAAACCCTAACAGTTATAGGTTCCAGCCGGTCGGATTGCTCCAGCACATTTCCTACAATCGTTGACTGGAGATAACCGAGTTCTTTGAGCGCCATGATACAATCATCCGCCCGGTTGGCGGGTACGCTTGCAAGCAATCCACCAGCGGTTTGCGGATCAAATATTAGCGGGTAGCGCGGGTCTTTACTTGCTTCTTGAAGATTGGCAACGGCCCGCCTCAGGCGAACATTTTGAGGCTGTAGTGACGAAACAATTCCGGCTTTAACAGTCTCAACCGCTCCATCCATTAACGGCACTGCCTCCAATTCCAACACCACATCGACCTCGGAAGCACGTACCATTTCCACTAAATGCCCTAAAAGACCAAATCCAGTTATATCGGTCGCGGCCTTTGAACCATGGTCAACAAGACATTGTGCGCCGCGATAATTTGACATGACCATATGATCAAGAGCGGAGGCAATCCAGCGGCCCTTCGCCTTATGCCTCATGTCAGCAGCAAACAATGTACCAGTCCCTATCGGCTTAGTAACAATTAGCTTGTCGCCAGCCCGCATGCCGCCCTTTCGCATGATTTTTTCTTTATCGATCAGACCGTTCACCGCAAAACCAAGACTAAGGTCCGTCCCCTCACTGGTGTGACCGCCAACTAGTGAGCAATTTGTGTCGTTAAGAATTTCCATTGCGCCCGTCATCATCTGGGTCAATGTGTCCTCAACCTTTTCTTCAATTCCAAACGGGATTGTCGCAATCGCCAAACCCGTCTGCGGCTCACCACCCATGGCATAGATGTCGCCAAGGCTATGATTTGCGGCAATTTTGCCAAACACATAGGGGTCATCTACCATCGAACGAAAATAATCTACTGTGTGAACCATTACCTTACCGGGAGGTACTTCAACGACAGCCGCATCATCTGGTTCATGCAAACCTATCAGCACATCATTCCGTGGCACAGGTTCAAGGCTATTGAGTGCACGAGAGAGAACTGTCGCACCAACTTTGGCGCCGCAGCCACCACACCGCATTGCAATCGCAGAAATTTCCTTGACCACGTCGGCACTCGCTAGTCCCTGTGGAAGGTCGGTTTTGACATCTTCTTCCATATCCGGCAGATCGTTAAATTTGTCCATAAATCTGCGGTCGATCCAGTCCTTCCAAAGCCAGACATTTTTGCCCTGCATCGAGAATTTTCCGCGTGATGCGACGGCGTATTTATCGCCTGTGGAAACCAGGCTGAGAAATTTCTTTTGTGGACGAAATTGTACCAGTGGTCGACCCAACAAAAAGCGCCGTAAATTACGCTCTAGGGGTTTACCCTGACGCACAGCAAAAACACCAGACTTGGGGCGAGGGTGATTGACCATCGTTGCGACATCGCCAGAGGCAAACACTTCCGGATGTGACAATGACTGCAATGTGTCGCCGACCTTGATAAAGCCTTTTTCATCAACTTCAAGTCCCGCTTCAGCAGTCCAGCTTGGCGCCCCCGCCGCCGTGACCCAGAGAATTTCATCTGCTTCTATTTCCGCACCACTGGCGGTCTTGATTTTCCCAGGGAAGACCCGCACCACTGCGTCATCAGCGTGGATGACAACATCACGATTCCGTAAAGCTATCTCAAAGCGAGACCGAACCCGTGAATTATGGGTAGGCATAATCTCAGCGGAATTACTAAACAACGTATAGGAGATTTGATCATCGGTCTTGCCCGCGTCTTGTAAAATCTGTTTCAAGCGGTACTGAATTGCGAGCAGTATCTCTACCCCTCCCGCTCCGGCACCAACAACCGCGATTTTCATCTCACCATCATGGTTCAGGGCACGACCACGCAGAGCTTCCCACCGATTCAGGAAGAGGTTAATCGGCTTCACCGGCATAACGGTTTCTGTCGCCCCGGGGACAAAAGCTGTAGTAGGGGTTGACCCCGTATTAATAGAGACTAGGTCGTAAACTACTGGCGGGCGGTTATCACATATCACGCTTTTAGCATTTACATCGAGACCTGTGACCGTGCTGTGATAAAACCTCGCGCCAGCAAATCGCGCGAGCGCACCCAGATCAATATGCGCCTCATCATAAGTGTAATGACCAGCCACATAACCCGGCAGCATTCCCGAATAAGGGGTGTGAGCGTCACGGCAAACCAACGTCAAACGAATGCCCGGCACCGGTTTCATACCAAAACGCTTGAGTACGGCCACATGACTATGCCCACCGCCAATCAGCACTAAATCTTTTACTATTGGAGTATCTGTTTTCTGCATATTTTACTGTTGTTCCAAACTTGTTTGCAGTCTTAAACGGACACGCACTGACCTAGAAATGGCATCAACCGCGATATTGAGTAAAGCAGTTATAGAAATCAGAAATATTGCACGGTCAAATCTCAAATCAGCAAAGGCGCTATCTACATAAAACCCTAAAGTCGTAATGCCAAGAATACCGAGTATGGCAGTTTCCCTCATAATCACTTCCCAGCGATAAAATAACAACGCAAGCATGGGACGATAT
>Ga0114932_10006379_pt1 | contig 10085 bp, 8 predicted proteins | sample 2SBtaG_2_FD_87286 | JGI IMG/M metagenome (GOLD analysis project Ga0114932, IMG submission 87286) | Deep subsurface microbial communities from Kolumbo volcano to uncover new lineages of life (NeLLi) - 2SBTROV12_ACTIVE470 metaG | ecosystem: Environmental > Aquatic > Marine > Volcanic ... | reverse complement strand
GCGGAACCGGTCTTGAACAGCTTGACGTGCCCAGTGTTGTCGTTGTCGACATCGAAGTTGATGCTGCCGCCTTCGCCGCCCTGGCCGTCGCCCAGCCCACCGTTGGCAGAGATCGTGCTTGTGCCGTCTGCGCCTGCAGGCATGTCGTAGTCGTCGGTCTCATAGCCGTCAGCTCCGTCGTCGCCGTCACAGATGAAGTCGGTGTCGTCAATTTCTTCGGTCTGCAGAATGCCGTCACCGGCCGTTCCGCCGGGATCGCCGTCGTCGAGTCCCGCATCGAAGCGGGTGCCGCCGTTGGGGCAATCCGCGTCGCCGGCCGCGAGGTCGGTCGACTCGAGAATGGCCTCGGTGGCGTCCGTCCCATCTGCGCCGTCGGAGCCCACCGCGCCGTCGCTGCCGTTTGTTCCATCCGTACCGTCCCCGCCAGGAACGCCATTGCAGATGGTGATGGTGTCCGTGATCTCGTCACCGGTGATGGTGCCGTCCCCGTCTTCGTCGATGCCCGTGTTCATCGAGATGCCGCCCTCGGAGCATTCCTCGCCCGCAGCCATGGCCACCACGTCGACAGTGGTGCCGGGCGCGCCACGGCAACCGGAGGTGAGGGCGAGCAGCAAGGTGAGTTGAGTCAGCGGCGAATAGCGCATGTGTTGTTGTCCTTTTTGGGAAGAGCGGAGGCTACCTCACACACGAGGGACTTGTCATGAAGACGTGCGCTGTGGCCCAACTCTACGGAGTGACGGCAGCGGCATCGCCCATGGATAGCGGATCAACCAGCCACCGCTCGGTGTCCACATCCACATCCCAGCTGATGGGCATATACGAACCGCCCCCGCCGCTGTAGCCGTGGCAGGTATGCGGATTCGAGGTAGTGGTTGGAGCACCGGCGCCGATGTACCAGCCGACCCCGTCGGGGGTCTGCATCTCACCGTCTACTGGCATGAGTGTCGTGGGCAGGAAGCCCGAGTCGCTGACACCACATCCCGAGTCGACCGTAAACCCCTCTCGGCTCACGCGGACCCCGTCGCCGCTCCAGGAGCTCATGTGGGCGAAGGCACGGTCGGCTTGCCAGTTGCAGCTGGTGATGCCCCCGGTGCCATCGTCGATGCGGAGTGTTCCGGAGGGGGCTGTCACTTCCATGTCCACCTGCTGGGCCGAGTACCACCCGCTCGAGTAGCAGTGGAAGCTGAGCATCGGGGTGACCTCGAGCTCCATGCGGCCAGCGTCCACCCAGGCGAGGGCGTCTTCCTCGTCGCAGATCGCGGCATCGAAGCAGTCGCCGTCTTCGCAGTCGACTAGGCCGTCGGTGTCGTTGTCTACGCCGTCGTGGCAGTGCTCGTTGGGCGGGGACACATCGGTATCGGTGTCTGCGTCAATGTCCGAATCGGTGTCCGTGTCCGAATCGGCGTCCGTGTCCGAATCGGTGTCCGTGTCCGAATCGGTGTCCGTGTCCGAATCGGAGTCCGTGTCCGAATCGGAGTCCGAATCGGTGTCGCCAGCGGCTTGGTCGCTGTCAGCGTCAATGCTGCCAGAGACCGGGCAGGCCACGAGGCCCACCATCAAGATGGTCAGGAGTGTCACATGCATGTTCTTTGGGCCTCGGGCCCCGTCGTCGCACTGAGTTCGCTGGCAGCGACAATCCTTCAGATCGGATACCGTGCGACCCATGATCCGCATGCGACCGATGCTTTACTTGTGCGCCCTGTTGTCCGCGACTCCGGCGTGGGCCCTCTGCGCCTTTCAGACCTCGTCCGATGAGCTGTCCCGGCAGCTCGACGCGGCTGAATCCGCCTACGAAAGTGCCGATGTCGAAGGCTTCACCGGTGCCATGGACGAGGCATCGATGGCCCTGCCTTGCCTGACCGATACCCTGACTCCCTTCTTGGCTGCGCGCCTGCACCGCATCCAAGGCGTGCGCATGTTCGGCGAGGGCAACAATGTCCATGCTCGGGAGGCCCTGCGCGCCGCTCGCCGGGTCGATCCCGATGCGTTGCTGTCCACCGATCTCGTGCCGGAAGGGCACCCGATTCGCGAGATGTTCGCCACTGCCGCCAAGGCTGATCTGGCCACCGAGGCCGTGCCCGTTCCTGCAACCGGGACTGTGTTGCTCGACGGCCTAGGCGATGTGGGCCGTCCCGTGGCCCAGGCGGTGATCGTGCAGCTGACCGATGCCGCCGGCAAGCCCGTGTAGACCCGCTACTTGTTCTCTGATGCCGACTGGCTCGACTATGAAGAGCGCGTGGTGGCCAAGGTGGTCGAACCTGGGCCCGAAGCGAAGCCCAAGCCCGTCGAGCCGGTTGCCGAGGTCAAGCCGCTGCCGCCGCCGGCCGACCCCCCAGTGGTCCCGCAGAAATCCGATGGCCCGAGCGGGGCCGTGCTGGCTGTGGCGGGCTTCAGTGTTCTGGGAGGCGTGGCAGCCCTCGTCGGTGCCTCATCGATCTACGGCGACTGGGAGAGCACCAAGGCCGACCCGAGCGTCACCCGCGCACAGGCCCAGGGCATCATTCGGACGAATCACACCCTCATCATCGTGGGCACAGGGCTGACGGCCGGCGGTCTGGGCTTGGGCGCCATCACTCTGACGGGGACCTTCTGATGCGGTTGCTTCCCGTGTTGTTGCTGGCGGGATGCTGGATCCCGAACTCCGAGCTGAACAACTGGCCTGAGTCGGACACCGACACCGACGTCGACTCGGACACCGACTCGGACACCGACGCCGATGCAAACTGTCCGAACTCCGTCGCGCTCCAGCCAGGTCACGGCTCCGGCGAGAACCCGCTCACGGTACTGGTCAGCGCATTCTTTGACGGGCCGCCGCAGGACCCGGTCATCACCGTCCGCGAGCAGGACTCCGGCGCCAATGTTCATGGCGGACAGCACAGCGACGATGAGATCGATGACGCGTTTCATTGGGAGGTCAGCCCCCCCTACTTCCGTCCGGCGACCTGGTACACGAGCCAGGCTGAGTGGAGGTGCGGTGACGAAGAGTACACACAGGAGGTGTCGTGGTTCAGCGTGACCTGTCCAGCCATCGAGACCTCCGACCCCGAGGCCGACGAGACAGCCGTAGAGGTCGAGCTCAACTTCGTCAGCGTGGGATTCGACAAAGACACCACGCTCAATAGCTTCACCCTCGAAGAGACCGGTGCTGGGGGCGTCTTTGGGTCCTACACCGGTGGGGGTCAGGAGTACCAGTTCACCCTCGCTGACGATGAAACGCTGATGGGAAGCCAGTCCTACACGGTGAAGACCCAGTCCACTTGCGAGGGGGCCGACGTCGTTCATTCCGAGTTTCAGTTCACGACGGCCTGCGCTGAAGTTGTTGAAACGCAGCCAGCCGCTGATGACTCATCCGCCTACTTCCGCACTGATCTTCGCATCGAACTGTCCGCCCCGACGGCCATGGCGCCAACGGTTCAGCTCAGCCAGCGTTCGAATGGCCACATCGTGTCGCTGGGGGGCTCAGCAAATCCGGAGAGCGGAGCGATCTACACCAGGTTCTTGTCTGAGGCCCTGGTTCCGGGTGAGCTGTACGACATGGTCTGGACCCATGCGTGCGGCATCGAATCGTCCACTTTTACAGTCGGTGCCACCGGGGCCGAGGTGAACTTCCCAGACCTCAGCTCAAAGGTCTACGCGCTGGACTACTTGGCCGGAGTCGGAGTCGAGCCCGCCAACGTCGGCAGTCTCAACGCATTTGTCGACACCGAAATGTTGATCAAGGTCGTGAGCGCGGGCACAGACATCGAGATTCTAGTGGGCGACGGATCAAACACTGGAGTCCAGAACACTGGGGTGCCGACGAGCTCGTTTACCACTTCGTTCAACAACCCCTACTTTCGCTCACCGCCCATGTCCCCGCTGCATATGGCCATTGGTGCCATCCACGGGGCGGTGCTCGAAGGGTCGTTCACCCCCGATGGCGACCAACTCGAGGGCGTCAAGCTCACGGGCAGCTTCGATACCCGCGAGGTCGGTCCCGCGCTGTCGCTGGGCGGCGCAGACTACGTGTGCACCAGCTCGTTGTTCGACATCGACTGCATTCCTTGCCCCGACGGTGCCAGCTACTGCACGCCGCTGCACATCGAGAGCATCGATGGCACCGTCGTGGCGGGCGGCAGCCTGATCGAAGTCAGCCGCTGACGGCTACTCGTTCAGCAGCTTCTCTTTCCACATCCCAAGCTCGGCCACTTCATCGGCGGGCAGCTTTGGGTAGGACAGGTTCATGTTCCGCAGCGTCTCGTTGACGATGCGAGCGACGGTCAGCCGCATGGTGGGTTTGTCGTCAGCGGGAACGGCGTACCAGGGAGCCCAGGGCTTGCTGGTCGCATTGATCGCGTCTTCGTAGGCGGCCATGTACTTGTCCCAGTGCCCGCGCTCTTTGACGTCGCCACCGCTGAATTTCCAGTTGGCGCGTGGGTCGTCGATGCGGGCCAGGAACCGATTCTTTTGCTCGTCGCGGCCCACGTTCAGCCAGAACTTGAGGATGACCGTGCCGTTGCGAGCGATGTGTTTTTCGTGGTCGGCAATGGACTCGTAGCGCTCGGCCCAGAGCTGTTCCATGGGGGGCTGGTCTGGGATTCGCTGACCGGCGAGGTAGTTCGGGTGCACCTTGATGACGAGCACTTCCTCGTAGTAGCTGCGGTTGAAGATGCCGATGCGTCCGCGCTGTGGGAGGCGTTTTGCGGTCCGCCACAAGAAGTCGTGGTCGAGCTCTTCGGACGAGGGCTGCTTGAAGGAGTGGACCTCGCAGCCGGCGGGGTTGATGCCGCTCATGACCGCCCTCACGGTGCCGTCCTTGCCCGCCGCATCCATTGCCTGAAACACAAGCAGCAGCGAGTACTTGTCCTGCGCGTACAGCATGCGCTGCAGCTCGCGCATCTCGCCGATGACCTCCTTGAGCAGCTTCGTGGACTTCTTCTTGCCGACCCGCTCGTCTTCAGGGGGAGCAGTTGGAGCGTCGGCAACTCGGAAGGAACCGTCAGAGGGCACGAGGTAGGGGCTGTTCGCTGGGTCGATCACGGTGGCTCCAAAATGGGTTCCGGAGTATGCCACCTGCATGAGTGAGTTCCTCGAAATCGGTCACCGTGGGCCGATCAGCATCATTCGCATGTGCCGTGAAGAGAAGCGCAACGCGATGCACGGTCCGATGTGGACAGCACTGCGCGAGGCGGCACTCGAGCTCGCCAAGACACCGCCGCGCGTGCTGATCATCACGGGCACCGGTGGACACTTCTCGGCAGGCATGGACCTGTCTCCTCGCAACCCCATCTTTGCCCGACTGGCGCCCGCTGCGGCCGGGTCCGATGTCCCGGCCATGCGAGCCCTCATCGAAGAGCTCAAGAGCACGATGAATGCGTTTGCCGATCTGCCGTGCGTCACTGTCTCGGCCATCGATGGCGCGTGCTGTGGTTCGGGACTCGAGCTGGCTCTGGCGACCGATCTGCGGGTCGCAAGCGGAGGCGCCTTCTTCTCGTTGCCCGAGACGCTCGTTGGGCTTGCACCAGACGTCGGCGGTGCCGTGCGGCTGACCCGGCTGGTGGGTCGCTCCCGTGCCACCGACCTCGCCCTCACCGGACGCCGCATCGATGCCGCCGAGGCGGAACGCTGGGGCATGATTGACCGATTGGTGGCGAACGACGCCTTCAAAGCAGCCCTCGAGCTGGCCAACGACCTGCTCTCCGGGGCTCCCGAGGCCAGTCGAGCCACTCTGTCCGTCATTCGCAGTGTGCCCGAGCTGTCTGATGCCGACGCATTCGAAGCCGAGACTCAGGCTGGAATCCGCACCCTGCTGTCCGGCGAGTTCATGGAGGGCGTGACCGCCTTCATCGAGAAGCGCGCACCCAGGTGGAAGCCCGAATGAACAACGATCGTGCTGTGCGCCTGGCCATCACCATTGCGTCGGCAAGCCTGCTCGCCCAGCTGTGTGCGCCGGCGAACTGGCACTGGCTGCACTGGGTCGCCTATCTGCCGTTCTTTTGGGTACTCAAACGCGAAGAGCCCGTCGCAAACCGGTGGTATGCGCTGCTGTACGGCACCGTGGCGGTTGCAGTCATCTTCCGCTGGATTCCCTACACCATCACCCACTTCTCGAATATCGAGTGGGTCGGGGTCGTCGAGGTGGGCCTGGTTGCCGAGCTCGCCCTGCTCGGCGCCGTCATTGCTCGCCGAAACCGCACCGCAGATCCCGGTCGATTCGAGGGCTCAGTTGGCGGTCTGGAGCGTGCTTCCAAGGACGATCGGCGCGGAACGATGATGCTGGCCGGCCTGCTGGGCATTCCCGCGCTGACCGGTGTGCTGATCGCCGCCTCAATGCAGATGGGACTGGGCATTCCAGTCGGAGGCGCCTGTGCCGTCTCGTTCTTCTTCGCCTTTGGCTACGGCCTGCCGTACTTCTTTGTGTGGAGCATGGTGCATCCCATCCGCGATCGCCTCGGCGACTGGTGGATCTTGGCCTTCCCGGCTTGGCTGGTGACGGTCGAGTGGCTGTCCATGTTCGTGCTGTTGTTCCCCTACCAACAGGGGGTCACGCAGTTCCAGTTCCCGTTCACATGGCAGCTGGCGTCCATCACCGGCGTCTGGGGTCTGTCCTTCCTGGTCATGCTGGTGAACACGGCATTCGCCGAGGGCATCTACCGGGAGCGTGAGGGACGACCCTTCCCGACACTGCATGCCTGCGCGTCCATCATTGTGCTGTGCTGCGTGGTCTTCTACGGCGCGTGGCGATTCGAGCGCGTCGAACAAGCCTTGCGAGACGCGCCGGTGCTTCGCGTCCAGCAGATGCAGGTGGCCACGACCATGAAGGAGCGCTTGGCCATTGGGGGCCAGACCGCGCTGCTGCAGTGGGCACATCCGACCAGCCGCATTGCGCCGGGCTCGGTGGACCTCGTTGTCTGGTCCGAAGGGGCCAGCGCCTTCAACCCACACGAGAACGGCCGCTACGGCCGAAAGGACATGCTGGCCTCCCTCGCAAAGCGAGGCAAGTTCGAGCTCATCTTGGGTGGCGGCACGGTCAACTTCGTCAGTGACGCCGATGGCAATCCGATTCCCGGTCCTCGTGGACGCCTGCAGCTCGATACGGCATACAACTTCGTCTACCTCATTGGGCGCGGCGGCGAGATCAAGGGTCGCTACGACAAGACCGTCCCGCTGCCATTTGGTGAGTACTTGCCCGGAGCCGCTTGGTTCCCACCGCTTGCATGGCTCGCCAGGCAGATCGGCGGCATTGGTAACTTCCAGGCCGGGGCTCAGACGAACGTCGTCGACGGTGAAGTGCGCATCGCCGCTCCCATTTGCTACGAAGCCATCCTGCCCAGCACGTGTCGTTCCTTTCCCGACCCCGAGCTGTTCGTCAACATGACAAACGACGGGTGGTTCATGGGGCCGGCGACCTTCCAGCACGGCATGCTTGCGGCGATTCGCTCGACCGAGCTTGGCGTGCCGCTCGTCCGGGGCGCATACAGCGGGACCAGCTTTGTGACCGAGCCTCACGGCCACATCTACGCCGAAACCGAGGTCGGCCAGGCGGTGAACCGCACGGTGGTGGTGCGCTTGGCGACCTTCCCGACCTTCTACAAGCAATGGGGAGACTGGTTCGTCTACCTGTGCATGCTCGGGTTGCTGCTAGCCGGCCTGGTTGCGCCCTGGCGGCAGAAAGAGCAGAACGCGGCCAAGGAATAAAAAAAGCGGCTTGTGGCCGCTTTTCCCAGGTCTCCATGCTCCCACCCACCGTGCTCCTCATGCTTCTCTAAAAAAGAGATGCACACGGGGGCGGGAGTGGAGACTGTTTGGGTCTACCCAATAGGTGTCCAGTCCGCCGGACCGGGATGCACTCATTCTAACCAGTGCGACGCCGAGCGTAAAGTCTCTGAAGCACTCGATGCAGTTCTTCGATGCGAAGCGCATAGGCCAACCCGAGGTAGACCAGTCCTGCTACCACCAGCGCACCGGCCAGCACAGCGAAGTTAGGGAGGTGTGTGGGTCCCAGCTCCCACTGGCCCAGAGGGTGTGCCAAAAAGTAGATCGCAGACATGGGAATCGCTGCTGTGGCCATCTTTGCGAAGGGAAGAGCTAGCTTTTGCAGGCCCAGCTCGGTGCCAAGGCGCGATTTGAGGGCCAGCAGGTAGGCGACGAGCTGCAGGGTGGTCGAGATCGACAGCGCATAGGCCAGACCCATCAGCTGGTGCGTGTGAATCAGACTGATGCCCAGTGCTGCGGTTGTGGCCACGCCCAGTCCGCCGATCACCAACAGGGGGTTGCGGTCATCGAGGGCGAAGTAGACCTTCTTGATGATGTTGATGCCCGCCACCGAGAGCAGGAATGGCACCAACGCCATCAACGTCCACGCGGTCCACTGCACGTCCTCCCAGCTGTAGGCGCCCTGTCGGAACAGAATGGCGGTGATGGGCTCGGCGAAGCTCATCAAGGTGACGCTGACGGGGATGAGCAGGAAACCCGCGAGGCGCAAGGCCGATGCGAGATCGCTGCGAAATGCGTCCCAGTCCTTGGCGGCGACCGCCTTGCTGATGCCTGGAAGCAGTGCGCTGCCGATGGCCACGGCAATGACACCCTGTGAGAGGTCGACGAGGCGATTGGCGTACCAGTAGCGCGTGATGGCGCCGTCACCGAGCATGGCGGCAAGCTGACGCAACACCAGGATGTTGATCTGGGCGAAGATGCCGATGGCGATGACCTTGGACAGCTCGGTCGCAATGGAGCGGAAGCGGGGATTGGCAAAGTCGAATGCCAAGCCGACCGGTCCCCAGTGCTTCCAGAGCACCGGCACGTTGACCAGGACATGAGCCACACCACCGACCAGCACGCCGACGACCAACGCCCAGGCCGGGTCTTCGAAGGAGCTGCCCAGCAGCAGGGCCGACGTGGCAATCCCCGCTGAAACGAGTCCTGGAGCTACTTTGGGTACGAAGAAGTGGCCACGGTGATTGAGCAGCCCCTCCATCAGACTGACCAGACTGACAAAGCCGACAAAGGGCATCATCCAGCGGGTCATCGCCGCGGTCAGGGCGAACTTCTCGGGGTCCTCAGAGAACTTGTACGCAAAGGCCATGACCAGGCCCTCTGCTGCGATGAACCCGAAGATGCACAGGGCGACATTTGCGGCCAGCAGAGCCGTCAATACGGTGTTGACGAGCGCCTTGGCTTCTTGCTCCCCCTTCTCGGTTTCAGCCTTGGCCACCGCTGGAATCAGGGCCCCGGTGAGGCCCTCGTCCGCTACGAATCGACGAAAAACGTTCGGAATCGTGAACGCGACCCAGAATGCATCGCTCGAAGATCCGGCTCCCAGCACGTTCGCGATGACAATGTCGCGCACGGCTCCCAGAACCCGAGACATGCCCGTTCCGGCCACTGAGACCAGAAAAGCACGCACAAAGCCCGAGCGGCGGGATGGTGGGGAGGGGGGAGGGGTGGTCATCGTGGGAGGGAACGGCTGCAATTGCCGTGCCCAGGATCACCTACGAGGATCATGGACGCAAGGGGATCCAACGAGGGAGCCTCGTCAGGCCGTTCTGTCAATTTGCGCATTCGCGACAAGAAAAGTTGATGACCTCGGCCGGTTTTGTGCATACTTTTCTGACGACGCCCGTGAAAGCGGGCAATTACATCATTTCGAGACAGTCTCTCTCGCCGGGTATCACACCCTTAGCAAAGCTCTTTTGCGTCTCCTCCATCTCTTGCGGTGGGTTTTCTGGCGAGAGAGGCTCTCGAAAATGACGTGGACACCGACGCGTTAATCGCGCGCATGGTCGAACACATCCGATGGAATGGCGACAGCCTTGAGCTGCTCGACCAACGAATTCTCCCAAGAACGGTGGCGTGGGTCAGCTGCAACAACGCGGCCGAGGCCGCCGATGCGATTGCCTCGATGGTCATTCGTGGCGCGCCGGCGATTGGCATTACTGCTGCGTACGGCTTGGCGCTCGAGGCACGATTGGGCGGAGATCTGTCCGTCGCCAAAGACGTGTTGCTTGCCAGCCGTCCGACCGCGGTCAACTTGCGCTGGGCCCTCGAGCGCCTGATGGCCCTACAGCCCTCTGAGTTCGCGGACGAGGCAGTGGCCATTCACGCTG
>Ga0114932_10006377_pt1 | contig 10086 bp, 11 predicted proteins | sample 2SBtaG_2_FD_87286 | JGI IMG/M metagenome (GOLD analysis project Ga0114932, IMG submission 87286) | Deep subsurface microbial communities from Kolumbo volcano to uncover new lineages of life (NeLLi) - 2SBTROV12_ACTIVE470 metaG | ecosystem: Environmental > Aquatic > Marine > Volcanic ... | reverse complement strand
TTCCCATTTATTTATTGCAATTTTTCTTCCACCTGATTTGTATAATGTCTCTTTTGCCATGATTATCTCCGCCCAATGATCTCCTCGTAGGTGAATTATCAAGGGAATATCAGTTTTTGATGCTTCTAATGCAAAATGTCTGGTTCTGTCAACAAAAATCACATCAGGTTCAAATTCACTTACAAGTTTTCTGAATTTTTTATTTGAAGAAAACCATTTTGAAATTTTTCTATTTGGAAAACCATCTGCATAGTCTATATCAAAAACAATCTTAGTCTCAACATTGTATTCTTCTAGTTTTTTTGCAAATTCTTTCAAATGAAAAATCTTAGAACTAGATGCACCAATTAATAATTTCATTTTATAGTTTCCTTTAACCAATCTTCCAATCTTTTTTCAGGCTTCCAATTGAATAATTTTCTAGCTAAGGAATTGTTTGATTGACTTTTTTCAATATCACCTTCTAATGCTTTTTCCATAATTGGTTCTAATTTTAAACCTGAAATGTCAATCATGATATTTGCTAATTCCAAAATTGAAATTGAATTACCTGTTCCTATATTGGCATGAGTAAAAGATACATCACTTTCCATTGCAAGTAAATTAGCTTTTGCTATATCTTCAACATGAATAAAATCACGTATTTGTGAACCTGTACCAAAAATAATTGGTGATTCTTTATCTCTAAGTTTATCTAAAAATTTTGTTATTACACCAGCATACTCTAATGTTTGGCCTTTACCAAAAATATTGAAGTATCGTAATCCAATGATACTTGTTCCTTGTTTTGCATATCTCTCCGCAAGAATTTCATCATCTAATTTTGTTTTTCCATAAGGATTAATTGGTTTTTTTTCAAAATTTTCCAAAATTGGAACTACATCTTGATGACCATAAACACTTGAACTACTTGCGTAAACAACTTTGAAATTGTTTTCTTTGGCAACTTTGAAAATATTTTCTGTTCCATCTACATTTACACGATGATATTTTTCTGGATTTTTGAATGAATCTTGAACTACTGTAAGTGCTGCTTGATGAAAAACCCCTTCAACATCTCTTAATTCTTTTTGCATAGAATCAAAATCTTGAATATCAATCTTGCAAAATTCAATACTATCCATTACTTCTTCTAAATTTCTTATTTTTCCTGTATGTAGATTATCTATGACCTTTACTTGATGCCCCTTTCTAACTAATAATTTGACTAAATGACTGCCAACAAATCCTGCACCGCCTGTAACTACAAATCTCATATCGCAACTAATCTGTGTCACTCTTTAAGTATTAGGCAGAATGAGCATTAAATCCAAAACTACAAAAACAACATTTTAAAGAATTATAATTATGCCTGTTAATCTTTCGTCACTAAACGAATCCCAAATTCAAGATTATCTTAACAACCATTCATTAAAAATTGGTGTTATAGGAATTGGTAGAATCGGATTACCTACTGCACTGTGTTTTGCAAAGGCTGGTTTTGAAACAATTGGAGTTGATATTAATGAAAAATTAGTTAATATGGTAAATTCCGGAGATTATCCACTTAAAGACGAACCAGAGTTTGATAAAATTTTTGAAAATGTTATAGGAAATAAAAAATTTAGAGCTGAAACAAATATTGAGAAAGTGGTACCAAATTGTGATATTATTTTATTATCTTTACCTACACCAATGAATAATCAAAACATTCCAGATTATACTGCGTTGTTAACAGTTGGAAAAAATCTCAATGGGTTACTATCTGATGGTCAAATTGTTATTGTTGAGAGCACAGTTGAGCCCGGTTTTGTTGAAAACGAATTATTACAAAGTATCGAAGGTCCTGAAAAAAATCTAATCTCTGGAACAGATTTTAATTTAGCAGTTTGTCCTGAAACCGCCAATCCGGGAGAGATAATGCATGATTTCAAAAAACTACCCCGGCTAGTTGGCTCAATAAACGAGAACATACGACCAATAGTTTCAAAGTTGTACACAAATGTATTTGGTGTTGAACTTATTCCTATGCCTAATTGTAAAACTGCAAATGCTGTAAAATTAACCACAAACGTCTTTCGTGAAATCAATATTGGATTTATCAATGAATTATCATTATTATTTGAAAAATTAGGAATTGATACTTACACAGTTATCGAAGCTGCAAAAAGTAAATACAATTTTCAACCACATTATCCAGGTCCAGGAGTTGGTGGTCCATGTTTACCTGTAAATGCATACCAATATCTTAATTCCTCAAAAAAAATAGATGTGAATTTTCTTAAGATTGTTCAAGATGCAAGAAAAATTAATGAGTTTATGCCTCAACATGTAATAGATCTACTTACAGATGCGTTTTCTGAAGCCAATACTTCATTAGAAAATTCAACCATTGCAATTTTGGGAATATCATACAAACCAAATGTACATGATGTTCAAATTGCACCTTCTGAGAGAATCATCAAATTATTAAAGGAAAAAAATGCTAATCTGAAAATTTTTGATCCATATTTTCATTCTGAAACAGTATTTGGTCATAAAATTGAAAATTCAATTTCTGAAACAGTATCTGCTTCTGATGCAGTATTAATAATTACAGGTCATAATGAATTTAATGATTTCAATTTCGACCTTGTATCTGATTCTATGAATAAACCAATACTTGTTGATTGTACAGGAAAAATTAATCCACAGAATATTAAATCAGAAGGAGTAATCTTCAGAGGTATTGGACGTGGTGGCTTATAACTAAACTAAATAAAATTCAATTAGAAAATATTAAACAAATTCTAACACTTCGTTATTCAACAAATTTAGGAAATTCTTCACAAAAGATCTCACCTGAAGATTTTAAAGAAATGCAAGTGAATAAACCAGAAAATTTTATTGAAGGTTATATAAGAAACACAATTCGAAATCAAGTTGGAAAAAATTTAGATAAAATTGGTATTTCATTAAGTTCAGGAATTGATTCTACTCTAGTTTTAGCATTATTAAGGAAAGAATTTCCTTCTATCAAAATTGAATCTATATCCGTAAAATTTAGCCAAAGTATTGATGAAACAAACGCTTCAAAAAAAATTTCAGATAAATTTAATACAAATCATCATGTTTTAGAAATTGATAATTTCTTAGAGGAATTACCACAAGCCATAAACATAGTAAAACAGCCATTCTGGGATCTACATTGGTATTATCTTGTAAAAAAGATGAAGGGATTAAGCACTGTTTTTCTTTCTGGCGACGGAGGTGATGAATTATTTGGTGGCTATACGTTTCGTTATAAAAAATTTTTAGAATTAACTAATGAAAATTCAACGACTGAAGAAAAAATTGTTTCATATCTAAATTGTCATGAAAGAGACTGGGTACCTGATCAAGAGATGATTTTTGGTGATGATTGTAAATTCAATTGGGAAGAAATTTACAAAATATTACGACCGTATTTCGATAATTCATTAACTAATTTGAATCAAGTATTACTAGCTGATTATAATGGCAAACTACTTCATAATATGAAACCACTTTATTCACTAATTCACCAACATTTTGGGATTACTAATATTACACCAATTCAAAATAATGAAACAATTAGGTTCTCATGTGAACTCGCTGCTTCAAAAAAATACCTTTTTTCCTCAAATACTGGAAAAATTCCATTAGTAGATTTGATAGTAAAATATGGACTCAAAAATCTAATATCGCAAAAGAAACAGGGATTCTCTGTTAATACTCTTAATATGTGGAATTCTTATGCTCAAAAAATCTTTCTATATTATTTTGATAATTCTAGGCTTATCGAGGATAAAATTCTTAACCCGAATTGGATAAAAAAATATTCTCAAAAAAATGATCTGGATGTTAGATATGTTAACAAACTACTTGGAATACTAGCATTAGAAATTTGGTATAGAATATTTACTACAAAGGATCTTAATGTAAATGAAAAATTAATTATCTAATTTTTTTTTGATATATTCTGCGCCAATCTTTGCAGATTTTCCAATATTAAAAACCGTTTCTGAACAAAATTTCTTTATTTCTTTTGAATTTTCATTATCAATCCCATGAATAATTTCTGGTAATTGATCAACTTTTTTAATATCAACTAAATGTCCAATCTTTTCTCTAATTGAAACTTCTAATGGTATCAGAGGAATTCTTTTCATTTCATCATTCATAATCTTTTGTGGAACATCTATGTAAATAACGGGTCTTTCAAAAACAAATGCATACTCCATAGAAATTCCTGACCAATCTGAAATCAAACACTTTGAAGAATGAAAATCTTCTTTAGATATGACGCCTTCTTCCAATCTAAAATTTTTATGATTTTGAAATTTTTTATTTATTTCATCTATTAAATCAGGGGTTTCTTGAAAAATTCTAAAATGTGGTCTCAGTAAAACCTTGAAATTTGACTCCAACAAAATATCAATTATTTCAATTCCACAAATTTTTAAAAAATTTTCTTTTCCGTATGTGGGTGTCATTATAATTAATCTTTTTTCAAAATTATTCTCACCAATTTCATTTTTTTCATCTAATAATGTGTCTAATCTTCCAAATCCATATTTGACTAATTTTTTAGGCTTTAAATCATAAATTTTTTCTATTTCTAAGATCTCTTTTACATGATGTTCTCCTACACAAAAAATCGTATCAAAATTATCAACTGCACCTTTTCTAAGATAGGAATGTATGCTAAACATTGAATGAAAAATGTAAATATAATGCACTGGAAAAACTTTTGATCTTTTAATATGATATGTCTCTAGATCGGGCATATCCATTATCAAAATTTTTGCCTTCAATGTCAAAAAGAATTTTGTACGTACTGTTCCATTTCCAATAAAAAATGAATTTATGTTCGTATTAGTATCCAAAAATATTGGATCATCCTTGACAGATGTTACATAGCAAATTTTTAAATTCATTTCTTCAGTTAGATGATTAATTAATAATCTAAAATGATTCATCGAGGCCTTATTTTCTGCATAAAATACAATTGAACGTTCAGAATCTGATAATTTTTCAAACTTTTTTAATTCTGACCATTCTTTTCCTAATGAGAAATTTATTTTCATACATCAAGATTAAAAATTTATCATTTAATAATTTCGAATTATTACTTTGATAACTTTTCTCTAATTTTATACCAGTACATTTTAAGTGTCATTCCAACGCCTGCAATTGCGCCTATTATCATCGCTATTACTGCACTTGCACTTCCAGGATCAATATATCCTGCAACACTTTCCAAGAAAAAAATTTCTGATAATTCCATAAATCAATGAAAAATTTTTTCTATATAACATTATTTAATTTCATTTTTTTGAATTACACTCAAAAATTCAACTGCAATATTTTTCCATGAAAATTTTTGAACATCTTTTATTGCATTTCCAGTTATTTTATCAATTATTTCTGGTTTTGATAATAATTCTTTTATTAGAAAAATTATTTTCTCGCTGTCAGATGGTTCTACCAGGAATCCTGTTTCTGAATCTTTAATAATTTCTGGTATTCCTCCAACATTTGTTGCAATAATTGGTTTTTTCATTAACATTGCTTCAATAATTGTTTGCCCCAAACCCTCTAGCCCTGATAATAGCAAAAAAATATCTATGGATGAAAACATTTCTTTAATCTTTTTTGGATATTCTAAATTCCCTAACCAAATAAAATTCTGATATTTTTGTAGTTGTGGAATAATCTTATCTCTATTGTCACCATCTCCAGCAAGATAAAATTTAACATCTGGCATTTTTTCAAGAACTTTTTCTAAAGTCTTCAATTCTTTTGTCTTTCCCCAAATATTCAAACCTTGTATAAGTCCCACACACGGATGTTCATATTTTTGTTTATTTTCTTCCTTCCACTCGGAAATAATTCTTCCATCTGCATAAATCACATCTATTTTTTTTTGTGGATATTTTTTTAGAGCTTCATTTTTTAAATAATTTGAAATAGCAATAATTCCTTTAGATTCTCTGAAAATTCTATCTGCTAATTTTTGATTTTTATAAATTGATAATGATTTAACTCCTGATCCTTCGTTTATTTTTTTTACCCCTTCTAACTCTTCCCAATAATTTCCTCTAAGTAAAAAAAACAATGGAATTTTCTTATCTAAAAAAAACTCACCCAGTTTGGATATTCTATCCAAAACAACCAAATCTGGCTTAAAATCTGATATCATTTCATTTCTTTTTCTCTTTTTCTCTCTTCTATTTTTTAAGTCAAAACTTAGAGTCTTTTCAATAAAATCTGTGTCCACAATAGCTTTACAATTTATCTGGAGATTTTCTAACTCGTCAGAAAAATTTTTTAAATGAATTTGCCTAGATTTGCTTCCAGCTATCAATATGTTCATCTAACTTCTAGAATATCCTTCATTAAAAAAATTATTCATAATACCTCTGCGCATTCAATCGTAGAATTTATAATATTCTTTAATTATTTTTTTTTTAATGTTCTTAGTTTCACAAAATATTGGTTCTTATGATGTTCAACTACCAAAAAATTCTGTTTTCCGAATAAATCTTGCTTGGTGTAACAGCCTTACTGAATTAGAATCAAAGTTAGAGAAAAACCCTGAAATGGAATTTTTTATTGATTTACCTATTGGACGAATTAAACCTCCGAATAATAGATACACTTTAGATGAAATTGCACCTCTAGTTAACAAATTTTCTAATATCAAATATTTTGCAGTATCAAATGTTGAATCTAAAGATGATTTGCAACCTTTTTTAGATAAACTTTCTACATCGTTGAACATAGTTCCAAAAATAGAAAGCCCTTCTGCGGTAGAAAATATTGATGAAATTTGTAATACTTTACGGACAGAAAATAAAATTGTTATGCTTGATCATGATGATTTATTTTCATCAATCATACGTAAAAATGAAAATGAAGAAAGCTTTCAAAAATATATTAAAAAACTTGTAGATTACTGTAGTGAGAATAATATTTCATTATTAAGAACTGTAGGTGTTGTATTCAGTGACGATGAAAAACGAACTACGCAGTATATCAAATAATTTATTTTTCAATCTTAAACTTTTGTAGTATATTAATAATATTCTTCTCCGAAATAATTTTTGGATTATTGTCTAAATGACGTTTATCCGTAAGAATAGTTTTTGCAGCATCAGCTACGTTTTGTTTCAAATATATCCTCTCAAATTTTAGTTTTTTTGTAATACGCTCAAATCTTTCTGTAAACAATGATGAGTTAAATCTATGAGCTTCTAATGTTGTAAATGCCAAAGCATGTCCGTGACTATACCCTTCATTAGAAAATACGTACGATAAAGCATGACCTAAAGTTGTTGAACAATTTCCAAATCCTAATCCTGTAATTAATGATCCCATTGGTAAATTTTCATATTTTTCATTTAATATTGCATTTTCTAATATATTGAAAGCAGTACTACACAAATATTTTGTATATTCATTTCCACTTTTACTATCAAATCCTTCTGAACATTGTGCACACGCATCTATTGCTGAATTTTTTATTATTTGCATAGGGGAATTTTTTATAAAAAAAGGATCGACGATTGCAACATCTGCAAACATTTTATCATCATGAAAACTTGTCTTTTTTCCATTAACTGTTAAAACTGAAATTCTTGTTACTTCACTTCCACTTCCAAAAGTTGTTGGAATTAAAATTTTCTTTTTCTGTAATTTATGTCCAACAAACTTTGCCACATCAAGTGAACTCCCTCCTCCTAATCCTACCACACAATCAATATCAATATTTTTAAATTTTGAAATTATTTTTTCAGCTGTATCTAATGAAGGATTTGGTTCTACGTCATCAAAATGTAATTGATTCTCTAAATTTGTATATTCTAACCAACCCCTTCCACTTGCTCCTTTAGATGTGATCACTAATGAGTTATCAGAATATTCAAAATCCCTTGCAGAATTGCTTCCAAATTTAATATTATTTGGTTGTTTGATAATATTCATACATTATAATTGATGGGATGTTTTTTATAACTTACAATTGTCATTTTCTTAATGAATCAGTCTGAAAATCTAGTGAATCTATTAGAGAAAAAATCCATCGTTAAAGTTTGTGGTGCATATGATGCAATGTCTGCTAAATTAGTTGAAGCGAATGGGTTTGATGCAATATGGGCAGGAAGTTTTGCAATTTCAGCGATCCATAATGTTCCTGATGCCAGTATTTTAACAATGACTGAATTTTTTGATGCTGCATCAAATATGGCTCAATCATGCGAAATACCTGTTATTGCAGATTGCGATACTGGTTATCGTGATGCAAATAATGTACGACATTTGGTAAAAAAATATGAAAATGCAGGTATTGCTGGTGTTTGTATTGAGGATAAAACATTCCCTAAACAAAACAGCTTATTGAAAGATGGTAATAATCAACTATTATCTGAGAAAGATTTTGTTGCAAAAATTCTTGCTGCTAATGATGTAAAACAAAATAAAGCATTTTCCATTATTGCTCGCGTAGAAGCGTTAATTTCAGGAATAGGGATGGAAGAGGCTCTCAAAAGAGCATATGCATATGAAAAAGCAGGAGCAGATTTAATCTTAATTCACTCGAAAAAAATTTCACCTGAGGAAATTTTTGAATTTTCAGAATCATGGAAAGGTAGTTCACCTTTAGTTGTTATTCCTACTACTTACTATTCTGTGAAAATTGATGAATTAATTTCTCACAACATCAAGATGGTAATATATGCAAATCAAACATTACGTGCGGCTCATTTAGCAATGAATAATTTGCTTAAAAAAATGAAAGATGCAAACAATATGGATGACATACAAAATGAAATGTCATCTATGGAAGAAATTTTTAAACTACAAGAAATGTTTGATATCAAATCCCAAGAAAAAGATATTGAAGAGAAACTTCGAAAATTAGGTTATATCTCTTGACAAATTCATTTCAAATTAAAACCTTTAATTTTTTTCAAAAAAATGATGTTAAAAATTTTATCGGAGTTCCAGATTCGACTCTCAAAGAGTTTATTTCATCTGGATTAAAAAATAAAAAAATTATTGTTACTACCAGGGAAGAAGAAGCTATTGGCATCGCAACTGGTATGTGCATGTCGGGTAGTAACTCTCTTGTTTTCATGCAAAATGCGGGGTTCGCAAATTCCCTTAGTACAATAACATCGCTTGTAAAATTATATAAAATTCCAATAATTTTCTTGATTGGCTGGAGGGGATATCTAAAAGATGATGCTCCTGAGCATACAATGATCGGAAAAATACAACCAGATCTGATTAAAACAATTGAATTACCTTCAAAAATTCTTTCAGAAAATAATTGGGAAAAAAATTGTAAATGGGCTCTAAAGAAAATTAAAAACAATTCTCCATGTGCATTGATTGTAAAGAGGGAATTTCATGATTAGAAAACAAGCTATGAAAATTGTACTAGAACAAATAGATTCATCTCCAATAATCTCTGCAAATGGATTTATGAGTAGAGATTTATTCGAATTAAAAGAAAAAAATTCTAATTTCTACATGATTGGTTCTATGGGATTGGCATCATCAATAGGTCTTGGAGTAGCATTAAAGAATCCTAGAAAAAAAATTTTTATTTTTGACGGAGATGGAAATATTCTAATGAATTTAGGCTCGTTAGTTACAATAGGAACTTTACAACCTAAAAATATGATTCATATTATATTTGATAATGGTAGTCATGAATCTACTGGGGGGCAACCTACTGCATCTAATAAAATAAAAATATCGGAATTTGGAAAAATTTGTAATTATAAAGTATTCATAACAAAAGATGAAAAATCTCTAAAAAACTGTCTTAGAAAAATCAAAAAAATTAATCATTCTGTAATGATTATAATAAAAATTTCAAAAAGTAATGTTAGAAGTAAAAGAGTTTCCCTAAAACCTGAATTTATTAAAAAAAGATTCATGAGCTCATTAAAAGAAACACAATGAAAGCAATAATAATTGCAGCAGGAATTGGATCACGTTTAGGTGATTTGACAAAAGATTTACCAAAACCTTTGGTTGATGTTAATGGTAAATCTATTCTTCAACGGCAGATAGAAATTTTCAATAAATTTGGAATTG
>Ga0114932_10006375_pt1 | contig 10087 bp, 11 predicted proteins | sample 2SBtaG_2_FD_87286 | JGI IMG/M metagenome (GOLD analysis project Ga0114932, IMG submission 87286) | Deep subsurface microbial communities from Kolumbo volcano to uncover new lineages of life (NeLLi) - 2SBTROV12_ACTIVE470 metaG | ecosystem: Environmental > Aquatic > Marine > Volcanic ... | reverse complement strand
CATGTTTAAGCAGGATTGAAACTCATTTATAAAATCATCTCTCTCTTCTTCGTGGATATAATTAAGCCAATCCCAGCCAGCCATTTCCGACAGAGAGTGGCCGGTAAAATTATAAAACTCCTCATTACTCCAAACGACTCTGCCGCTCTCATCTGTCTCAAAGAGTGCGGTTGAGTTATAATGAAGAGCTGCTTTAGTTCTCTGCTCTATGACTTTTTGGGAATCTTCTATCCTTTCGCAGGTTTCTCCGAGTTTACACACAACATCTTTAAGACTGCCGCCTCCGTTATGTGTAATTTCCTTCCTGATTTCATTCACAGACTCTGATAGGTCTTCATGCTTATCTATAAACCGTATGGTGGGTTTAACTACTTTAAAAAAAAGCCAAGAAAGAAGTCCACCAGCGGCTCCTATTATTGTTGTTGCAATAGTTACTGTTTCTGCTTCCATTATATACCACCTCTCTGTGAAAAAAGGAAGAGGGTTGCCCCCGAAGGGGCTAACCCATTAGAAGTGGTATAAATTTAGCTTTCGTAGGTGTCTCTAGCTTTATAGTTGTCCTGCTTAGCTAGTTTACCGCCGAACATGTAGGTCAATTCACCCGGAACATTTCTGCTCGGATCAATAGTACTAGCAGCAACGGGGTCAGTAGCGTGAGTAGCGGGATCAATAAAGCTACTGACTGCTCCACCACCAGTAAGAGTCATCTCGGGATGGCGATCCTTGTTGGGGACAGCGGTGACTTTAATATCACGAGCACCCGGAGTTACGGTGCGAATCATGGTAGCAGGAATTCTGCTGTGACCTTTGTCCGCTGATGGTTGAGTGAGGTTAGCGCCATTAGTGGCAGAGTTATTGATCTTGCCAGCAGCAGTAGAGCCAGCGCCGCGAATAATAAAGTTACGCTGGTCTGCGGTTGGATAATAAGCTAGAGTTCCAGCACCAAGAGCGGTCTGAATACCGTCTGGGTTGGTTTCTAGAGTTGGTGCTGGTGCAGTAGCGCTGCCGCCGCTCTTAGCTACGACTACAGAGCCAGTTCTTGCTCCAGTGCCGTTTACGTCATTAACGTCCATGTTGTTGCTCATAGCAGAGTTTGCTAAATCGTCGGTACTACCAACAAATGTACCGCCATTATTAACGGTACTACCTGAGCCTTTTGCAGTTGTGGAAGCCATAATACTTCTCCTTTGAAAAAAAATGAAAAATTAGTATCAATTCCGCTTCCACATATAGTCCTATTATCCTAACATTATTATACACATCTAACCGATTTTTTTGGCTAGTTGCTCAGTGGTTTTTTTGATCTTTCTCCTTACTGTTTCTCTATTGCAGTCATATTTCTCTGCAATTTCCTTAATTGTCATGCTTGACATCCTGTCTAGGATAAGATTTTTGTCTTGGCAGTTGTTAATTTCATCCATAATATCAACCAAAAGAAAGTGGTCTCTCTCGTCTGCAATATTCGAGTGGAGTGGCTGGTGCTTTTTTTGTTTAAACTTCACCTCCCTGATGCACTCAATCCTGACCCCACTGTAGAGGTATGTGGTAAACTTGGCCGCTTTATTTGGGTCGTAGTTAACGATAGCCTTCCACAAGGCATTTATTTGACAGGTATAAACCTCGTCTTCGCTTAACTGTCTCCTAAAAGACCCAGCGGCTTTGTTCATTATGTTAACTATGTCTTGGTCTTGCAAAGCTTCTTCAATTTTATCGTTCATTATTTATCTTTCTCCGATCTTAATGTAGTTTCAAGTTCTTTTCTAACGGCTTTAAAATTAAACATTCTTCCAACGCCTATAAAAAATCTGTACCTACTGAAGACTTTCAGGACTTCTATTCCTTCTAGCTCATCAATAGCTTTTAGTACAGAAGGGGTAATATCAAAATTAGTGTGACCAACCCAACAGTCAAAGTTGGAAGACATTGCTATGTGGTTGGCCAAGTCGTCTGTAATATTTAAAATCGGGAGTGTTGCGTCTTGTTCGTCTTGTTTTGCGGGATAATCTTGACTGTAAGAATCGTAGTTATCACCTTCGTCTTCAGCATCCTCCATTGCTGAGTCAATTAGTAGTCTAAGGAGCGGCGATGAAAGTTGCTGTTCCAATAAGTCTTCATACTTTTGCCATCCAATCTGGCGTCCCTTGGTTTTTTTCATCTTTTTTATCTCCCATAATTATATCATGTCGGATGGTCTAATGCAAGGTCTTTCTCCTGTGTTTTCAAATTCTTTTTCTGATAGTGACAATGCCTCAGCTAAATGGATCACTAATAGGGTAAAAGATTCTGGCTTTCCTTCAGCTACCAGCCCTTCTTTGATCATATTTAAAGTTTCAACTTGACAGGCTTCTGTTGCCACCGCTGTGGTTAGCTTAGCTAAGTTGGCTATAGTGCTTTCATTATGTGAATCTATGTCCACGTCGAGACAAATTTCACCGTCTTTTTTTATATAATATATTAAAGAGCAGTCTACCTCGTCAGAGGTAATAGAGGGTAAGAGGATGTGTTCCTCAATAGGCTCTTCTTTAGGTTGTTCTTTAGGTTGTTTTTTGAAAAAATTAAACACTGTCTAATGCCTCAGTAATTTTTCTGCCGGTATTGGCCCAGCTAAACTCTTTAGCCGTATCAATGCCTGCCTGATTGATTTCTAGACTTCCCTCTTGTTTTTTCTTGTGGACTGCCCTCATGTGATCCACTATCTGGTCTACTTGACCCTCCCCAAGAGCGGCCCACTCCCCAATGTCTCCATGAAACCATTTGCCATCATATGCTGGCTCTAGTTTATCTATCGACACTAGCATGGAGTTTTCTTTAGTGCAAAACTCAGTATGTCCAGAGTAATCTGTGGTTATTACATGCTTGCCGCAGGCCATCATCTCTAAAAGCTCAAGATTCCAACCCTCAGCCCTAGCTGGGAAGATTCCGCAATCAACACTAGCCATAATATTATACACTTCTTGCTGCGAGGGGACTCTGCTGAGTAGGTGTATTTTAGTTTGGCCTAGTTTAGAATTTTTGTACATCCCCTCCCATTCCTCTACTTCCTGCTCTTTAAAGAAGGGGTTTTCGCACATCATTACTAGTTCAACATTGTCTTCTGGAGTAAATGCTTTGTTGAACGCTTCAACAATAACATCATGACCCTTTCTTACTTCCCACTTTCCACAGTTAAAAAATATTGTGGGAGAATCTTTAATTTCTTCCTTAAATGCCCTAAAAATACCCCTGTCTACACCTAGAGGTATGACAAACACATCTTTATCAGTGAGGCCAGTCTGGTTTACCATCACCTCCTTTGCCCATTTAGAACAAACAAACATTTTTTCTGGTATTGCTAAGCTGTGTTTTTCAATCTTGCTAAAGGCGTTGAGTTCAAAAATAGGAAAGCCTATTTTTAAGCCCCTACCAACAAATGAAGCCAGATCATTTTGGTGCCATATTTTTATAACTGGAGCATTGTAATCAAAGAATCTAGCTCTATCAATCATATCCTGTATGGTCTTTGCGTCAGTGGCGTTTGAACATTGCGCCTGACCAATAGGAAACAGGGACGCTCTGTACTCCTGATTTAAAACCTTGCAGATATTTAGTCCCGCTATTCCGTACCCCAACTGGTTAATGGGGGAAGCTATGTTAAGCATATATCCTCTATTCCTGTAATGTAGATGGGGGTTTGTTTTCCTACATAGGCGGATAGCGTATTATATTCTATCCACTCTACTGAGTCTTCGTAAGTCATCCCTGCCTCTTTCATGCAGGCTTCGACCATTTTGTCGTAATTATATACCACCCTTCCTGAATCGCTGCCACAAGAAACGCCAATAATAGCACTATCAAAGCCATCGGCAAAAAGCAGGTCATCACCAAAAAAGTCAGCAAGCTGTTCTCTGGTGTCCTGTCCTGTTTGTCTATCCATAGCGGTCTCACCTTAAACTCCTATAAAATTTTCATAAATTAGACCAGCCAAAGCAACATCCTCAATTGCTAGTCCAGTTGAATCAAAAAGACTTACCTCATGGCTCAATCGTTTGATTGGGTTTTGAACCGCATGAAATAAGTCGATAAATCTTTCTTTGTTGTGAGAGTGTTGAGATTCTCCAGAATGAAAACCCTGCTCCTTGTCGTCTACTACACATATGTCACAAACATCTGCTAAATTGTCGTGAAACTCCTGCTTGCCTTCTGCGTCTGCTCCGATAGCATTGATGTGAGTTCCAGAGGAGATCCAGCTTAGATTCACAAATGGTTTTCTGGATGGGGTGAGGGTGGTTACTATATCGCTATCAAATACACACTCTTCTACGTCCTCACAAACGGTACATCTCATTACATTTTTTGCATACGGAGCCGTTGATAAAAACTGAGCAAGTTCGACAGCCTTGTCCTCATCTAGGTCAAATAATTTTATGTGTTTGATATCTCTTGTATTTAGAATTGCCTCAATCTGAAACCTAGTTTGAAAACCACACCCTATAAAAGATGCTGTAGCGGAGTCCTCGTTTGATAGATATTTAGTAGCCAAGGCAGTTACAGCGGCAGTCCTGAAAGATGTGATCAGCATACCATCCATTATAGCTAGCGGTCTGCCATTTTCAAGACTGTTTATTATAATTGTTGCTGATACACTGGGGCCGTGACCAAGAGCGCCGTTTTGGGGGAAGAGAGCAGCCCATTTTATTCCAGAATAATTACCATGTCTGGCTGGCATAGCCCTGAAGTCATTTCCATCAAGACCCTTTTCTAAATATATCTTTGGAACCATATCTCCCTTTTCGGGATGTTTAAAAATGTCCTCCATAAGGTCAATAACTTGGGGCATGTGGAGGTTTTTTCTGATGGAGTCTTCTGGGATGTGTATAAGTTGGGCCATGGCTTCCTCCTTTATGAGAATTCATGAGGTGAATAAAGCGTAATGAGGCTGGGGTTTAGGAATATTTTCTTCCCTTTCTTCCGCATCTCCCTGTGATAATAAGACCATTCGTTAGTCACAGTTCCATCCTCGTTTTTTTCCGCTCCAAACTTAGAGCCTTGCGTGTCCTCAAACTTATATACACCTAAACCGTTGAAGTTAGAGAAGACTTCTACTGGATTTTCTCCTCTTTCAAACTGATATCTGTTTACTATTTCGCAGGGCTTTAGTATATCTGTGCCATAGTCTCTGTAAGCCCAAGTATCGTGGAAGATCCTTTCTACTTCTACAGATTCTTGGTCTTTAAATTTGGTTCTCTTTTCTCTATACATAATACCATTTGCTGTCATGGCAGACCATATACTTAAGTCATAGGCAAAACTGTTAAGTATCCCGTCATATGACCAACCACCCTCTAGGTCTAAATCAATAACTATTATATAGTCAATCTTAAAATTGTCCATGTTCATCATTAGATCTTGACATTTATTTCTCAAGCTCCCCAAGTATAGAGGTCTAGCTAGTTCTCTAGAGATAGAATCAAACCCTTTATGGCCTACAGGCTCTTGGATGAGTAGAAATTTGTTATCTTGTGACGCATAATACCTCAGCCTTTCAGCCGTGCCATCATCTGAGTCGTTCTCATAAACAAGAAACCTGTAATCGTTGAATAGCCCCGCTGTTTTATAAAGCCTTGCTACAGTATGATCTACTACTGAGGCTATGTTTTTACACAACCCTGTAATTACTACGTTCAGGCCAGAAGTTACTTGCAGCCCACGGATAAGACTACGAACATACTCTTTGTTGTTCGTCGGAGGGAACAGGGACTCTGGAAAACGGGAATATATATGTTGCTCGGGTGAAATCATATTATTTGTCACGCAATGCTGGCGAAACGGAAAATACTCCGTCTAGGTTTTTAGAGAAGGTAGTTGTCACAATTTGGCTGATGCCTCTTGCTTGCCATTTGTCTATGAATCGCTGCCTGCAATCCATGTAGTCCCTCCATTGCTCCTGTGTTTGCAAGTTCTTTGTTCCATCTATAGATTTATGCCATACCGGACAATTAATAACATATGAATTAGCATCCAACCTGTATCGTTGGCTGAGGCATAGGTCTGCTCCGTAAAAATGAAACCCGTATAACTCTGGGTCGAAGTACGCCTCGCTGGTGTTTGTAGTATACTGGTTTTTGCAAATCATAAGTAGTTCATCTAGGGTAGCAACATTGTTGAATACGACTTCTGATGCGCTGGCCGCATCTGATTTAGACCAAATCGCTTCATCTGTGTTATTAATCGAACCGTCTCTGGTTTCTGCTAGATAGTTACGGCTGGCTTCCTCTTTTGTCGCGTCTACCCATGCCACCCCTGCTATACCAAGTACTCCCCAGTTTTCATCTGTTTCTTCTATCGCAGTTATATGGTTAATAACTTTCTCGCACCACTGGGGGCATAGTAATATATCTTGGTGACAAAAAACAATATATTTACCTACGGCTAGTTCTGCGCCAATGTTAAGTCCAGTGGGGCAATCAAAAAAATTATCATAGTTTTTAATACCTATAACTTCATACTCAACGTCAGTTTGGATTGAATCCAAGAACTCGTTATACTCTGTTCCGTCACCACTGATTAGCGTTACAAAAGAAAAAGTGGGGTTTGAGTTAGCGTTAATTATACCTCGCTTAGATTCTTTTACCATCGCCCTGTTTGCCCACATATCTTGGAATGTATCCATGTCATCCATCATTACTTTGGTGGGTGGATCATTCGAGGGGTTTCTGGTAGCTCCATCATAGTGAATCATCTTTGCGTCGTTAGATAAATAAATTTCATACCCTTTGTCGCGCAGTTTTAGCATTAAGTCAGTATCCTGAAAAATATCTTTATACTCAACGGATAGCCCTCCAACTTCTTTGTAAATTTCTTTGTTTATCAGGGCACATGCACAAGTAACCCCGTCAACGAATCTGTTAGGTTGATATGTCGCTGGAGAAAAGTGTAAATAGTGACCTACATGGGGTAGTAGTTTGCCAGTAGATGTGTTGCATATTGATTGCCCTCCATGTTGGATAGTATTGTTTGGGTAAAATAACTGAGAACCAACCGCACCCACTTTATTATTTATGGCATACTTCATCATCTCACTAACAAAATCATTGAGAGCAACAGTGTCGTTATTTAATATCAACACATAAGAACACTCGCTATTGGCTATGGCGTAGTTATAGTTACTACTAAAATGGAAAGGTGAAACAGACCTGTAGGTGAGTAGTGGCGTGTCACGTTCAAGGTTTTGGTATTGCTGTACTACCTTTTGGGTTGACCCCGTGTCGTAAAGAGTCATACGATATTTAGGATATTTGACGTGTTTTAAAATGGATAAAATACAGTCTTCAGTGAGACGATAGTTTCCATCGGCAAGTAATATAACATCAACCTCTTCGTTGTCTGTCTTAAGACTTCTTAGCTTAAGTTCTTCTACGTCAACACTAGAACTTTTAAATTCTTCTCCATAACTGTATGAGGCTTGACTGGTAGACATCCCTTTAAAAACCTTAGATTCAAACAGGGCTACACCATGTTCTTCTGAGGGATACCTAAAATCACGCAGCTTTTCTATACTGGGTTGAGAGTCTATTAGCTCAAAGTGGCTGGATGACAAAATTATATCAAAAACTCTATCACGAAGCGGGCTGTCCATATAGCATCTGCCAGACACATATAAGTATCGAGTTATTTCTGATATGTCGCCCAACAAAGACGTGAGGTGTAATGGATTTAAAAAGTGCTGGAACACAAACTGAGCAGCTACCATGTCATATGTGTTGGATAATATTTCGTTCCAGTCAGATGTTAATAGATTTATGTTTTCGCTGTTCATGGCTCTGCACCTGTCCACCATAGCCGGAAGGTCATACCCATGCACTTCTTCATGAAACTTTTTGTAGTGTTTAAAGTTCCTACCTATACCGCATCCAAAATCTAAAATCTTTTGGATGTTGACTGATGGATCAGTAACCACTAGAGATACTGGAGAGCTTGGCAGCTCTTGCATATCTGCCGAACCTGTTAGCACAAAGTCTTTCAAGTCGGGATCACTAGAGTGTGACGCTAGCTTTGTCCACACAGGATTTTTAAGATAGTCTGGAATGTTCATTTAATCCAATCTACTATTTTCCACTCTTGATCATGAAATTTCCTAGCTAACGGAGAGAAAAAAGGCCCGTCGCCAAAATAATAATGTGTTACTTGGCTCCATCTTGTGCGGCTGGAATCAATGGCCGGTGCTCCACCGTGAAGCAGATTGGCGCTCCATATCATTACCTCTCCCTTTTTCATGACCCCGTATTCAGGCTCGATGCCTTCTAGAGTCTTTTGTATCATACATTCCCATTCCTGATAAGATTCATATCCGTCTAAGTTATTTAAATACCATCTATTGTGAATCCCCGGATAATACATTAAGGGGCCGTTTTCTCGATCTACATCCTCAAGAGCAACCCAGACCCCACACATTTTCTCACGCTCTACATTGGAAAAGTGTACAGAATCTGTATGTGTCATTTGCTGAGTGGGCAGCTTGAAGTTTAATGTCTGAAAAGCACGAGGCTCCTCTCCGTACAATTGACGAAGGATGTTAAGAACTGTTGGATGTAAAGCTAGATTGTGAACGGAAGGACATTGCTTCCAAGCGTCTTGCTGACGTTGGGCACACCCGTGTGGTGTTTGGTCTACGCCCCACAATGCCTGAACTTCATCTTCAACGGTATTTATTAAGCTGTCGTCATTTAAGTCAAACAGGGTATATCCGAGATCACTGTACGACTCTAGCATTTTTGTATCAAGCTGTTCCAGCATTGTCACCTCCTAGTTTTTTTAAAATCCACCCCGCTTGCCAGCCATCATCAGGATCAATGATCCCCTCAACCTTAAAACCCGCATCAGTAATTAACTTCTCTAAAAAACTATTTGGATATGCAATGAAAGCACAGGGGTTGTCAGGATACATAACATAAGAAACGTCATCATGCTTGAATAGTTTTTTTGGATAGAGGTGTTTAGATTTCTCAATTTTACTTACGTCTTTTTCAAAGCAAAAAAACGTTGAAAAGTGAGTTCCTCCAGATTTGCAGACCCTAAAGATTTCACCTAGATAATGTTCTACCGATTGTTTTGTCATATGGGTAAATAGTGATGTGGAATAAGAAAAATCAAAATAATCATTGTCATACGGAAAAGTAAATTCATCTGGTTTAATAGAGCCTTCTGCATTATAGTATGGGTTCCGTACATCCGCGTGTTTAAAAATAAAATTGGAATGCATTTTCCCTATATTGTCTTTGCACCACTGTATGCATGGATCGTGGATATCAAGCCCGTGAAATTCACCTCCAGAGCTTGAGTCTATCTTATCTGTCATAAATCTAGCTGTTTTTCCTGACCCACAACCTATATCAAGAACTTTGTAGTCGGTGTTTAAAAAACCTCGATCTACAAAGATGTTTATCCAGTGCTTACCACCAACAAGGAAGCCCTCGCCGGTAGAGGGGCCTGTGTAAAGCTGTAGAGTTTCTGGGGGTAGAGGTATGGTGTTCAATGAAATTACTCCTATTCAATACTGCCAGCGTCGTTACGGTTAAAGAAAAACCATCTCTTATGATGATCAGGCTGTTGACCAACAGATACATCGTGAAGATGCGATAGAAGGTCATCAAGTGAGTCAAAGATATGTTGGTGTGGCAACATAAAAAACAACCAATTGGGCGCCTTCTTCTTTCCTTGTTGGCACCAAACTAAAACAGGCTTCTTTTGCCTATTGGCCAGTGTTATTTCCTCATATGTTCCGCAAGCGTGAACATCTAGATCTATGCTAGCAACTATAAAGTCTGAAATGTCTACACATCTAAGATCTACGGTACGTATAATACCGTAATGCTCTTTGATCTTCTCGTATTGGCCGGTTTCTTTATAGTGGTCAACCCAATAGCGTGTGTCTTCATCCTCAACACCTACATCAATAGGTTTATCACAGGGGTTTAATACTGTAACACCCATATGCTGAAGATAAGGAGTGATATTTTCTCTCCATCCAGCCCCAGAGTCTGGAACCCTATCCATAGCTCCAACCAAGTATGTCCTAGTGCCATTTAATCTACCTGAAGATAAAACCATT
>Ga0114932_10006372_pt1 | contig 10095 bp, 11 predicted proteins | sample 2SBtaG_2_FD_87286 | JGI IMG/M metagenome (GOLD analysis project Ga0114932, IMG submission 87286) | Deep subsurface microbial communities from Kolumbo volcano to uncover new lineages of life (NeLLi) - 2SBTROV12_ACTIVE470 metaG | ecosystem: Environmental > Aquatic > Marine > Volcanic ... | reverse complement strand
TCCAATGACCTATTAAGACTGCAAATGAAGACGCAAAAGCTGGAGCTAAACTAGGATATTCATTATGACTGAAATTAGCATAATTGTCTGCCACTGAAAAAATTGAATTTTCATAAAATATTCTTTTAGCATGAAAAAGCCAAATACTTCTTGGATCCCATTCAAAAGTTGGCGTTCCTAAAGAAATTAAAATAATCAACACAAAAAAAAATTTTAAGTACCAGTTTTCAAAAGGTTTTAAAAAATAAAATCCTAAAAGCACAGTGAAAAAAAGTATTAAATTTATTTTTAAAAAAAAGTCAGGGAAATTTAAACCTATTAATAATAAATTGTTAAGAATCAATAAAGATAATAATAAAGCAACCTTTTCGTTAAAATTATATTTGATCATACTAACACTTTGTTAAATACAAATACTTTCCTTTATCTAATATCTTGCATTCGTTTGGAATAATTTCTTCTTTAAAGAAAAAAAATATATCTGAGTTATTTTTAAGCCTAATCGGATAATTAAATTCAATAACTCTCTGATACACTGCTTTATTTTCTTTTATTGATAAACTTAAATTAAAACTATTTATCTGATTTTCTTTTATGATCTTTTTTGACTCAATAACAAGATTAGGTAGAGAATAATTTATTCCACTATTCTTCGCAAATGGATTTTTAATTATTTCGAACTGAAATCCACTTCTAAAATGAAATATATATATAATTTGAAGGAAACATATTATTAAAAAAAAAAATAGTAGTTTTTTAGAATTTAGATTGTTCATAAGTATATAAAAATATTACCTTACTATTTCTATATAGTTTTTTAAAATTTAATTTTAAAAAGTAATTATTATGCCTGATATTGCTAGCGCTGATACTGCTGCTGCAGCAACTATCACGTTTTTTCTTCTTTCTTTCTTTCTTTCGATCTTGGCTTGCTTTATCAGGTTAACTACATTTAAATTATGTTCTCTATCTATTTTATTAGCTAGATACTTATGTGATGACACGTTCCTTCCCCCCTCTAATTTATATTTTAATTAAAACAAATTATTAAGTTTATGTAAATATTAAACTTCTTTAATTGCCGCTTTATATCGTTATTTTTTTTAAAATTGAGTATATAATTTGGATCCCATTCGAATTGAGATAAATATCACTAGAACGGCTGTAATTAAAACTAAAATTCTATTTGAAAAAATTTTTAAATTTAAAAAATTTCCTAATTGTCCTCCTATAAGCACAGCTAGTAAAAGATACCAGTATCCAAAAACTTCATTTAATACTTCGTTCTTTGTTAGCTGCCCAATAATTCCTGATAGAGAATTAATAAGAATAAATATTGAAGCAAAAGTTACTATGTGTTTGGGTTTTGCGGCTCTTGCTAAAAAAAGTATTGGACTTAAAAATATTCCACCTCCTATTCCAACAACTCCTGATATAAATCCAAGTATAGCCCCAATAATTATTGAAATTACTTTTGGAATTTTTCTATAATTTTTATGTTCTTCATCATACGATTTAAAGTTTAATAATAGTAAAACCCCTGCTACAGTTAAAACTAAGAATAATATTATTTCAAATATCTTTTTTTCTATAGGTAGAGATCCACCAATAAATGCTAAAGGTACAGATCCGACTAAATAAGGGACTAAATTTTTGAGGTTTAAATTTCCTGCTCTGATATAATTTATACAATTTCCTGAAACAACAATTATATTACAAGAGAGAGCTATTACAGGTATTATAAAATATGGTAGCCCTGAAATTAATAGTAGAGCTAGGTACGTCGATCCTCCACCAAATCCAACGCTAGAATATAATATGGCCGTGACTAAAAACAATATTGATACCAACGTCATATTTATTTAATCTATAAATTAAATATGCAAATAAATATAGCGTTATTAACCGTTACAGATACAAGAACAATTGAAACTGATAAATCTGGTTCGATTTTAATGAAAAAGATAAGCGAACAAAACCATAAATTGGTTGATAGGAAGCTAGTAAAGGATGAAAAAATAAAAATAAAAGAGATTATTGCTGATTGGACAAAAAAAGATAATATTGATGTAATTATAACAACTGGTGGAACTGGTTTAACTGGTAGAGATATAACTCCTGAAGCTATAAAAGAAATCCCACACAAAGAAATTCCAGGTTTTGGTGAACTTTTTAGAGAGTTGAGTTATAAAACTATAGGCACATCAGCAATGCAATCAAGAGCTTTTGCAGTTTTAATAAATGGAAAATATATATTTGCATTACCAGGATCTTCTGGAGGAGTTACAGACGCTTGGGATGGCATATTAAAGCATCAATTGGATATAAATCATAAACCCTGTAATTTTGTAGAGTTGTTTCCAAGATTGAAAGAAAAATAATTTTATGAAAATAACACCAGTTAGAGCAATGATAATAGTATCTTTAGCAATTATTCTTTTATATGTGCTTGGATTATTTTTGCCAATAATATTAGCTTCTTAGTCTATATAAATTTTATCGTCATGTTCCACAAAATGTTTTATATCTTTTTTCATTTTCCTTTGGAATTGTTTGATAAGCGGAGATGCCAATTTGGTTTTTGTATGGATTTTTTAAATATTTAAGTAAATTTTCTACTAGTTTTAAATTTCCATTATTGGCTGCATCAAGTGACTCTTCAACTTTTTGGTTTCTTGGGATAATCAATGGATTATTTTTGTTCATCAAACCTAAAGCATCATCAAAATTTTTTTTATTTCTCGATAAACGAATATTCCAGGTGTTATACCATTTGATAAAATCATCATTTTCAAAAATAATTTCTTCTTTTATATTTTTGTTCATTAATGAACAAAATGTATTGGTATAATCAGCTTTATTTTTCTTCATCCATAATAATAAATCATTTATTAATACTTCATCATTCAATTCTTCGTTAAATAACCCTATCTTTGCTCGCATCATTTCGAGCCACAATTTTTTATATAGATTTGAAAAATTCTCAATTGTTTCTTTTGCAATTTCAATTGCTTTTTCTTTTTTTTCATCTATCAGCGGTAATAACGTTTCAGCAAATCTTGCTAAATTCCATTTCGTTATACCTGGTTGGTTAAAATAAGCGTATCTTCCTTGTAAGTCGATTGAACTAAATACTGTTTCTGGGTGGTAGGTGTCCATAAAAGCGCAAGGACCATAATCTATACTATCTCCTGAAACTGTCATATTGTCTGTATTCATTACTCCGTGAATAAAACCTACTCTCATCCAATTAGTTACAAGTTCAGCTTGTTTTTGTATTACTAATTTTAATAGACTTAGAGCAGAATTTTTTTTATTTTTAAGGTAAGGATAGTGGCGTTGAATAGTGTAATCTAGTAAAGTTTTTAGAAGTTTTGTATCATTATGCATAGCTGCGTATTGAAACGTTCCAACTCGAATATGACTTTCTGCAACACGAGTTAATATTGCTCCTGTTAAAGAAGTTTCACGTATAACATTTTCACCTGTTGTAACTACAGCTAAACTTCTAGTTGTGGGAATATTCAGTGAATACATAGCTTCACTAATAATATATTCACGCAACATAGGACCTAATGCTGCTCTTCCATCACCATTTCTAGAATAAGGAGTTTCACCTGATCCTTTAAATTGTATATCAAAACGCTTTTTACTTTGAGTTAGATGTTCTCCTATAATAATCGCTCTACCATCACCAAGCATTGTAAAGTGGCCAAACTGATGTCCAGCATAAGCCTGTGCTATTCCCTCAGATCCTTCTGGTAAAATATTGCCTGAAAGCATCAAAGACAACTCCCCACTATCAATCTTAGAAAAATCCAGTCCAAGTTCTTCTGCTAATGAATAATTAAATATAACTAATTTTGGAGATTTAACTGGTACTGGAACAAGGCGCGATAACATAGCATCAGGTAATTGAGAATAAGTATTATCAAAATGCCAACCTACATTACTTTTGATATTTATTTTTCCATTCTTCATAAGGCATCCCATAAATGTGTTTTCGTGCTTCAATATCAGAAATATCAATATTTTTTTTTGTAGCTTCTTCTCGATACCATTTTGACAAACAGTTTCTACAAAATCCGGCAAGCTCCATTAAATCTATATTCTGTACGTCTTTTCTTTCTCGTAAATGTTGAATTAATCTTTCAAAAGCAGCAGATTGTAGTTCTTTTTTTGTAGTATTATCCATATTAAAATACATTATATACTATATCTTTTAAAAGATGAAACTTTCAGGTTCTTATAAATTGCAGTTAAAAAAAGAAATTGTTTGGAAGTGTTTAAATAATCCTGAGATATTAAAGCAATGTATACCAGGATGTACCTCTTTCGATAAAGAAAATGACAAACATTTTAATGTAACTGCAACAAATCAAATTGGTCCGATGAATGCAACATTTTCAGGTGTTGTAGTTTTATCAAACATTAAAGAAAATGAAAGTTATACGTTATCTGGGGAAGGTCAGTCGTCTGTTGGGTTTGCAAATGGTAAAGCCGATATAGAACTTAAAGAGATAAATGGTATTACCTCATTAAATTATAATGTGAATGTTGATGTTGGTGGGAAAATAGCTCAATTAGGATCAAGGTTAATTGATGGAGTAGCAAAAAAAATGGCAGATTATTTTTTTGGTAGATTTGCTGATGTTGTATCTCCAATTTCAGAAGATAAACAAGATAATAGTAGTGATAAAAAAGTTCAAAGAGTGAAAGAAATTAAATCTAATTTTTTAAACAAGTATATTTACTCAGTGGTTTTATTTATATTTCTACTATTAGTTGCAATTTTTTACTTTATTTAAAATTAAATTCAGGTTGAAGTATTTACTTTATTAAGTTCTAATAACAATTAGATCTATATTATTTTTAGGGGGATAATAATGGTCAAAACAAATATTAATGTAAACGGAAAAAAAATTAGTAAGGAAATACCAGATAATACTTTATTATCTGATTTCTTAAGAGATACTTTATCATTAACTGGAACACATATTGGTTGCGATACTTCTCAATGTGGAGCATGCACAGTTCATTTAAATGGAAATTCAATAAAAAGCTGTACAATATTAGTAGCTGATTGTAATGGCGCGGAAATAACTACAATTGAAGGATTATCTAGCAATGGAAAAATGCATCCTATGCAGGAAGCATTTAAAAAAAATCATGGTTTACAATGTGGTTTCTGTACACCAGGAATGGTTATGAGTGCTGTTGATTTATTACAAAAAAATAAAAATCCAAATGAAAAAGAAATTAGAGATTGGCTTGAAGGAAATATATGTCGATGTACAGGATATCAAAATATAGTTGCAGCGGTTAAAGACGCTTCAACAAAAATATAAATGGTTTAGATTATGGCAAGTTTAGTTGGATCAAGAGTTGAAAGAAAAGAAGACAAAAAATTTCTTACTGGAAAAGGTAGATACACCTCCGATATTAATTTACTGCATCAAACTTACGCATATTTTGTTCGATCTCCTCATGCGAGAGCAAAAATAGTTAAAGTAGATATTGAAAAAGCATTAAAATCACCTGGTGTTGTAAATATTTTTACTGGAGATGATATCGCAAAAGAAAAAATTGGTGGATTAATAGCTGGATGGAAAATAGTAAGCCAAGATGGGAAGGATATGAAAGTTCCAAATCATCCTCCTTTAGCAAAAAACTCTGTAAATTATGTTGGAGATCATGTTGCTGTTGTAATAGCTGAAACACTTGAAAATGCAAAAAATGCGGCCGATTTAGTCAATGTAAGTTACAAAGTTTTGAAAGCTGTAGTAGATCCAGGTGATGCAATTAATTCAGAGGAAATTTATGAAGGTATTGAAAAAAATTTATGCTTTGATTTTATTTTAGGAGATAAAGGAAAAACTGATGATGCTTTTTCTAGTGCCGACAAGGTGATTAAACTTGATTTAAGAAATAATAGATTAATACCTAATGCTATGGAACCAAGAGCTTGTATTGGTGATTATAATCCTTCTACTGATGATTTAACTTTATATACTACAAGTCAAAACCCACATTTATCAAGATTAGTTCTTTCTGCTTTCGGAGGAATTCATCCAGAACATAAGTTTAGAGTTGTAGCACCAGATGTAGGTGGAGGGTTTGGATCAAAAATTTATGCTTATGCAGAAGATGCTGTTGCAGCATGGGCTTCTAAAAAAATAGAAAGACCAGTTAAATGGGTTGCTGAAAGAAGTGAATCTTTTTTATCTGACTGTCACGGAAGAGATCATATTACACATGTTGAGTTGGCTTTAGACAAAGATAATAAAATCACTGGATTAAAGGTTGATACTATAGCTAATATTGGAGCTTATGCGTCCCTTTTTGCAACTGTTACACCAACTTATCTTTATGCTCCATTAATATTAGGTGTATATGATATTCCTGCTGCTTTTTGCAACGTTAAAGCTGTTTTTACAAATACTGCACCTGTTGATGCCTATCGAGGAGCTGGTAGACCTGAAGCTACATATTTAATTGAAAGGATTATTAGCAAGGCAGCAAAAGAGGTTGGAATAGATCAGGCTGAATTTAGAAAAAATAATTTTATAAGTAAATTTCCTCACCAACAATGCTTGGTACACAATATAGATTCTGGTGACTACAGTGCTCATCTAGATAAAGCTTTAGAAATTTCAGATTATAAAAATTTTAAAAATAGAAAATCTGAGTCAGAAGCAAAAGGTAAATTAAGAGGCATAGGTTTTTCAACTTATTTAGAAGCCTGTGGTATTGCACCTTCAGCCGTAGTGATGTCAATTGGAGCTGGAGTCGGTTTATGGGAATCTGCAGAAGTAAGATTTAATGCTACTGGAAATGTATCAGTTTTTACTGGTGCACATAGTCATGGACAAGGGCATGCAACTACATTTGCTCAAATTGTTGGTGATAAATTAGGTGTTGCAATTGAAAGTATTGATGTAATTCATGGAGATACTGATAAAGGACCTTTCGGAATGGGTACTTATGGATCTAGATCTTTGGCTGTTGGAGGATCAGCTATAGCTAAAGCCTGTGATAAAATTATAGAAAAAGGAAAAAAGGTAGCGGCACATATGTTGGAAGGAAAACCTGAGGATGTTGAGTTTAAAGAGGGAGAATTTATATTAAAAAATTCAAATAAAAAGAAAACTATCGGTGAAATTGCTTTTGCTTGTTACTTGCCAGGTCAATACGGTGAAGTAAAATCACCTCTTCCGAACGGGGTTGAACCAGGTTTAAAAGAAACTTCTTTTTATGATCCAGTTAACTTTTCTTTTCCTGCTGGAACACATATTTGTGAAGTAGAAGTAGATCAAGATACAGGCGAAACAAAAGTTGTAAAATACACAGCCGTAGATGACTTTGGAACAATAATTAATCCAATGATTGTTGAAGGACAGGTTCATGGTGGTTTAGCCCAAGGAATTGGGCAAGCTCTTTATGAGAATAGCCATTATGATAAATCAGGACAACTAACTACAGCTTCGTATATGGACTATACAATGCCAAGAGCTGATAATTTTCCTCATTTTAATATCGATTACACGACAACACCAGCAACTTCAAATCCATTAGGATCTAAAGGTTGTGGAGAAGCCGGAGCTATTGCAGCTCCACCTGCTGTAATGAATGCAGTAATAGACGCTATCGAAACTGAAGTTTCAATGCCAGCTACAGCAGAAAAGGTTTGGAAAAAAATTAAAGGCAAAAATTTAAAGAAAGAAGCTGCATAAATGTATGAAAAATTTTAGTTTTAAATCTGCAAATAATACAAAAGAAGCTGTTAAATTAGCATCAAGCCGTTCAACTTTTTTAGCTGGTGGAATGACACTTATTCCAGCTTTAAAATTAAGACTAGCTGCTTACTCTGAAATAATAAACATCAAAGGAATTAAAAATTTATCTGGGGTTAAAGTTTCAAGCAAATCTATAAAAATTGGGTCAACTACTAAACATGTAGAAGTTTCAAATTCTAAAGAAATAAAAAAAATAATTCCATCTTTAGCAGCTTTAGCAGAAGGAATTGGTGACCCACAGGTTAGAAATAGAGGTACCATTGGAGGTTCAATAGCTAATAATGATCCTGCAGCTGACTATCCATCAGCATGTTTAGCGCTAAACTCAACAATTCATACAAATAAAAGAAAAATAATAGCAGATAAGTTTTTTAAAGGTATGTTTGAAACAGATTTAAAAAAAGGAGAATTGATCGAAGCAATTGATTTTCAAATTCCAGAAAAATCAGCTTATGCAAAATATCCTAATCCAGCCTCTAGATATGCTATAGTTGGTGTTTATATTGCAAAATTTAAAACAGAAGTGAGAGTAGCAATTACTGGGGCAGGTAATTCTGTTTTCAGATCACAAGAGTTAGAAACGGCATTAACAAATAATTTTTCAACATCATCTATTGATAATCTTCACATTTCAAGCAAAAATCTTAACAGCGATATTCATGCTTCTGCAGAATATAGAGCTGATATGATTAAAGTGATGGCAAAAAAAGCCATGGAAAATATATAAAAATTTATTTTGCTAATATAATTTTATCTTTAAATTTTGCATCATCTAAAATCATATCATAAAATATTTTATATTTTTTTTTACTTATTGATAAACTAATCTTTCTTAAAAAGTTTTCAAAAACGTTTTCTTTTTTCAGTTTGATTTTATATATTTTATTTTTTTTATTTATTTTGATTTCTAAACTTTTATTAGGGGGTGGTGAAAAAACTCGATTAATTTCTAAATATTTATCTTTTGAAAAAAAGGTAACACTGCTTTTATATTCTCCTCCAAAACAAAAAAAACCATGGTAAGATGTATTTTTAAACCTGCACAAGATATTAAAAGAAACAATTAAACCTTTTTTATTTTTTAATATATTTTTTTTTATACTTAGCGCCTTCCCATAACAAAAAATGCGTGGAACTGCTGCTGCGTATGGAGCCATATCCATAAAGCATCCACCTAAAAGTTTTTTTGACATTAGAATTGATTCTTTTTTAGGTTGAGGGATAACAAAGTTAGTACTTATATGTTGAATATTTTTTGATCCCTTTAATAATTTTAAAGCCTTCGTAAATTGTTTGTGATAATTAAAGAAAGTTGCTTCTGCTATTAGTTTATTTTTTTTTTTAGCTAGTGTTACTAGATTTTTTGCTTGTGAATAATTTTTACAAATTGGTTTATCAACAATGACATGAAATCCCTTTTCTAACGCCCTTTTAGCCCAATAATAATGTAATGAATTAGGCAAAGATATGTAAACTGTATCTGCAGTAGAATTATTTAAGGCGCTCATATAATTTCTAAACCAAGTCTTTGCTTTTTTATCTAACAGAGGTGATGATTTTGATGCAATACTAAAGTTAATTTTTTTTTTAACTAAAACATCTCTAATTCTTTTTTTAAATATGTTGGAATATCCTAAAATTAATATATTCAATTTTTTAACTCAATCATTTAAAATTAATTAAAAATCACAAAATATTTTTTATATTAAAACAAGCAAATAATATTCGTGCTTCAATATTAAATATACCTTTTTTAATAAAATGTAAAACCTGGTTATGAGTCATCCACGTATAATTATTATTTAATCTTATTACTTCTTTTTCGTGTACTTGAACAACCATATTTTTACTTTGTGCGTGATAAAAGCGTCCCCCTTCGTCTGATTGGATTTTATTATACATAATTTTTCCTTTATTATTTTTAACAAAATACTCTTTTAAAAAAAATTTCATTAAGTCATTGTCTTTTAACGATGTGTAATTTTTTTCATTTAAACAACTTTTTTCATCGGATGTACGAACTGTACATGTTAAAGATGGTTTTTTTAAACCTGGTTTTAATGAAAATCTTACCAAATAATGGACTGTTGAATTAATTTTTTTAATTATAAAACCAGATAATCCTGTACTTATTTCGTGAATAATTGGCTGTTCCCATTCAGAAATTTCTCTAGAGTTAGTTTTTATATTAAGTCCAATAATTGAAAAATATTTTTTATTCTTATGAATTATATTTTTCTTATTGTAGTTCCAACTTTTCATTTTTGATAATGGTATTATTTTTCGTTTTATAAAGTAT
>Ga0114932_10006371_pt1 | contig 10097 bp, 16 predicted proteins | sample 2SBtaG_2_FD_87286 | JGI IMG/M metagenome (GOLD analysis project Ga0114932, IMG submission 87286) | Deep subsurface microbial communities from Kolumbo volcano to uncover new lineages of life (NeLLi) - 2SBTROV12_ACTIVE470 metaG | ecosystem: Environmental > Aquatic > Marine > Volcanic ... | reverse complement strand
GACCGGTATATATTCTAATAATATCACTATCTTTAAGTAGGTCCATTATTTCAATAATACCTACCATGTTTTGAGTCGATGCAGATGGTTGCTGACCAAATGCTACTAAACAAACAACTTTAGGTTTTAATTCTAAAATAGTATTGGCAGCCTGCTCGCTACTTATTCTTAAAGCTTCACAATCTAAAATATCAGCGGAAAAACCTCGATCCGCAACATACTTCGCAAGCATTGCTGCCCATATAGGAGGTTCAATTGCAGAAAAATCCTTACTTAAATCTTGATAGACTTTTTTAGAAGAATTAGGATGTACGAATAATATATCCACTATAAAAATTTATTTAAAATATTGTTAAAGGCAATAGAACCGTTGTTTAGATTTTCTTCCCATGTATCAAGTTGAGAGTCTTCTCCTACCTTATCAGAAATATACTTATAACAGCTAAATTTTTTATTAAACCATTTACATACAGAAGCTAGACTATAAGATTCCATATCAACACAATCCCATTCTTGATCTGTATCTATATTGGTTTTAAATGTATCAAAACAAACTACATGGCCCCCTCTATCAGAAATATTAATTGTTTTATCATCATGTATTTTTGGGTTATAATTAATAGCTACCTCACCGTTAGTAAATTTAGTACACTCTACTAACTCTCCTTTATTTGATTTTATACCACCTGCTGTTCCAAAATTTATATAATGAGTAATATCTGGATTATTACAAATAAAATTAGTTAATGCAATCGCGCTTATAACTTTACCAATACCAGTATATAAAACAGGTACTTTAGATGTAGAGTACTCTCCTTTTAAAGCAGATACAACAGCTATCATTATCTATCTCTATCAGAAAATATTAAATTCGGTTCACTAACTGGCCATGGTATATTATATTCTGGATCATTCCATTTAACAGAAATCTGTTCTTGAATTGAAACATATTCTTCAGTTAATTTATAATGAAAAATACACTCATTAGATAAACATAAATGACCATTCACACAACCAGGTGGTATTAATATTTGATATCTATTTTTATCATTAATATAAAATTTGTCATGTTGTTTATATGTAGGAGAGTCTTTGCGAAGATCTAATATAACTACATATATTGAACCTTTTAAGCATTGTATTAGTTTATATGTTTTATCGTCTCCATGTAATCCACGGAGGGTATTTTTGTGAGAAAAAGAAAAACTATCTACGATAAATTCTTTTCCTTTATCATTATGTCTATCACGAAAATCTTCATAAGTACTCAATAACAATTTATAATATTTTGCGCAAAATGTTTCTACATTTTCCCCTCTATTATCATAATGTATATCAGGACGTATTACAGCTATATCTTTAATTTTATTATTTTGCTGTACTCTTTTAGATCTATTATTCATATTCTATTAACTAGTAGTTACTAAGTGTAATAATTTATTAACGGTGTTATTTTTATCAAACTTTTCTAAATTATCTTCTGTATGCCAATATACTTTCTGTATTGTACCTTTGTTGTCTACATCAAATTGTAAAACTTTTTTTCCGCTTAAAAGTCCTTCAATAGAAGTACGTCCTAAAAATATACCTGATACTATATCACACTGCTTGTAATACTTCTCTACCCTCCATGTAGGTTCATAAGAGGCGAAGTTAGGGTGGGCAGTACTATAATCATTTCTACCAACATGCATTACTTTAAAATTTTGCTTCTCAGATAAATCAAGCAAATATTTCAACGGTTTATATCGCAAATAATCTAAACTACCAGGGAATAAAACTATTTTATCTTTAATATTTTTTTTCTTTTTGCAGTTTATAGGATTAAAGCGTTTTAAATCAAACGGATTATATATTAATTCTACGTTAGCTTCTGGTACTATTGTTTTTATATAATTAACTATAGTAGGTCGTATACCTACGTAGGCATTGATCTTAGAATCTTTAACAGGTTTTTCTAATTCTAAGACTTCAGAATGAATTATATTAATAAATTTATTCGCTTTGACACTATTTAAATATTCCCAAATTACACTACCGTGAGAAAATAAAACTAAATCAAAAGTTTTATCTTTTAGACTATTTCTATCAAGAAAAGTAACGTTATTAGTTCTATCAACTAAGTTCGAGCCTTGGAACGGTGAGAATATAGATACATTATGTCCTGCATCACGCAGAGCTGTAGAGAGTTCATAGAAATATATTTCCGAACCGGTAAATTCTTTATAACTAAGGCAACCTATAAGTATATTCACTGTAATTATTATAATTGTAAACTAGTAAAAAGCAAATAAATACTTAAAGATATGGCTAAACGTACACGCGTTTCCGCAAATTCTAACTCAACTAAAAAAACTGCTGTAAGTAGTCGTAGAGTTAGTAAAAAGACAAAAATTAGTAAAACTGAAATTACTGATAGTATAGAAAAAAATATATTTCTTGATTATAATATACAACAAAAATATAATTTAACACCAGTACATGAAAATTTCTTAGATGTATGTTTTAAGGATACATGTAAATTATCCTTAATAGATGGCCCTGCAGGTTCAGCTAAAACTTACTTATCTGTATATATAGCTCTTCAATTACTCCGAACTCATAAAATAGAAGAAATTGTATACATTAGAAGTGTTGTTGAGTCTGCATCTAAAAGCATGGGGTCATTACCTGGAGAAGTTCAGGATAAATTCTTACCATGGAGTTTACCTCTATTAGAGAAATTAAACGAGCTCTTAGATAAACCTACGATTAATAACTTAATGTCAGAAAGTTTTATAAAGTGCGTACCCGTTAATTATACGAGAGGATTAACATTTAAAAATGCATGTGTATTAATTGATGAGTCACAAAATTTAACTAAAGAAGAACTTACAACAATTTTAACTAGATTTGGACATAATTCAAAATATATAGTCATTGGAGACTCTCAACAAAGTGATATCGGTAATAAATCTGGTTTTAATTTAATATTTAAAGCGTTTAATACAGAGGAATCCTTAGAGCATGGTATGAATGTATTTAAATTTACAGAACTTGAGATTGTTAGATCTGAAATATTAAAATATATTGTAAAAGTATTACAAACGATAAAAAATTAAAGATGAAATGTTAATGCTTTGCGCATTCTTTCAAATAAAGTTCGTTTGTTCTGACCACTCTCGACTAAACGAGAGTATTCTAACTTAAATGCTTCTATAAATTCAGGGGATAAATCAAATTTGCGTGGGTAAAAAGATCTAACTCTTTTAATCATATATTTTTCACATAATTTATCATACTCTTGCATTTAATTATTTAATCTATTCTTCCTTTTATCTTCAGCTACTTTTCGTTCCATTTCCTTTTTAATGTAAGAATGCTCCTCTGGATCAACATCCTTCCATACCTCTTCTAATTTTTTAATTTCTTCAAGAGTTTCTTCGTCAAGAATATTACCTGGAGCTGCAGCATCTCCATCATCATCTATGTATAGTTTTAATAATTCTATTCGTTCAGTCCTACTACCAAATACTTCAATAATAGGTGGTTTATCATCAACAACAAAAAATGTAGTCTTAGGATTATGTTCATGATCTCTATGTACAGCTTTAAAAATATTATCTATAGACTCTACAATTTCAGGATTGGTATCCCGTAAATCATCTTCCTCCATCGGTACCGGAGCTACTTTAGTTATAGGAGTAAAAAATATAATATCTAAATTTCTAAAACTCTCTCTTACTAATGGTATACACTTACTAATAAATGCTTCATCTATGTCATTATCTGGCTGCTCAACAGCCCACATACTATATACTAAATTGTCAAGAGGGCATCTATCAAAAACTACATTGTCCCCTGACCTATATTTTTGAGTTTCTTCAATTTGAAAGTTCAGAATTTCCCATTGAGTCTTTTTATTTGTTTTTGATGAGTGGTCAAGATTATTATCTTTAATAATATCTCTATATGTTTTTTTAGGGGTAACATAATTAGGCCACTGCCCTAAAAAATCTTTTATTAAAGTAGTTTTTCCTTGACAAGCTGTTCCACTTATTGCAATCCTCATATTTTTTATTTATTAAATTATACTTTTAAAGCCATGTCCCATAATAATAGATGTAATCTAGGGCTAAATTTAAAGTGATAAGATTTAGCTAGTTCAGCTATTTCTTTCGCTCTTTCAATATGCTCTTTTCTACTACCAGCACAAGGCATTAACCATACTCTATCATTTGGTATATCAAATCTATCTACATATTTTGTTAATACTTCTTGTAAGTCTTCTTCCTTACTAATTACAAATTTAAAACCAGAATTATTTGTTACATGCCATTTTAATACCTCTGGTTTATATCTTCGTTCCTCAGGGTCACCATTATTACTAAGCTTAGGAGAAGTAGTAAATGTAGCACCAACTCTTACCCACTCCTCATTGGGCATAATTGTTGCATTAGTTTCAAAATCAATCCTAGGTACAGTACCCCACTCTACTTCTATATGTTCTAAAAATCTAAGTAATTTAGGTTGCTGTACTAATGGTTCACCTCCAGTAATTTTCCAAATTGCTCCATTCTCAAGAGCCTTTCTATAACCACCATCTTCAAGATATGTAGTTAGCTCTGCAAAAGTCATCTTGTTCTTTACACTCCACGAAATAAAACTATCACAACCATGAGGAGAGTCAGCTGAAGCAAAACCTTGACATGTTAGATTACACATTGATAATCTCATGAATACTGAAGGCCACCCTACGTACTCTCCTTCACCCTCAATAGTATAAAATACTTTATCGTCAGATAATAATATTGTTTTATCCTTAAGGTCTTCTTTATAATTGTTCGTCATTTAAATATAAATCTTTTATATCTCTAGGTTTAGGTTCAACCTCTTTCTTCTTAGGTTTACCCCAATCAATATCATCCCAGTTATCACCAATCTTTGATATATCTTCTTTACGTCTTTTGCTACCTTTACTCATTTAATAATCTAACCTCTGTTTCTATACCTTCGTAAATAGCAGAATTATTTTCATGTTCAAATAATTCTACTTTCTTACACCAACATCTATTATTAGTATTTTCTTTTACATATTCATCTGCTGTCTTATAACAAAACTCAGCAAATTTTTCAATACCAACCCCCCCTTTCATAATGCGCAAATCTATAATACCATGCTCATTTAAAGACTTAAAGTTAGCTATTGCTGGGTCAGTTGAGGATATAACAGTAGTATGATCAAATTGAAGCTGAAGTATTTTCTTAAGATTTTTTAAACCACCAAAATCTACAACCCAATTATTTTCATCTAACTCTTTCGCACCAAACCAGAATTTACCGACTAAACGATATCCATGAATAAATCGACAATGAGACTTTGCTTCAGGCTGCCTAAAGGCACAACTACCTAATTCAATAATCTTAGTACTGCTAAAAGACATAAAAGCTATTATAACTGAAGCCTAAAAAAATTCAACTGTTGATTACTTAGCGGCTTCTTATATAATAACTGCATGAGTGAATTATTGCAGTATGCAAACGGTAACTTACCACGGTCGGAAGAAGAGAAAGAAATAATTATTGAGAAAGCAGCGGCAGCTTATGAGAAATATATGGACGCGTTGGGTTTTGATTGGAGAAATGATCCTAATAGTTCAGATACCCCAAGACGAGTAGCAAAGGCGTTTGTTAATGACTTAGCTGAAGGTTGTTTTAATTTACCACCAAAGATTACAGCATTCGATAATGTGGATAAATATGATGGTTTAGTATTTCAAGGTAATATTAAAGTAAATTCTTTTTGTTCACATCACCATTTACCGTTTATTGGTCAAGCTCATGTATCTTACATTCCTGGTAAAGACGGAAAAGTAATTGGACTAAGTAAAATTAATCGAATTGTTGAATGGTTTGCAAGACGGCCTCAAGTACAAGAAAATTTAACGATGCAAATTCATAATTATATGAATGAAGTATGTAAAGATAATAAAGGTATTGCGGTTTTAGTTTCAGCTAACCATACTTGTGCTGGTCTCCGTGGAGTTAAGCATGATAGTATTATGAAAACTGCAAGAATGTCAGGAGCATTTTTAGATAAAACAGATTTAACAAGACAAGAGTTTTACGATTTTATAAGAGACTTAAAGTGAGTCTAAAACTTGTTTGATTTGGTCAGGGCTGACATGCTCCGGTATGTCGGCTTTTATTTTGTCAAAATCATCAAAATTATCTCTTATATTACTCGCACTATATGGTATACCATCAGGGCTAGAGGATACCTCTACTGCAGATTGTTCTGGGTCAATAATATTAATATCTAACCCTTCCTTTTCAGCCCATGGACTAGCATAAGACCAACGTTTCCAATCATTGTCTTTTTTACTTGCCCCTAATACAACTGTTGTACCAGGATCTAAAGTTTTAAGAGATTCATAAGCAGAAGTTACAGGTGAAGGATATTCAGATATACTTACAGTAACATTATTTAAAGGTTGGGTATATATTTCAAATATTTGTTTTGCAGCTGCAGGAGTAATTAATTTACCATCTTTAGTTCTTCTTTCACTTTTAGCAGAAGGTGCTGAAATTAAAACATGTATTTGTCCCTGAGGGTACATATTACTATATTGTTCCACCATTTCGTAATGGCCTCTATGAGGGGGTTTGAAACTACCGGGTATAAGTACAACTACTCTATCAGTATCAGCTTCCGCTATACTGTTTTTTTTTACAGACAATTTACTACGTAAATCGTTTAATTCATAATCCTGTAAAAGGTTATCTATTTTAGAGTCGAAATTTTCGCTCAAACCATAATCAACAACAATCTTGCGTAATATTTTTGCTATTTCTTTCGCATTTTCGGGTTGTACATCTTGAGTTATAGCTTCTCTTTCTGTATCAGATAAACTTACGTTATCTAGATCAACAAATAAAGATTTACGAGCTAAATTTACATAAAATGTTTCTCCTTCGGTTGTTAAAGGAGCTGGTTCTTGTGGTTGCTCTCCTTGATTTAAATCATCAACTGATTTTGGTTCAAACTCTCCACCAGTCTCTGGACCTTTTCTTGGAACAAACTCACCCTCTCCTTCAGCTTCATCTAAAGATTCTAATAACTCCTGTCTTTTCTTTTTTGCTTTTTGAGCTATTTGTTTCTTGACTGGATCTTTAGTGGTACCATCATCTACCTCTTTTTCAATACGGTCAATTTCCGATTGATCGGTTTTTTCTGGCTTTTTACCACCATGCATCATTTCATGTATCTTAGAGAGGAACTTACTCATCTTAATTATTTATAGCAACGAAAGCTTATTTCTCATGTCATTGAAGTATGTTTTGTCTAAAAACGTAAGATCATACTTCTTACAGAAATATTGAAGTTTATTAAAATAAAATGATTTTAATTGTATTTTTTGAAGTTTACGAGTAAGGATTAAAATAGCTTCTTCTCTTCTACCATTACATTTAAGATTTTTTTTAAATTTATTGAAAGAAAAATCTTCTTTTAATATAATAACTGGAAATTTTTTGATAAACATATCTAAGAAGGATAGATATTTATTATTAAGATCATTTGATACATCAAAAAATATAACTGGTTTATATTTCTTATTATAATTTTTTAAAATCTCACAGGTATAATATATAAAATAATGAAATATATATTTTTTGTGTTGAGTATTATTTAATTTAATTTCTGAATCAAATTCAGATACTTTAGTAATTGAGAGATTATGTATACATTCAATTACAGGAGAAAAATTAACTACATTAAAAAACGAATTCGGTAATTTATAATTTAAGGTCTGGTTTTGTATTAAGTTCTCGAATTGTACTTGCATTATTTTTCCAAAAGTCTGTATAACTAATTATAATATATTTGTTAGTATAGCGCAAGAAATTATTAAATCGGAAATAATGAGATAATTCAACAGGAAATAAAATATAACTACCTTTGCGAGTTACTTTAATTACGAGAAACCAATATGTTCCACTCTCTGCTTGTTCAATCCATTTGTTAAGAGTTTTATTATCTGTGAATAGTTGATGGTATTCGAATGTTTTATAACTTTTACACTCAATTTTGAATTTAGACATGCATGGAGGTACCATTATATCCCCATCCATCATGCGCTTTTGATCTTCTGTTAATCGATCAAGTCTGTGAAAATTAGCGCCTCCAGTATAGGCTCCGGAATTTGGAACTCTAATAAAGTTTTCATTAAACGTTTCACTTAAATCTTTAGCAACTTCTCTTTCCCAAGCGTTACCTTTTTGCTTTGCCGTACTAGGCATATATAAGTATATATCACTTAGCTAGATCTTGCAAGTTAATAGCTTGCTTAACTGCATCTAACGGAATTTTAGCAGTCCAATAATTTCCCTCATCAGCTGGATTAAGTTCTGGTAATTTATCTCTATTTAACACTAATATATAACCTCTTCCTTTCTGTTTATATTCGTGAAATGCAAATCTACCTGCTAATTGAATATCATCTGATACATACGAACCAGTAATACCTTTACGAGTATTACCGACTCCACGAGAAACAACAAAACCATGTTTATTTAAATTTTTATATTCCGCTGAGGATATACCTCTATAAGCTTCCTCTGGACTGTTTTGTAACTTTGCTATATTAGCAACTATTTTTTTATGCTCATCACTTTCTGGTGGAAATAATAAGTAGTCATATATACTTTTAGCTTCGTTTAACTTTTTCTTTTTTTTCTTTTTTTTTCGCTTTATTATTTTACCTAATACCTTAGGCATTCTTGCATCTCCAGGAGCATATGTATCCCCTGCTTCATAATCTCCACCACCTTGACCACCACTAGCTGCGACTCCTGCAGAAGCTGTAGTATTATCTGTTAAGTATTTTTTTACAGTTTCATCAAAGAGATTCATTTTAATTATTTATCTTAATGACTACGAATAGTTGCATTTTAATTAATTTAACTACAATAAATAAATGGAAGTTGGAGATATTATTAATCAGTATCTTGAAGAAGCTACTCTCGATACTGAATTAGATCGATTGGAAGTAGTATCTACTCAAGAAAAACTAGTAAATAACAAGCATAAATGGTCTGCTAGATTAATAAATCATAAGATTAATTTAAATAATTTAAAGACTAAGAGATCCTCTATTCTAGAAGATAAAATAATTGAATTTCAAAATACGGAACCTGTAAAAGTTAATAGATCAATCGCAGAAAAAGCTGTTCAAAATAAAAAAGAAATAAAAACATTAGATTTTAAAATAAAAAATGAATCTCTAATTATAGATTATTTGGAAAACATTTATAAAAATATAAGCTTCGCAACTAACGATATTAAAAATTTAGTAGAATTAATGAAGCTAGAAACTCAATGATAAAAATAGAGTTTAATTCAACTTCTCACGCTATAATAGACGGTCCTGAACTTAATATTATAAGGGAACATTTTAGCGTAAAAAATGAAGCAGTACACTTTCAGCGACGGTTCGGTAGATTTGTACCTCCTCGTACGTATGTTATTAGCAATCAAGGTAAAGTAGAAATAGGTTTAATAGAAGAAATAATAAAATTTTGTAACAAAAAACAAATAGAGTTTAAATTACAAAAAGAAATAAAAGAAATACTTTATCCTTCTCTATCTAAAACTCATACTACACCATATGATTTAAATTTAAAACTAAGAGAGTATCAACAAGATATAGTAGAAGAATGTATACTTAATGGAAGAGGTACTATAGTACTAGCAACAGCTGGAGGTAAAACTCTCACTATGGCTAGCCTTTTAGAATTTTATTATAAAAATTATAGTAAGAATTTTAGATGTTTAATAATTGTACCTGACCTAGGTTTAACAAATCAAACTAAAAATGATTTCGAGGAATATAAAACTTCTTTTTCTACTTCAAAATGGACGGGTAAGGATAAATTGAATTTATCTACTAATGTTATTGTATCTAATCTAGGTATATTACAGAGTTCTAAGCAAGATATATCTTGGATTGAACATATAGATTTATTAATAATAGATGAGGTACACAAATTAAGGAGAAGTAATAAAGTAAACAAGATATTAAAAAAAGTATAGTTCTTTAATGATATGGCCACCACCG
>Ga0114932_10006370_pt1 | contig 10097 bp, 7 predicted proteins | sample 2SBtaG_2_FD_87286 | JGI IMG/M metagenome (GOLD analysis project Ga0114932, IMG submission 87286) | Deep subsurface microbial communities from Kolumbo volcano to uncover new lineages of life (NeLLi) - 2SBTROV12_ACTIVE470 metaG | ecosystem: Environmental > Aquatic > Marine > Volcanic ... | reverse complement strand
TCGCGAACACCCAATTGGGAAGACCGATCAAGCCGGCGTAACAGACGTTGTACTAGAGTCAGCTGTGACTACAATTATCGATCTTGAGGACTCGGTGGCCGCCGTTGCTGCATCCGATAAAGTTCATGCCCATCGTAATTGGCTTGGTTTGATGAAGGGCGACCTTGTAGAAAAGTTCGATAAAGATGGCAGCACAATAGAAAGGAAACTTAGCCCGGACCGCTCTTATAAAACTCCGGAGGAAGATACTATCACCCTTTCGGGGCGAAGCCTTATGCTGGTTCGAAACGTGGGTCACCTGATGACCATGGATGCCATTATCGACAAAAATAGCCAACCTGTTCCGGAAGGCATTATGGATGCCATGGTAACATCCCTAATAGCTATGCACGATCTTGCAAAAAGTACCGGCCCAAGGAACTCGGCTGAAAAATCTATTTACATTGTGAAACCCAAGATGCATGGGCCTGAGGAAGTGGAATTTGCCGATACCCTATTTGCTGCTGTTGAAGGTGCGCTAAACATCCCCGCCTTAACCCTCAAAATAGGCATCATGGACGAAGAAAGAAGAACTACTTTAAACCTTAAGGAATGCATTCGGGCTGCCAAAGAGCGTGTGGCTTTCATAAATACTGGGTTTTTGGATCGCACGGGCGACGAGATCCATACGTCCATGGAGGCCGGCCCCATGATCCCTAAAGGGGATATGAAAGCTGCAAATTGGATCCAAGGCTACGAGAAATGGAATGTGGATATTGGGCTCGAATGCGGGCTTAGGGGGCATGCACAGATTGGAAAGGGTATGTGGGCTATGCCAGATAAAATGGCTGACATGCTGGAGACAAAGATCGCCCATCCGCTGTCTGGAGCGACAACTGCGTGGGTGCCATCCCCAACGGCTTCTACTCTCCACGCGATACACTACCACGATGTAGATGTAGAAGAGCGGCAAGAGGAAATCTCAGGTCGGGAACGGGCGGATATGGAGGAAATACTGACCATACCGGTCGCAGAGAGGCCAAACTGGCCTCAGGAGACTATCCAAAGAGAACTGGACAATAATGCTCAAGGCATACTCGGGTATGTTGTTCGTTGGATTGACCAAGGGGTAGGATGCTCCAAAGTACCAGATATAAACGACGTCGGACTAATGGAGGACCGAGCCACATGCCGGATCTCCAGCCAGCATATTGCCAATTGGCTACACCATGGAATTTGCCGTGAAGAGGAAGTAAAGGAAACCTTAGAGCGAATGGCCGCAGTAGTGGATGCACAAAACTCAAATGACCCGCTTTACTCCCCAATGTCCCAAAATTTTACCCATAGCACCGCTTATAAAGCTGCGTGTGATCTAATCTTTTTGGGAACCACTCAACCCAGTGGTTATACTGAGCCCATTCTCCACTCACGCCGACTTGAGGTGAAATCCGCTAACACCTCTTAAACGACAAAGGAGGGTTTGGTCATGAATCCAAGATGAATTGTTTAATTCGCGGCGATATCACCAAGCTCCTTGTCCAACTGACCAAGAATAACATACCTCAGTGTGGCAACCACCTGTTCCGTCCTTCTACACACCGCTGAGGCCGCCGCATCTACTTCCTTGAGGGCGTGATCCAATGGTTCATCGTGCAGGGTAATTAGTGACTTCCCAAGAGCTACTGCCACACCCGCATCATAGGCAGCATTCCATTGACGGAACTTATCCCCAAACCTAACAACCACAATGTCAGCCTCTCCGATAAGAGCGCGCGTTCGAATAGCATTCATGGCTGCGCCCTTTCTATCATGCCAAAATTTATCTTGCTCTGCGCCCAATATCACAGCCCCACAATCATCACTATCTTCATGAATAGTCACCGGCCCCAAAATATTTACGGGAAGACCTGATGCATGAACCTCCGATCTAATATCCTCTCTCCAAGCTGTATGAATTTCACCAGACAAATATACCTTCCATGTGTAATTCGACATGTATTTTACTTTCTTCTAATCATAGAACAAAATTAATCCCATCGGCCATGAAATGACCAATGCTGGCTGGGGGACCTGGATTCGAACCAGGACTAAGCGGGTCAGAGCCGCTCGTTCTACCGTTAAACTATCCCCCACTTACAGTCGCACCAACACCTATCTATGTAGCCACGTGAAAGGTGTCAAGTTTCCCTCAATTAGCACAACGCAAGCATTCTTTTGGTTTCGAAAAACTCCTCCGATAGGCTATGTTCTTACGTTCAAACACTTTTATCTCAATAGTCTTGAACAAGGTCATGGCTCCAAGCAACAAAAAATCAGGCTCCACAGCCCGCGGCAAAGATAACCCCTCCCGCAAAAAATTGAAGGCCTCTTCAGCGCGGTGGATGGAGCGTCAACAAAAAGACCCATATGTAAAGGCAGCGAATCAACATGGGTATCGCAGCAGAGCTGCATACAAACTGATTGAATTAGATAAAAAATTCAAAATCTTTAGGCCAGGACAAACTGTGTTGGACTTAGGCGCCGCTCCCGGGAGTTGGACCCAGGTCGCCGTGGAGTGTGTGCAACCAAAACCAGATGGAAGCAGTGGTGTAATATCGGTCGACGTTAGCCCAATTACTCCAATACGTGGGGCAATCACCATGGAAATGGATTTCCTGTCTTCTGGAGCAGCAAGCGAAATCAGCAAGATACTACCGCGTCAGCTCGATGTCGTCCTCAGCGATATGGCGGCTCCGTCCACAGGACACCGCCAAACAGATGCCTTACGGGTCAACGTCTTGTGCGAAACAGCTCTAGAATTCGCGATGGAAGTACTAGCACCTGGCGGAACCTTTGTAGCGAAAGTGCTGAAAATAGGGGCTGAGCAGCATCTAGTAGAACAAATGAAAATGAACTTCAAATTAGTCCGACATGCGAAACCCCCGGCCAGCCGAAAAGAATCTTCAGAAAGTTATGTTGTAGCCTTGGGTTATCGGCTATAAGGCGGAATAAGACCCGAAGCCCTTTTTCAAGAAGGTTAATATCTGTATATTAACCTGGATGTACGCACCCATGGTCCTAAAATGAGAATCGATGAAGCGCTGACATTCGACGACGTTCTGATAAAACCGGCTGCATCTTCGGTTTTACCGACTGAGGCTGATACAACCACGAAATTGACCAGAGAAGTTGAGCTGAAGATTCCCCTAATTTCAGCCGCAATGGATACTGTCACAGAAGCAAAACTTGCGATTGCAATGGCCCAAGCCGGTGGACTGGGGGTGATCCACCGCAATCTTGACGTCGCCCTGCAAGCTGACGAAGTCCGCAAAGTTAAACGGTTCGAATCTGGAATGGTAATTAATCCCATAACAGTGACACCCGACATGGCACTAGAGGAATTAATTTCCCTGAAAAAGAAACACCGCATTTCTGGGTTTCCCGTAGTAGAACGAAACGGTGGGAAACTTGTCGGCATTATAACCAATAGAGACGTCCGTTTTGCAACAGACACCAAAATGCCAGTATCTGAATTAATGACAAAAGAGAATTTAATTACGGTGCCCGAGGATGTGCGCGGAGAAAACGCAACCCGTTTACTAGATCAAAATAGGATAGAGCGACTTCTTGTAGTTGATGATAAATACCACTGTGTGGGGATGATTACCGTAACTGATATAGAAAAATCTCAAGCGTATCCTAATGCCAGCAAGGATGCACAAGGCAGGCTCAGAGCAGCCGCGGCCACGGGCGTTGGCTCAGAGGGACTAAAACGTGCAGAGGCCCTCCTAGATGCTGAGGCTGACGTAATTGTTGTAGACACAGCTCACGGTCACTCAGCCGCAGTCATTGAGACGCTTGGAGCGATAAAAAAAATGTCTAACCAAAGTCAAATTGTTGGTGGCAATATTGCCACTGCCGAAGGGGCAAGAGCTCTCATAGATGTTGGAGCTGATGCAGTTAAAGTGGGGATAGGGCCAGGGTCTATATGCACTACCCGGGTCGTAGCGGGGGTCGGCGTCCCACAACTTACTGCACTATCTGACGTCGTGGATGTGTGCTCCAAAGCCAACGTCCCCGCAATAGCAGACGGCGGGATTCGCTACTCGGGAGACTTGGCCAAAGCGATCGCCGCGGGAGCAAACTGCGCTATGATAGGCTCTCTTCTGGCGGGCACTGAGGAGAGTCCTGGAGAAGTTTATTTGTATCAAGGCAGAAGTTATAAGGCCTATCGCGGCATGGGGTCCCTTGGTGCCATGGCCCGCGGCTCGGCAGATCGTTATTTCCAACAGGAAATTACTGATACATTGAAACTGGTTCCTGAAGGAGTGGAGGGAAGGGTTCCGTTCAAAGGCCCAGTTGAGAATGTTCTAAACCAGCTGGTTGGTGGACTACGCGCCGCCATGGGATACACAGGAAATGCGACAATCGAAGACATGAAAAACAAGTGCAACTTTATCCGAGTAAGTGATGCAGGAATGAAAGAAAGTCATGTGCATGATGTCGCAATAACCCGAGAGGCACCAAACTACCAGCCTAAGATCTAACGTTATTTGTAGTCCGAACCATGAGACAACCCGCTTGTTTCCAGGCTGCCATAGAGATTATTGAGCTTTCTGACAAACAGGATCGACCAGCTAGCGCAGTAACGGCAGAGTATTTACGCAGTCGACGCTACATTGGTGCCAAAGATAGAAAAAATATCCAAGAAACCCTCTTTTCCCTAATACGAAACCGATACTTCATTCAGTGGCAGTTTTCCCAAATTGACGTTGAATATTCTGCCAGGGCTCTGGCCTTCGCATACCTAATCAAAATTAATGAATCCCTAGATCAACTTAATTCTTATCTCGACGGTGCACCTTATTCACCAGCACCACTATCTCCAACTGAGCATACTTGGGTGACCCAATATTTAGAATATTGCAAGCGCCCACTCTATCAGCCACCTCTTTGGGTTCAAGGGAATTACCCTCAATGGCTGGAGAACGAACTTTTAAAGTCATACGGAAGTGAACTAATACCCGAAATGCAAGCATTCGACAGCAATGCACCTATGGACCTGCGTGTAAATACGACTAAAACCACTCGCTCCGCCCTACTAAAAAAGTTTCAACAAGATGGTATCCAAGCTCAACCCACCAAATACGCCAAAAATGGAATTCGGGTGCTTGGTCGACCAGCTCTCCTCTCAACAAAAGAATATCGGCAAGGAAAAATAGAGATACAAGATGAAGGCTCTCAAATAATAACAGAGCTGGTATCTGCATGCTCCAACCACCATATCGTAGATTTTTGTGCTGGCGCAGGAGGAAAAAGCTTAGCACTGGCCGAAAAATGCGCGCCAAATGGTAAGGTTATTTCCTGTGATACAAGCCAAAAACGCTTAAACAAAATTAAACCAAGATTGGCTAGGTCCGGACTCAAAAATATTGAGATCAAACACCTTGAAAAAACGAGTGATTGGCAAAAATCTGCAGAACAGACTGCTGATCGTGTACTCGTTGATACCCCTTGCAGTGGCACTGGAACTTGGCGACGCGACCCCGATGCAAGGACGAGACTCACAGAAAAAAGCTTGGCTGACTATAAAAGACAACAATCACAAATTTTGGATGAAGCTGCGCCCTTGGTAAAACAAGGCGGCCGGCTGGTATACGCGACTTGCTCTATTTTGGCATCCGAGAATCTCGAGCAGGTAGAAAACTTTGTACAGCGGCAGAAAATGTTTCGTCTCTTACCTATTGGGGAGATCTGGCGTAAAGAAATCGGCAATATAGAAGTACCCACCACGAATACGCTTCAGCTAACCCCCAAACAACATGCAGTAGATGGGTTTTATATTGCGATTTTTGAACGGATCTAGGGCTCGCACTGAGAATTACCTGAAAGACTGGAACACCCAGCAAGAAGAGAGTATTTATAAGGCACTATGCTAGAATCCCAAAAAAGATATCGAGACATTTTAAGCTTTGCCACCAAGGGCATCATGGCATTCCACTTACTCTTAGCAGCTGGCTCATTAAGCACCAGTGCATTGGCCAACCCTTCTATGGCTGTCCAGAAAGCTGGCGCCAGTTCTGCACTCGATGAATTTGCTGACACAGCTAGAGCAATATCGATAATAGATAATGGTCCCCATGAGGAGGCCACCGCTATCCATTATGCGAACAAGGATGGACCAAGGCTTTGACTGAGCAACAGGCCGATAAGGGGGCGGGAACAGAAAATCGAATCCTAGTGATTGACTTTGGCTCTCAAGTGACTCAACTAATTGCCAGACGTCTTAGGGAATCCGGCGTCTACACCGAAATAGTTCCGTATTCCGCGTCTGAAGAAAAACTAAAAACTTTTAAGCCCCGAGGAATTATTCTATCTGGCGGCCCTTCCTCAGTAACTTCAGAAAGAGCTCCATCCGTCCCGAACGCTATTTTTGAGTCAGGACTTCCCATTCTTGGAATTTGTTACGGCCAACAAATAATGTGCGCCCAACTTGGTGGGGAAATTCAGGCCGCCAATGAGAGGGAGTTTGGCCTAGCCCAAATTTCAGTACTTGCAGCATGCAAGCTATTTGATGAAATTTGGAAAGCTGGCACTCATGCAGATGTTTGGATGAGCCATGGAGATAAAGTAACCGCACTCCCGAACGGGTTCAAAGCTGTCGCCAAAAGCGATGGTACTCCCTATGCAGCAATTGCAGATGAGAAACGCCAACTCTATGGACTCCAATTTCATCCAGAAGTCGTACACACGCCAGAGGGAGGAGCTTTACTACGTTCCTTTGCTCTAAATATTGCTAAGTGTTCCGGCACGTGGTCCATGAAATCCTTTCGTGACGAAGCGATCAGAGCTATCCGCACAAAAGTGGGTAAGGCGAAAGTAATTTGCGGACTATCCGGCGGAGTAGACTCTTCTGTTACCGCCGTATTAATCCATGAAGCTATTGGAGATCAATTGACCTGCGTTCTTGTGGACCACGGCTTGCTGAGGACAGACGAAGCAAAAACTGTGGTGGAGTTGTTCGGAAAAGAATTCAATATTCGGCTAATCCATAAGGATGCAAGCGATTTATTTCTAACAAAGTTGGACGGCGTCACCGATCCTGAACAGAAAAGAAAAATTATAGGAAATACCTTCATTGATGTCTTCGAAGACGAGGCAAACAAAATAACTGGAGCCGAATTCCTAGCTCAAGGCACCCTGTACCCAGATGTGATAGAGTCTGTACCAGTTGCCGGTGGCCCAAGCAAAACCATAAAATCTCACCATAATGTTGGCGGCCTGCCAGAACGAATGCAGTTAAAACTTTTGGAGCCTCTCCGCGAATTATTTAAGGACGAAGTACGTATACTAGGTAATGAATTAAACATACCTTCCAATCTTGTTGGACGGCACCCCTTTCCTGGTCCCGGCCTAGCTATTCGCATTCCTGGTGCTATATCCGCAGAAAAACTCTCCATACTTCGGGCTGCCGACGATATATATCTTCAAGAGATTGAAAATTTTGGGATCTACAACGAAATCTGGCAGGCGTTTTGTGTGCTATTACCAGTTAAAACGGTTGGGGTTATGGGAGACTCTCGGACTTACGAGTTTGTCTGTGCCTTGCGGGCGGTTACATCAGAGGACGGAATGACTGCTGATTATTATCCCTTTGGGCATGATTTTCTAAGTACAGTTGCAAGGCGTATTGTAAATGAAGTCAAGGGGATCAACCGCGTAACCTATGATATAACGAGCAAACCTCCGGGCACCGTGGAGTGGGAGTAAAAAATATAAGTTAAGTCATTGTTTTTATTACCTCTTTTTGTTTGAAAGTTGTTTGAAAGTTTCAAACAACCCCTTGATTTCTTTGTATTTCTAATTCCCACTTTGAAACAAAGTTTGAAACTTCGTGTCACTATTGCGAGTCATAAATGCCGATAGGACTCGGAGGGCAGCATATCCCCTTATTGACTTACTGATATGAGTGTCAAACTCATCAGCATAATTGGTGAAACTAAATGTTTTTGGGTCATTCAGTGTTTTTGGATCACCTGTCATTTTCGATTATTCTTATAAGAATATTCCTATAAGAATAATTTGAGCAGAAGATGTTCTTAATTATAGGGTTCTCTGCCGAACCCCGTTTAGCCTTGCCCGACTTCGGTAACACTTGCGGTATCGAAACAAAAGATGTTGTAATCTTTCTAATGTAGGCGCTCGGGTACGATGCCGATTCATTTTGAGCCTACCACGAACAGCATTGGGGAGTGCTTATTAGATGAATAAATCTACTGTAATGGGAAGTGTGGGCGGATTAGTTGTAGGCGTCCTAATCGGGAGCCTCGCGCTTCAGTCTGGTGGAGACCAACAGGAGGCTGGTAGCCAGAGTGAGGTGGCGTCGAAGCAGGAAGTGGTTAATTGGTCCATGCCCAGTAGCTTTCCTGCAACTATGTTGATTGGTGGCACAGGGGGAAAAGACTTTGAAGAGAATGTGCGAGTTATTTCAAATGGCACATTAAACATTCGATTTTTTGATCCGGGCGCGTTGGTCCCCCCCCTAGAAATTTTTGATGCTGTGTCTGCAGGAGCTGCAAACACAGGATGGTCTTCATCTGGGTATTGGGCTGGCAAGGTGCCTGCACTTCAGTTTTTTGCTGCGGTTCCGTTTGGACCGGGGGCGACCGAATATCTTGCTTGGATATACCACGGAGGTGGCCTGGATCTCATGCAGGAGATTTATGCCCGATATAACATTGTTTCGCAGCCCTGCGCGATGGCGCCTCCTGAAGGGTCCGGGTGGTTTCGCTTTGAAGTGAAATCTGTTGATGAGCTCAAGGGTCTAAAAATGCGCTTCTTTGGTCTCGGTGCAAAGGTTATGGAGAAACTAGGAGTATCCACCCAGTTGATTGCGGGAGGCGATATTTTTCCGGCCCTGGAGCTTGGAACGATAGATGCCACAGAGTTCTCGATGCCAGTTATGGATCTAGATCTTGGTTTCCATGAAGTGGCAAAACACTACTATTTCCCAGGCTGGCATCAACCCACTAGTATCAACGAGTTTATGGTCAATCAGGATGATTGGAACACACTTTCTGACACTCATAAGGAGATTATAAATACAGTATGTAAGGCGAATATGCTGCGAACTCTCGCGCTGGGCGATGCGGTGCAATTTGGTGCGCTTGAACAAATAAAGGCTAAAGGTGTAACGCTTCATAAATGGCCGCAGGAGACCCTCGATTTGTTGGAGTCTGCCTGGCAGGAAGTTGTGGGGGAGATGGCAAGTGAGGACGAAGACTTTGCTCGGGTATGGGCTTCTTTGAAGAGTTTTCGCGAGGAATACAAAATCTGGGGGGACCTCGGCTATCTTGATTAACTAATACAAAAACAAAATATAAAAGTTGTTGTGCACCATAGGTTTTTGTAAGCATTTGATCGACACTACTTCTGATCCACACTAATAAAATAGTTTGAAAGTTGTTTGAGAGTTTTTTTAAGTCATTGATAATAAACGATAAAAACAGGGTGTCACTATTGAGTGGGAATAATCTATTTCAATCAATAATTTATATATTCTCAAGTGTTTTCCGTTCGTTAACAATAGTTACAAGCCGTATATTCACTCCATTAAAAATAGTGTGTTTTAGTTAGTGCTATATAGGGTCAACTTAGGAGCGTTTATGGACTTCAAAATTAGAAAAGGAATTACCAATGATAGATCTCAAATAGAGAATATCGCATATAGGGCTTATAAAAAATATATTGACTTGCTTGGTAAAAAACCAAGCCCTATGACTGCTAATTTTTCAAAACACCTAAAAGATGATTGTGTGTTTGTGATTGAGGATGTTCAAAAACGTCAGCTAGTGGGCTACGCGGTGGTTATAATCAAAGAAAATAAGTATTGGTTAGAGAATATTGCTGTTGAACCTGCCAAATCCAAACAGGGATTTGGCACACAACTCATAAGTTATGTAGAAGATTATATTTCGAAGTTCGCATTAGAATACCAACTATATACTAGTGTAAAAATGTACGAGAACATAGAGTGGTACAAGCGAAATGGTTTTAGAGAATCGAAACGAATGGAAGTTGAAGGTTTTGAAAGAGTATACTTCATCAAGAAATTAAAAAATTTGAGTGAAGAAACTAGT
>Ga0114932_10006368_pt1 | contig 10097 bp, 20 predicted proteins | sample 2SBtaG_2_FD_87286 | JGI IMG/M metagenome (GOLD analysis project Ga0114932, IMG submission 87286) | Deep subsurface microbial communities from Kolumbo volcano to uncover new lineages of life (NeLLi) - 2SBTROV12_ACTIVE470 metaG | ecosystem: Environmental > Aquatic > Marine > Volcanic ... | reverse complement strand
AGAGTGAATGGGGTAAAAACTATTGGCTCCATGTTATTAAGTTTTTGCAAAGAAAATATGGAAAGTTACATTAATGGCAAAGAAAAAAGGTGGTAAGAGTTCCGGCTATGTCTCTAAAGGAGAACGCCGGAGTGTTGCTAAACGCTGGACTAATGCAGTCAAGCGAGAACGTACAGAGTTAGATAAACTTGAAAACGCATGGAAGGCTTGGCGCAAAGGTTGCCCAACCCCTAAGCTTATTCAAAGAATGCTTAATGTAGATGAAAAGGCATTATGGAAGAACCATAATTCGCGCCCAGTATTTACGTCTAGTGGAGCTAAAGATGGACAGTGATGAATTTAAAGACCATGTTAACGGTCTATTGTCTCAAGGTGTTGTAGAGGTAGAATTTACCAAGAAAGATGGTACTAGTCGTAAGATGGTATGTAGCACTTCTCTTGGCGTAATTCCACCTGATGCGTTTCCCGAAAAGGAAATAGGGAAGTACGAGGGTATGAATGAAAGTACCCTATATAATAAAAGTACGGAAGTGAAACCCCAACGTATCAAAGCTAAACGGGAACCTAACCCTGATGTTTGTGTTGTTTGGGACTTTGAAAAAACGGCTTGGCGGTCATTTCGGTATGATAGTGTGAACAGAATTCAATCGAAGGAAACGCCATAATGCCATTGAAGATTTTAGATACTGCTGAAGATGAATTCTCTTTAGGTCCATCTGAAGATGGGACTTATGAAGAAGCAAATGGTGGAACTGAAATGATGAGGAACCAGCTCTATAGTAGAGTTGATCCTGATCTATTAGACAAGTTTCAAATTATTTGTTCTCGCGTTAGATGGATTGATCCTAAGAAACCAACTATTCTTTGGTGTCATGATACTTGGGATGATCCCGAAAGTCAGCACCTAAAGGAAGAAGACCGTCGTGAACGTTTTGAGAAGTTTGTTTTTGTATCTAATTATCAACTTGCGACATACAATATGGCATTACAGGTTCCATATGCACAGTCGTTTGTAATGCAAAATGCGATTGATCCTATCGAATTTAAAGATAAGAGTAAGGATCAAATTAAACTCATTTATCATACTACGCCTCATCGTGGGTTGAATGTAGCAACTGCTGCTATCATAGAACTTGCTAAGACGTATGGCGATAAAATTCACTTTGATGTATATTCTTCTTTCGAGGCATATGGGTGGAAAGAACGCGATAAAGAATTTGAGGATTTGTTCAACAAGATTAAAGAACATCCACAGATGACCTATCATGGATTTCAACCCAACGAAACGGTAAGAGAGGCGCTACAGGAAGCACATATCTTTGCCTATCCTAGCATATGGCCAGAGACTTCTTGCATCGCGGCCATAGAAGCTATGAGCGCAGGTTGTCAGATCGTGTGTCCTAACTACGCAGCATTGCCAGAAACTACTGCCAACTTTGCAACCATGTATCAATGGTCCGAAGACATACAGTTTCATGCGAATGTGTTTGCTAATATGTTAAACGCTGCTATACAAAACCAGCACGATGAAAATACAGAACGTAAGTTACTCTATCAGAAAAACTATGTAGATAATTTTTATAATTGGGACTTACGTGCTAGTCAATGGACTGGCTTTCTCCAAGGGTTAAGCAATCAAAAGAACCTATAAGGTAATGTAACAGGATATATGAACTTATACTTATATTTTCTGGCCTCTATAAATGGACCTTTAAATTTCATCTTTTCCTTCATCTTTTCATTTTGTGGTTCTGGCTTTTCATCGGTTACTGCTTCGGGCGTATGACCATGACTAATCAAACAAGAAACACCATTACTGAATGATTCGATAACACTAAATGTTCCCGTTTTTGGATTTTTATAGATATGAAGTATAGCAGAGCCTGGCGTTTCAGCAGATACAAATCCCACAAATTGAGCATCCTTTTCACCAACTTGGCGAGTGCCTTCCATCAACCACTCACTCCTAGCACAAGTTACAGCTTTTGGTATAACATAACCACCCTTCTTTCCTGGCGGAATATTGGGAATAGAATTTTGTGCGTTAGAAGTGTTGACAACACCCAACGAAAATGTTATAATACTAGCAATTATGATAAAAATCTTCCTCATTAGAGATTTCTCCGTCTAGTTCTCCATAGATATATAGGTGTACAGAATGGTAAAACGTAAAGAAACTAAAGTAAAAAAGGTACGTAAACCTCGCAAACCAATGAGTGAGGAACAAAAAATAGCCGCTAGTGAAAGATTAAAGAAGGCTAGAGAGGCACGTAAAGAGAAAAATCCTGACTATGGCATGACAAATGTTCATGAAAGTTTACGTGATTTACCTGATGACCACCAACTCCATCCTGATAAAGTCAAGCTTTGGGTCAAAACCCAAAAAGACTTATTGAGGTCCGCTAGAGCAAATATTAGAGTAAAATCAAAGGGTGCTGAAGCAGAGGCTGCATCACACGAAGGATACATTCGCGCTTGTCAAAAATACTTACGAGATGGAGATTGGGTTGATGATTTCTATGGTGAGTATCAAGAGAAAAGAATAAGATGGCGCTGTAGAGTTCCCGCATATTTCTGGACCGGCCCAAACGCAGGGAAGATCAAAAGATCAATAGGTGTGTACTATGACGATATTGCTGATGTTTGGACAAAAGAAATGTTTGAAGAAGATGGATATGTACTAGATGCCCCGGCAGAAAGAAAAACGGTCAAAAAACGTAGAAAGCGCAGAAAGACCAATAAATAGGATTGGAATAAAAGATGGATAGAAGTATGAACAATGTAATACAGTTTCCAAAAGAAAAGATACATGGACTTCCTCAATCGAAAGAAGAAGTTTACGCGAGACTGAATGAAGTTCAAACTGACTATATTAATCAAGTTGTGGATATGTATGGCAAGAACCTTTTACATGCTATGTCTAGTGATGGGTTCGATCTTGCAAAGAAAGACTTTGTAAGAGACTTTGCATTTACCTTAGAATCAATTCGTTCATGTTTATATCGATCAGCTGGTATTGAACATGCTCTTCAAGTTCCAGTAAATGAATGTATGAATAATATTGAATTTGATTTAGAGGAAATGTTTGATGTTGATTTATTTCCAGAAAATGATTGACAAAGAGGTTAATATATAATATATTAGCTAAAACTTTTTAGGATGTATTATGATACTCTTAGATTATAATCAGATTTGCATATCGAATCTGATGGTACATATGAATAAAAATGGAATACTAAGTGAAGATTTAGTCCGACACATGGTATTGAATTCTATTCGTTTATATAAAAAAAGATTTGGTGACAAGTTTGGTGAAATTATTATCTGTTGTGATGATAAGAACTATTGGCGCAAAGATATATTCCCCTACTATAAAGCTCATCGAAAAGGTGATAGAGAAAAATCACCTTATGATTGGAACGCTATTTTTGAGTGCCTGAATAAGGTTCGCGAAGAAATCAAAGAAACTTTCCCTTACAGAGTAATACGTGTTGAACGTGCAGAGGCTGACGATATCATTGCAGCGTTATGTCACGAGCATGGCGTTTATGGCATATTGAACGGTTATGCTGATCCCATTCTTATTCTGTCTGGTGACAAAGATTTCTCTCAACTACAGAAGTACGCAAACGTAGAACAGTATAGTCCTATTACAAAGAAATGGATTCGAGTTCCTAATCCAGAGAGATACTTACGTGAACACATTATGCGTGGTGATCGTGGTGACGGTATTCCTAATTTTCTATCTAACGATGCCTGTCTGGTAAATGGTGAAAGACAGAAGCCCTTATCTAATCGCAAACTTAATGATTGGGTTATGTCTAACATAGATGATTTCTGTGATGATATGATGAAACGCAACTATAAAAGGAATGAGATGTTAGTTAATCTTGACTGCATTCCGCAACATATACAGGACGATGCAAAAGAACAATATGATAAATATGAGGTTCCCGCCAGAAATGGCTTATTGAACTATTTTATCAAGAACCGCTTAAAACAATTAACTGAGCATATAGGTGAATTTTAATGGTAACTAAAACTTGTTATGAAATACTCGATTGGTGTTCCAAAGGGAAAACCAGAAAAGATAAAATACAGCGGCTCCAAAAAAATAGCGGATACGCTATGAAAGCTGTATTGGGATATACTTTTGACCCTTCTGTGGTATGGAAACTACCCGAAGGCAATCCCCCGTTTAAACCTGTTCCAGAAGGTCTAGAAGTTCATGGTCAATTTACCGCTGAACTTAGACGATTATATCTATTTGTTGATGGTCCTACCGAAACACAACAAAACATAAAACCCCATCGCCGAGAGGCACTATTCATAGAACTCCTAGAAAGCATTCATCCTGACGATGCGAAACTACTTCTATCAATGAAGACTAAGAAGCTTCCATTCAAAGGTATTACACGTAAATTAGTCGCAGAAGCATTTCCTAATTTATCTAAAGATTGGTGAAAAGAGGACAAACAGCTGTTATGGGTAAAACTTATCGTAAAAATAAAACGTATTTTGATGATGATTACGAATGGAATTCTGATTTTAAAGTAGAAGGTCGGAATAAACGTAAGAAAAAGAAAGCTAAACAAATTCGTCAAGATCGAAAACAATCTGATGACCGTAAGTTTAAGTCTTATGAAGTAGCATATGAATGATAGCTTTTATTATTGGTAATGGTGTAAGTCGAAAACCTATTGACTTACATCAACTGAAAGGTAAAGGGACTATATTTGGATGCAATGCTCTTTACCGCGATTTTAATGATTACGATTATCTTGTTGCAATAGACAATTTGATTATAGGTGAATTGAACAATGAAGCAAACGATAAGCGATTAATAATTCCACCTAAAAAAGAACAATGGGAATTGAACGGTAGCGGTAAACGTTCTAACGCCGGTATGAATGCAATGTTAGAAGCCATTCGTAGAAATCACAACAAATTATACTGTCTAGGATTTGATTTCTTAGTGCGTGACGATATATCAACCGACAACATGTATAAGAACACATTCGCTTATGGACCAATAACACACGCAAGTCAATCGGATAATTTCAATAGAACTAGATATCTAGAATGGTTTGCGGGTGATAATAAGGAAATAAGTTTCACTTTTGTTCTACCTAGTAACAATAAATATTATAGTCTTAATGCTCCAAATATCACGGGAATGGGTGTAGATAAATTCATAGAAAAAGTAGCGAGTTTATGAATGAACGACGAAAGCAACATAGTATTTCTATCCGACTTAATAGAATCTAGATTAAGAAAACAACAAGAACTAGAGTACTATATTAAAGCTATGTCGCAGTTACAGGATAAAGTAGCATTCTTGCAAAAAGAAATAGATATAACAAGTTTAATTATTCAAATGATTGAACAAGAAAAGGTCTTGACAATTGAAGAAAAACAGAGTAAACTTATTAAAGTCCTTAGTGAAAGAAGAGAACATGGATCAGACAATTGATAAAGATCATATTATCGCAAATTTGCGCGAAGTATTTGATCCAGAGATTTCAATTAATATCTATGATCTTGGCTTGATCTATGATATAGATATAGATCAGGATAACAAATGGGTTAAGATAACACACACATTGACCAGTGCATTTTGTCCATTTGCAGATACAATAGTCCAAGACATATCAGCCGCTGGTTATAAAAATCAAAAGGTTAATCATGTAGAAGTGATCACTACATTTGATCCACCTTTTACAATGGATAGTGTACCCGAAGAAACTAAAGCTATGATGGGTTGGTAATGAATATTTTCTACTTAGATCGTGATCCTAAAGTTGCAGCAGAAATGCATTGTGATAAACACGTTGTCAAGATGATCCTTGAGAGCGCACAGATGATGTCTACTGCACATAGGGTTTTAGATGGAGACACTTATGCAGATAAACATATGCTATACAAAGCGGCATACAAGAACCATCCTAGCACTATTTGGGTTAGGTCTAGTCGCGACCATTATGACTGGCTGTTCCAGTTATGGGTCAACTTACTTGAACAATACACGGCCCGCTATAGTAAACATCACAAGTCCGAACTTCTCCTACATGGGTTGTCTTCCGTTCCCCAGACAATCAGCGACAACGGGTACATCGACCCGCCACAATGCATGCCGGTCTACTGTAAGAATGACGATACGGTAGAGGCATATAGGACATACTATTTACTTGAGAAAATGTCATTCGCTAAATATCGTAATGTTAACAAACCATATTGGATGGACTATGAAAAAGTTTAATGTTGAAAATCGTCGCTTAGGAGCCCTAGAGCGTTTGGAGGCTTCTAAGTTCTTTCCCAAGGTTCTCAAGAATGGTAAGAAGAGAACCAAAAAAGATTGGGAAAAGGGAAAGAAAGACAATATTAAAATCCTCAAGGTAAGACTACGGAAGTCCTAAATAAATGTATGAGTAATGTAACGGAAATATTCGTAGACTTTGATAAGCCAGGAACATCGCATCCCGCGTTAGTTTCCCTTACTCCTTCTGCAATAGAATACCTAACATCTGTACTGGTTGAAAATAAACCAGAAGTTCCAGGCGACCACGTTTCTCTTGGCGTAAGAGGCGGCGGTTGCTCAGGTCTAACTTATGTATGGGATTTTGCGAGTAAGTGGCCAGATGTACATTGGTCAGACCCTATCGAAGATGTACTAGTTCTTGACCCTGTTGCAGAAATGCATATAATAGGATGCGAGATAGATTATGTCAAAGAACTAGGTGGATCGTTCTTAAAGATAAACAATCCAAATGCAGTAGCAAGTTGCGGGTGTGGAGATAGTTTTGGAGTGTAATATAAAGGATTGATATGCCGACTTATGAATTTTTGAATGAAGATACAAATGAAGAATTTGATGCCATGTTCTCCATCAAGGAGAAAGAAGAATACCTTCTTGAGCATCCCCACATACGTCAATTACCCCCATCACAAGTAAATATCGTTTCTGGTTCTGGTGGAATGAGAAATGATGATGGTTGGAATGAAACCATGCAACGACTCGCTGCAGCCAATCCAAATACAGCCTTAGCAGATAAAGTAGGCGGTAGAACTGCTAAACAGGTTAAAACACAAGCCGCAATAGAAAAGTGGAGAAAGAAAAGAAGTTCGTCATGATGTAACAACCCCAACAAGAGGAAGTCCATATGTCACAAGACGTTTCTGCATATCAAGATAACAATAATATTTCATACATTGGACCGTTAACAAAAAGAGAACGAAGACAACTAAAGAAGAATAAAAATAAAACTAGAAAGGGGGGAACGGGGATAAGACTCGAAAATATAGAACCAATAACAAACGCACAAACTCGAGCATTCCAAGCGTTCAACTCTGATAAAAACATACTTCTTCATGGGGTAGCAGGAACAGGAAAGACATTCGTATCATTATTTTTAGCTTTACGAGACATACTAGAACAGTATGATGACAAAACAACCATTCATTTAATTCGTAGTGTAGTACCCACTAGAGATATGGGATTTCTACCAGGCAATCAAAAAGAGAAATCTAAAGTATATGAGGCCCCCTATTATTCCGTATGTAGCGAACTATTCAATCGTGGTGACGCATATGATATATTAAAACAGAAAGGAACTATTCAGTTTAATACAACTTCTTTCATAAGAGGGTTGACATTGAACGATAGTATTGTTATAGTAGATGAATGCCAGAACATGACATGGCATGAGTTAGATAGTGTGATTACTCGTTTGGGTGAGAACACTAGGGTTATATTTTGTGGAGACTTTAGACAGTCTGATTTTAGATGGGATAATGAAAAAGAAGGCTTACATGATTTTATGAAGGTCATTAAAAGAATGAAGTCTTTCGATTTTATTGAATTTGAAAAAGACGATATCGTTAGAAGCGATTTAGTAAAGGAATATATAATCTCAAAATTGGAATTAAATATGGTATGAAGCTTGGGATTGAAAAAGGTATGGATATGGAACTTAAAGAACTTCACCGCTATTGGGGTGAGGGTGAATATGAAAATAGAGAAGCAATTGTTTATGTTGATGGAACGTTTGGATATATAGTACGTATGATCGAAAAAAGTAAAAATAGCATGGGAGTTGATTTTTACAGAGCTGCAAGGTCAAAATCAGGACAAGGCGAAGTTTATCATAATGAACAATATGCAGAAGATATGGCAGAAAATTGGTGTTTAGGGATTATTGAAAACGGTGTTTCAACATATATATCATGATTTGAATGTAGAATTAGTTACGGAAAACATTAACGGAAAGCGTTATTATGTAACGCCTTCTGGTGACAAGTATCCATCTATTACTACAGTATTGTCAATACTTTCTCGCGAAGGTATTAAAGAATGGCGTGCTCGTGTAGGAGAAGAAGCTGCAAATGCGATTTCAACTAAAGCTGCACGGCGAGGCACCAATGTTCATTACATGTGCGAAGATTATATAAACAATAAATTAAATACAGACAAATTCCTTCCAAACGAAAAAGAATTATTCTATTCAATAAAACCCACAATAGACACACATATAAACAATATACACGCTCAAGAAGTTACGTTGTATTCTGATTATCTGCAAGTTGCTGGAAGAGTAGATTGCATTGCAGAATTTGATGGTAAGTTATCCGTTATTGATTTTAAAACATCTAATAAAAGAAAGAAAAAAGAATGGATATCAAATTACTTTCAACAGACTTCGGCGTATGCTGTCATGTATGAAGAGAGGACAGAGATACCCGTTTCCCAAATAGTAGTTCTCGTTGCGGTTGAAAATGATCATCCGCAATTATTTGTAGAAAAAAGAGATGATCACATCCATGACTGCATAGATACGATAGGGAAATACTATGCAGAGCAAGTCTGATTTTGATCGGGAACTTGCAAACATCATTTGGATGAAAATTAAAAATAAACCATTACCTGACAGTTATGACGATGAACAAGTACAAAGTATCATAAAGAGATATTGGCATAGAGCTATGGAATCGGAGAATTATCCTTGAGTACATGTTTTATAAGCCCACCTTTCGGTAATTATATTAATCGTGATGACTGTTTAAGCGTTAAGGGTACATATACATGGGAACGCAGAAGGGGATTAATACCACAAACTATAAAAACCTTACGACCAATAGAGGGTGGTTGGCGAAACTCTATTGGATTTAGAAACAAAGGTTTTAGCAATATTAAGTCATATGATGAAGATTGTGTCTACAGTATCGCAGCTCTTGATAGTAATTGGGAACCTTTTATTCATTGGATACCCAAACATATTAAACTTGAATTAAATCTAGGTTGTCCTAACGTAAATAACTACACAATAACTGATAAAGAAATATCAGCATTTACTGATAAGTTTCCTTTGTTATCTGTTAAACTTAGTCCCGATACCGACATGCCCACCATCTTAAATCTATATGATTTGGGTGTAAAAACCTTTCATTTAAGTAATACTCTTCCTACAGACAAGGGTGGTGTTTCTGGTGATAGATTAAGAGAAGTAAATCTACGTCAAGTACAAAGAGTGGCGAGGTTGCGACCTCATATCGGCATCATCGCTGGTGGTGGAATATATGAACCTCACCATGTAGACTTTTACTATAATTGCGGTGCTACTGCGTTCTCATTATCTACTGCATGGTTCAAGCCTTGGAAGATAGAAAGACTAATAAAGAAAATAAAAGAACTTGACATTGAATAAGAATAATAGTATACTAAATATGTTGTCACGTTGAAGAGGACAGTAAAACTAAGCTGGACGCGGGGGCAGTACCCGCCGCCTCCACCAAAAATACATTATAGGAGAATAAAGTGGATTGGATCACAGCAGACTTAGTAGAAGTGCTACACGATATATCATGGTTTGATGGTATTGCATACATTCTATTAGGCCTTGGGGTTTATGCTGCTTACAGATGGATTAAGAAAAAGATTTAATGTATTTTTGAGGGGGGCGAACTAGGATCGACAGGTAGAGAATAGGAAATCGGAGTGACAGGGTTGACCGCCTTATAAGTCAATAAAGTAAATGCAAACGATAATTTTGCACCTATGGCTCTTGCTGCGTAAGCAGCTCTAGTCGGAGTTTCGGTAGGTT
>Ga0114932_10006366_pt1 | contig 10100 bp, 19 predicted proteins | sample 2SBtaG_2_FD_87286 | JGI IMG/M metagenome (GOLD analysis project Ga0114932, IMG submission 87286) | Deep subsurface microbial communities from Kolumbo volcano to uncover new lineages of life (NeLLi) - 2SBTROV12_ACTIVE470 metaG | ecosystem: Environmental > Aquatic > Marine > Volcanic ... | reverse complement strand
CCTTTATTAAAGAGAACATTTCTACAGCTAAGGATATTTCGGAAATTGCAGGTCAAATAGATAATTTATTTGAAGGCAAGAAACAAGTTGATAAAAAAAGAAGTAAAAAGGACGGGGTGTCTCTTGCAGATCAATTTGGTGTTAAATCAGTAGCAAATGAGATTATCGATGCAAAATTAGCCGCAGAAGAATTATACAATATATCTGTCCTTATCGATCAACGCTTTGGTCATGGGACATGGCAAACGATATTAACAGAAAGAAATAAAAGAATAGAAGCCGCCAAACAGGCTCAAAAAGAAAAAATAAGAGTGAGAAAAAAACAACAGGAAGAACTTATGGAATTAGCAGGGTACTTTATGATAGGGTTGTCTTTAATAGTGCTTGTGGTTGGTGTAGTCGTTGCGGTAACCGTATTTGCCGACGTAAAGATGTTAAATATTGACAATGAGTATTAAAAGTTTCATTTTAATGTTAATATTGATGATTGCTTATACGCATACAATTTTTTTTCCACCAGGTTGGGTTTTAATAAAATAAGGATTTTCTATGAACAAAAGAGCAAAACAACTTATTACTTTAATTGAAGAAGGTAAGGAAGAAGCTATAGACGATTTGTTTAAAGAGTTTCCAGGGTTGTATTATAAAATGTTTCCTGAAGAAAAAATACAACGAAAAGAGTATGGCGGAGAAGTAAAGGCAAAGAAATCCTCTAAAAAGTTTAACAGACCTCGTTGTGTAGGCGCCGCAAAAAAAGGTTTTGGGAAAGCTTTAAAGCGATGACACAGAAAAAATTACAAAAAGGTTCTGCATGGGAAGCCGCTGATCTTAATAACGACGGAGTTGTTTCGGACGGCGAATTAGCTATGGCAGAGAAGATGGAACAGTTGCAACATCAACGGGAAATTCATCATAATTTGGATAAAATGCAAGATCAGCAACGAATGATGGCTTGGGTAGCTATGGGCTCAATGGTTTTGTTTGTAGCGGTTATGATGACCCCACTAATAGATCCAGACAGAGTTAACATGTTTAGCGGGTTTTTAAATACGTTTTTTGTAAGTCAGGCCGCGGTAGTGTCTGTTTTTATGGGCGCAACAGCGTATAGTAAACGGAACAATGATTTATCCGTGCAGGCTAAAGGTAATTGACAATAAAAAACCTAGGAAAAAATAATTGAATGGTTGGAGCTACTTTAATGTGTTTAGCTTTGAACATTTATTTCGAAGCGCGAAATGAGTCGTTAGCGGGGCAATTTGCTGTTGCGGAAGTAACAATAAATAGAGTTAATTCAAAATACTATCCAAACGATATTTGTAAAGTTGTCTACCAAAAAGGTAAATCTGCTTGCGCGTTTAGTTGGACCTGTGATGGAATTTCCGATACGCCTTACGAGAAAGAAGCGTATCGCAAATCGTTATCAATAGCTAAAAGATTTTTAGAAAATGAAAAATATATTTCTGTTGTGGGAGAGGAGGCTTTATTTTATCACAATACAAGCGTTAAACCTTATTGGCTTTCCGATGTAAAACAAATAAAAATTGTGGGTAATCATGTTTTTTATAGAAAAAAATAATTTGGTTTTTGTTGTAATAGGTTTTATTCTTTCTTGTGCGTTTTCTGCTTTATTAGGTTATATAGCGTTAAACTGCGCGGACTTTTTTTTAACGAGGTGATTAAATGAAATATATGAAAGATATAACGGTAATGATATTGGCAATAGGACTTATGGGTTTATTAGGACTTATAGTTGTTGATGAATTTATGATAGCGGCGGATCATGGCGGTGAGTTTGATGAGGGCATATTAGGTCTTTTAAATAATGCGCTAGTCGGGGTTGTTGGAATTGTAGCAGGCTATGTTACTGGTCGTAGTGGTAAATGCGCCAATTGTGGTGACTAATAATTTAATAGTTAATCTTGCTTTACCGTTTTTTTGCCGATATAGTCCTTTTATTAGTTATAAGGAGGACTTAAACTATGGCAAATATATACACACCAAAAGAAGAAGAGGAAATTTTTGCACCATTTAGCCCTATCATAGGATACAAGAAAATGTCATCTAGCTTTGTAGATAAGCTTAATGACGCTATGGACGAGAATATGGAGGATTGGTCGCCTAATCTTGTAGGTAAGGTTTCACAAGAGTTAAAATTTACCAAGGAGTTAGATCAGCTTTGGGCAAAAGAAATGGGTACTTTTTTAATGAAGTATCAAAGCCATGCTGAATTGTATACTTCTTTGGGTCAAAGAAATATACAACCTGATATTTTTAATTATAGCATAGATGTTACAAGTGGTTGGTTTGTTCGGCAATTTGAAAATGAGTACAACCCTATTCATGTTCACTTAGGGTCCTATCTATCCTGTGTAGGGTATTTGAAATTACCTGACGGCATAGATGAAGAATGGGAGGAAGATTATAAAGATCACCACCCGTCTAACGGACATATTCAATTTGTTTATGGTCATGCGGCGAATCACACGGGATCTAATTGTTTAATGAAACCAAGAGTAGGGGATTTTTATGTGTTTCCTGCTCATTTGCATCATTGCGTTTATCCTTTTAAAACAAAAGGGGAACGGCGTAGTTTTAGCGTAAATTGCACTATATCCGCTACATATAAAGAAGGAACAGAAAATTCTAAAAATTTGGCAGAATTACACAAAGATTTAAAGAAAGAGGAATAAATGAGTTTATTATCTAGTCTTATACAACCCGTAAGTAAAATTTTAGATAAAGCTATTCCAGATCAAGATTTAAAAAGAAAGCTTTCTCACGAATTAGCTACAATGGCCGATCAACATGCTCAACAAGCTTTACTTGCTCAGTTAGAAATAAACAAAGCAGAAGCGGCTTCTGGAAGTCTTTTTAAAGGCGGTTGGCGGCCCTGTGTGGGTTGGATTTGTGCGATAGCTTTTGCCTATCACTTTATCGTAACAGATGTAATAATCTTTGGAGCGTCCTTTGCGGGGGCTGATTTACCTGAGCTTCCAGAGTTTGAAATGGGAACGCTTTTAACGGTTTTGGGTGGAATGCTTGGAATTGGTGGCTTACGTAGCTATGAAAAGACAAAAGGGTTAACTAAATAATTGAAAAGGAGAAAAGAATGGCAGACTTAGAAATGATTGAAGTAGGGACAAATATGAAGGGGGACTCCGTTTATAACGTAAAAAAGAAAGACGGCGGTTTAGTTTCTACTACTATTTATACGCAAGCAGAAGCGTTAGATGTAATAAATGCCGCGGAAGATAAATTTGAACATGTTGAAACTGTTACAGTAGAAACGACAAGTGAGCCGTCTTACGAAGATATGTCTAAAATACAGTTAGAGTCCTTAATGCGTAATCATGGGGTAGAGTTAGATAGAAGGGAGTCTAAAAAAGCTCTTGTTAAGAAAGTAGAAAAATTTTTTAAAAATATAAGAGGACTAGTTGAATAAAAGACCGTAAAGTTGTAAATAATAAAATTGTTATCTTTAGAAACGAAAATAATTATTTAGGGCAAAGACGTATGCCTGTAGAAAGAAAATTTACAAAACTTGGAAAATTTAAAGTATTACATAAAAAAAGGAGGCATAGATGACTTTTGTATTATCTCAAAGAAGTCTAAGCAAAATGAACGGTATAAATAATGAACTTCATACTGTTGTTTGTAGCGCCATAAAACTTTCAAAAATTGATTTCGGAGTGATTTGCGGCATGAGAACGGAAACAGAACAGCGGGCCCTTTTGGAAAAAGGCGCGACGACGACGATGAAGTCGAAACATCTTACAGGGGACGCCGTTGATCTCATGGCATATATTGGTTCTAGGGGTTCGTGGGAACTTAATTTGTATGATGATATAGCAGATGCCATGAAAGAAGCCGCGATTCAAGAACGAGTAGGTATACGTTGGGGCGCGGCGTGGAATATTCCAGATATAAGAGAATGGGAAGGGACAATGGAAGAAGCCATGAACCATTATATAGATGAAAGACGCGCTCAAAAAAGGCGTCCATTTATCGATGGACCTCATTTCGAATGTATTTAAAGGAGACTTAAAATGAGTTTTAAATCTCCTGCTTGGACTCGTAAAGAAGGAAAAAACCCTAAAGGCGGCTTAAATGCCAAAGGCAGAGCAAGTTATAAGGGGGGTAAACTTAAAGCTCCTGTAAAATCTGGGGATAACCCTAGACGCGCGTCTTTTTTAGCAAGAATGGGTAACATGAAAGGTCCAGAGAAAGATTCTAAGGGAAAACCAACCAGACTTCTTCTTAGTTTAAAAGCTTGGGGCGCTAGTTCTAAGAGTGATGCTAGAGCCAAAGCAAAAGCAATCAGCAAAAGGAATAAAGCAACATGAGTTTATATAGAAACATAAATGCTCGTAAAAAAGCGGGCACTAGCCGACCTAAAAGCAAAAGCACCATATCGCCAAAAGCCTATGCTAACATGAAAAAAGGATTTCCAAAGAAAAAAAAGAAAGTATAAGGTTTTGTAAGAATGACTGAGATTTATCTTGCAGAAGCTATTTTTCGTGTTATAAGAGAAAGACGCGACATGCTTTCTAACGCTTTAATTTTTAATGAAGTGCGAAACATGGAGCATTACAAAGAAATTATTGGGGGAATTACTTCCCTTGATGCAATCGAACAGGAACTCAAGAGCCTGCTAGAAAAACAGGAGCGAAATGATGGCTAAAGACACTATTCAAGATCCGTTGGTTACGCCAACTTTACTTGAAAGAATGCCTGCCCCAACGGGTTGGCGTATTTTAATATTACCCCATAAAGGCAAAGCTAAAACGGATGGAGGCGTAGTTCTCCCCGATCAAGTTGTAGATCAGAACAGCGTTTCTACTCAAGTTGGTTATGTTTTAAAAGTGGGTAGTTTGGCTTATCAGGATAAAGAAAAGTTTCCTACAGGTCCTTGGTGCAAAGAAAAAGATTGGGTTATGTTTGCACGATACGCGGGTTCACGTTTTTTTATAGAAGGCGGAGAAGTTAGAATTTTAAATGACGACGAAATTTTAGCAACAATTTTAGACCCAGAAGATATTTTAAATTATTAAGTAGGAACCTATCATGGCAGATGACAAAGAAGAAAAAGTACCTTTGGACATAACGGAGGACGCAGACACTGAAGTAGAAGTTCAAGAACCAGAACAAAAAGAATTGCAATTAGGGGATACTGGCCCGCAGGCAGAAGATCAATTTGAAAAAGCGGAAAGTGCTACACAGAAAAGAATAGATAAGCTAACGCGAAAAATGCGGGAAGCGGAACGTCGAGAACAAGAAGCTATTAAGTACGCTCAAAATGTTAAAACAGAGTCTGATTCCTTAAAGAATAGGCTTTCTAGTTTAGATCAACACTATGTTTCAGAATATTCTACGAGAGTTGCTTCTCAAATAGGTGAAGCGGAAAAAGAATTAGAAAGAGCAATGGAACTTTCTGATACTAAAGCTGTAGTAGAAGCACAACGAAAAATAACAGCGTTAGCTATAGAGAACGATCGAGCTAATCAGGCAAAAATGCAACAGGAACGTCAAAAATCTCAGGCGCAAGCCTACGCGCAAGCACAAGCTCAACAACCCCAACAGGTTCAACAGGTTCAACAACCCAGAAGACCTGACCCTAAAGCAGAACAATGGGCAGGGAAAAATGAATGGTTTGGACAAGATGAAGCTATGACTTATGCGGCTTTTGGCATACATAAACGCCTTGTTGAAGAAGAAGGGTTTGACGCGAAGACCGATGAGTACTATACTGAGCTTGATAAACGTATTGCGGATGAGTTTCCGCATAAATTAAACGGAGGAAGTAAACGGCCCGTTCAGACGGTTGCTTCTGTTTCCCGCAGTTCTGGACGCAGTAGTAAAAAGGTTAGACTCTCCCCTAGCCAAGTTGCAATAGCAAAGAAATTGGGAGTGCCACTTGAAGAATACGCGAAATACGTTAAGGAGTAATAAATTATGAGTGAAGTCGAAAACAGTTCAGGAATAAAAAGGACTCCTCGCGCAAATACAACGAGAGAGAAGACGGCTGTGCGTAAGCCGTGGGCTCCACCATCTATGTTAGAAGCACCACCTGCTCCCGACGGTTTTAGACACCGTTGGATTAGGGCTGAAACAAGGGGTTTTGATGACCAAAAGAATCTTAGTGCAAAAATGCGCGAAGGTTGGGAATTGGTCAGAGCGGATGAATATCCTGATTTTGAACTCCCTGTTATTAGTTCAGGCAAATATGAAGGTGTTTTTGGTGTAGGAGGACTGATTTTGGCAAGGTTACCTGAAGAAACTGCACGGGAACGGGAAGATTATTTCCGCACTCGCAGTAATGAACAAATGCAGGCAGTGGACGCGGACCTTATGCGTGAAAATCAACATTCAACCATGACGATTAATAAACCTGATCGTCAAAGTCGTGTAACTTTTGGTGGTCCTAATAGGACCTCCTCTTAATTCTGGAAGGTAGAAACTTATGGCTAATCAAGAAACAGCCTATGGTCTTCGTCCTATCGGTCTTATTGGCGGTGCAACGAATTCTACTGCGGTAACTCAGTACGAAATTGCAAACGACAATACCAACGCTATTTATAATGGCGGCATTTGTGTTCCACTAGCGGCGGGTGTAATTACCTACGCAGGAGCTACAAGTGGCGGCACAACCCAAGCGTTGGGTGTTCTGATGGGAGTCGAGTATGTTGACTCGACGACGAAAAAAACAACATTTTTGAACTATTGGCCTGGATCTGGAAGCGTAAGCGTGGATACAAATCATCCTGTAAAAGCGTTTGTTGCGGACAATCCAATGCAATTGTTTAAAGTTGCGTCTGACGCAAGTCTTACAGATCGTGCAACAGCTTTAGCGGCAGTTTTTGCTAATGCTTCATTGGGTACGTCTGCCCGTACAGGTTCCACTGATACAGGTAGAGCCAATGGCGCACTAAGTGTAAGTTCTATTGCGACAACGGCAACGCTTCCGTTGAGGGTTGTGGGAATAATGGATGACGAAGCTAACAGCGATTATACCGCCGCGGGCATTCCTCTCATTGTTCGAATCAATGCTCATTTCAATGCACCAACCAGTCGGTTCGATTCGCAAACTACTGCGACATCGACAGGCATATAAGGAGGGTATGAATTATGGCTATATCTCGCGCACAATTAGCGAAAGAGCTTGAACCTGGACTTAATGCCCTGTTTGGCCTTGAATATAACCGCTATGAAAATGAACATGCTGATATCTTTGAAGAGGAGTCTTCGGACAGAGCCTTTGAAGAAGAAACAATGCTTTCAGGTTTTGGTACAGCACCTGTTAAAAGTGAAGGCTCTGCCATTTCTTTTGACGATGCTCAAGAAACTTTCACAGCACGTTATACGCATGAGACAATTGCTCTTGCGTTTAGCATTACTGAAGAAGCAATCGAAGACAATCTTTATGATCGTCTAGCTTCACGATACACAAAGGCTTTAGCACGTTCTATGGCACAAACGAAGCAGATAAAAGCGGCGGCAATTTTAAACAACGCCTTTACTGCGGGAGCGAGTGCAATAGGAGATGGCGTGGCGCTTTGTTCATCTTCTCACCCTTCAATCTCAGGAAATCAAAGAAACCTTCTTTCTACTCCTGCTGATTTGAACGAGACTTCCCTTGAGCAAATGTTGATTGACATTGCAGGGTTGACTGATGAGCGTGGACTCAAGATTGCTGTTCGTGGAACAAAACTGATTATTCCAAAGGAACTTCAGTTTATTGCGGAGAGGGTTATTAATTCTAATCTTCGCCCAGGATCTGCGGATAACGACATTAATGCTAATAAGAGCATGGGAATGCTTCCAGAGGGAGCAGTCGTCAATCATTTCTTGACGGATACTGATGCGTTTTTCATTAAAACAGACGCACCAAATGGTTTTAAATATTTTAATAGATCTGCTATTAAAACTGCGATGGAAGGGGATTTCGATACCTCTAACATGCGATTTAAAGCTAGAGAAAGATATTCTTTCGGTGTTTCTGATTGGAGATGTGTTTTCGGTACACCAGGAGCTTAATCCTAAATTAAACATATAATAAAAGGCGGCACTTGCCGCCTTTTATTTTTTGCTATATAGTCTCTTTAGAAGATAGTCTTCTGACAGCCGTGTTAAAGCGGTTGACACTTGCCACGACAGGAGAGTAAATATGGCTAGTTCAACATTTAACGGACCAGTTCGGTCTGAAAATGGTTTTAAAACCATTACTAAAAATTCCTCTACGGGTGCAATTTCTGAATTTTCTCACATGAATTCTTCAGGTAATTTATTTCTTAAAGGAGGTTCTCACTTACAATACGCCGCCGCAACGGGATACGGCCCTGCTGATCTTATTGTTGGTAAAGGCGGTAGCCAGTACGGAACAGTTAATCCTTGGGCAGAAAGTTCGACTCAACTTTTTCCACTAGGATCAGAGTTACATTACGGAAGTAATATTTTTCGTTATGGTCAAATGGGCTCAGGAGCGGTAACAGCAGGAAAGCTTGTTCAACATGCGGCTGTAATTGCTAACCATACTAATATGACGGCTACAGCAACAACGGCTGTAGGTGAAACTGCAATTTCGGTTGAAACGTCAGGTGATACAGATATAACTCTGAACCAATATGCAGATGGATATTTATGGGTAAATGATGCTAATGGCGAAGGGCAAACGATGAGAGTTAAATCTAATCCTGCTCACGACCATTCGGCGGACCCTAGTGTAGTTATTACAACTTATGATCCGCTTGCAACGGCGTTAACTACAAGTTCAGAACTTTCTTTGATTGCTAATCCACATACAGGTCTTATTGTAGCTCCCGCTACAGAGACAGGTTGTTTAATGGGAGCAACAGTCATTGACATGACCGCCAGTTATTATGGTTGGTTTACCGTGTCTGGTCCGCAAGCTTTATTAACGGTTGGTACAGTTGTTGTGGGTAACATTTGTGTTCGCTCAGGTGGTACAGCAGGGGGTGTAGCTCCTGCCACAGACAACGTGCTTACTGAGGTTGGTGAGGTTATGGCGGCAAGAGCAGATACTGAGTACGCTCTAGTTTGGATGAACTTGCAATAATTTATCAGGGGGGACTAGCTCCCCCCTCTACTTATAGGAGATTAATATGGCAGGATCAGACGTAAAAGTCACCGCAATTAGTGATGAGGTAGCCGCCGATGACGACTTTATTGTTACCGCGGCAAGACCCGACACAACCGCTACGTTAGCAAACACTTCGTTTGCTTCTGGCGGAGCTAGAAAATTATCTGTTACTACAACAGGTACAGGAGATAATGGAAAAACAACTACTATTACGGGAACCGACGTATTTGGGGATAGTGTTTCGGAAGTTATTACAAGCACGGGTTCTGCGGAAGCAGTAAATGGTTCTAAATATTTTAAAACGGTTAGTTCGGTAGTTTGTTCAGCAAAGTATGCCGCTAATCTGAAAGTAGGTTCCCAAGCAGGAGCCGCGCAGGCCGTGTTTTCAGGAAGAGCCCGTTTAGTGGGTTATTCTATTGTGTCTGGAGGAAGTGCAGGTATTATTCAATTTTTTAATGGAACTCCAGAATCGGGTTCTGAAGTATTTAGTGCAAGAACTATTGGCACAGATAATACCACGATAGATAATACTATTCCTGACGAAGGAATTATTTTTGATAGTGGAATCACAATGATTTATACTGTCGGTACTATCGACAGAATGAATATTTTTTACGCATAAATAGGGGTAAGTAAAATGGCAGGATCTAGAGTCAACATAGGAAGCGCAGGTTTCGGAAAAATGAAATCAAAAGGTGGCACTGTAAAGATGAAATCAAAAGGCGGTGCTATTAAGATGATGTCAAAAGGCGGTATGATTAAAAATAACAAGCCTAAGATGATGTCAAAAGGCGGTATGATTAAAAATAATAAACCTAAAATGATGTCAAAAGGTGGGACTGTTAAAAAAGATAAAATGAAAATGATGTCAAAAGGCGGGACTGTTAAAAAAATAAAAAAATAGAAAGGACTTATGGCTTATTTACAAAGTAATATTCCGCATTTTAAATGTTGGGTGCGTAGAGAATATACGCATAACCATGAAAAGTATCATGGCGAATTT
>Ga0114932_10006361_pt1 | contig 10104 bp, 11 predicted proteins | sample 2SBtaG_2_FD_87286 | JGI IMG/M metagenome (GOLD analysis project Ga0114932, IMG submission 87286) | Deep subsurface microbial communities from Kolumbo volcano to uncover new lineages of life (NeLLi) - 2SBTROV12_ACTIVE470 metaG | ecosystem: Environmental > Aquatic > Marine > Volcanic ... | reverse complement strand
AAGTCCTTATGAATCAGGAAATAGAGATTACGGCAGAAATTATTAATAAGTCAGAAAGCATTCATTGGTTTCTAAATCAAATCAATATTGAAGAAGGAAAATTGGAAGGTGCAATACAGGTTCATAAGAAAGAGTTAGCAGCGTTACAGGCTAAACAAAACTCTGTTAACAAAAGCCGTGATCGCATGAAAGATCTTATAATGTATGCTGTTGACAATGTGGGTAAGGAGAATCAAGTAGGCAGTAAAGTGTTAAAAACTGATACAAAAAAATATACTGTTTATGAGGGAGATGGACCGTTAGAAGTTATAGATGAAGACCAAATCCCAAAATCTTATTACAAATTAGAACGGAAATTGGATCGTAAGCGTTTGCGAGATGATCTGCGAAGATCGGAAATCGATGAAAAATCTTATGCTCGTGTACCAAAAGTTAAACGGTTAAGAATATCATGAGGTGGCTGGGCTATCTCATATATATAGGATCATCTAGATTAGCTCAGGGGTCTGGGATTTATATCAGACTTCTGAGTTTCATACGATTAAATATTACTTTTAATGATATTCATGGAGATCATATCTCTTTTGGAATACGAGTTTTTAATGCTGGAGTAACTCTCCAATTCTCTATCTGGCCAATAAGACAAAGGAGATGGTAATGGCTAATTACGTAACAAATAATGAAGAAAGAGATTTAATTATCAAGCTATTAAGAATTGCTAAATATGCTTGTATTGAATTTCACTTAAATGATATGGCTGACAAGATAAATAAGCTTTTAGATCCTATGCTTACCCCTGCATCTATAGATAATAATAGCTTAAATGGCCATGCAGCTCCTGCAAACTGTGAAGTTTGTGATGATTAAAAGGAAAAAGAGGTCTAAAGAAGACCTTGAAGTCCTTCAAAATCGTGGGTCAAGAGTTAAAAAACATGGATGGTGGTATTACTTGAAGGAAAGAAATGACAGTCAAGCAAAAAGATCCAATTAACCCTAGTTATTATACTAATGGTATACCTGTTAATGAATTTATTCTATCTCATGAAATTAATTTTAACATGGGGAACGTAATTAAGTATGCTGTACGATTTAGATATAAGAACGGCATTGAAGACTTGAAAAAAATTATTCGATATGTAGAGATGCAAATTGAGCATGAAACGAAGAAGGAGACATCATGGCAAGATTAAAACCAGAACAGGCCTTAATAAATTTCGTGAAAGAAATGAACCTGGAATTATTGGGTTATGAACCAGTGGAAATGCACTTAAACCTCTATGCAGATGATTTTAAGAAATTTGATATTTGGGAAAACATTATCCAAACATTAGGCATTAAAGAAGCGAGAGAGGTAACTCTTTCAATTTGTGGTATAAAGAGTATATGAAAACAGCCAAAAAAATGGTCTTTGATGCCAGAGAAATGGAAGAGTATAAAGTTCTATGTTACAGCCTAGTACTGGAAATAGCAGAATATTTTGAGAACCAGCATGATACTTTAGATGACAGTCCTGATTACGTACTACCATTAACAAGAAGAGAGTTTTTAAAATTAATTGATAAAGTAACTAAAGAGTATAAAGAGGTGAAGTAATGCAGTATACAGTATACTTAGAAATGCTTGGAGCTGACCAACAGTTAGTAGAGTACCCAGACGGTGATGATGAAACGTGTCTGGGTTACGATGATACTGTTAAAGGTGCCAAGCCGAAGTGGTATGATAACCTAAAAGAGGCCAAAGAATCAGCCGAATACTCAGATGAATATGTTACTGACGAGAATGGAGATTGGATATACAGAGGAGAGATTTGCGTAGAATGTAGAGGATTTGGTAATGGTAAAGACTATATGGTTTTACCTCTTGACAATGACTTCTTTGATAAGAAAACTGGAGATTGCTTAACGTGCCACGGCACAGGAAAGTTACAATAAATGAATAATGATAGATATATCAAGAGATCCTTATGCTGTTGATGGCAAGCATAAATGTCCTCATTGTAAGGGGGATTTGCTATTTGGTGAATGGAAAACAGATATTCCAGATGAAGGTCAACCTGGATTGTTCTGCGAAGAAGATGATTGCTCTTTTGAGCTAATATTTGGAGAAGAAAATAATGCCTAGTAAATCGAAAGCTAAAGGTAATCGTTTTGAAAGGAATGTTGTAGATATCTTTGAAGACTATGGCATTAAGGCTGTACGAGCCTGGGGTAGTAATGGAGCTGCTTTAGGCTGTCATGAAGAGGTAGATGTATTAGTCGAGGGTAAAATAAAAGTACAATGCAAGTGTAGACATAAGATAGCTAAGTATATGATACCTTCAGAAGAGGTAGATATACAAGTTATAAAGGAAGACAGAGGTGATACTCTGGTGGTAATAAAAATTGAAGATTACATAAAATTATTGGGAGGTACTCACGGGTCTGATAAAACTTTGACTGGCCCTGCGAGTCGTTCGAGGCATGAAAAGTGATGAACGTGATACTTCCCCAATGCATTGTAGGAGAGTAACTATTTTATTTGAACTAGCCCTTCAGTGGTATGATACGCAAAAGAAACCTATATCCATTAAAGACTTTAGCTTTTTAATGACTAAGGCTAATGAGATATATGAAGAAGAGTACATGTCAAAGCAAGAGGCACTATTTTGAGAGCATGGGAGTTTTAACTCCTCCTTACATTATGTTAACCGCATATCTCCCCTGCTCTCTTTTTTTTTAAAGGAGATAGGTATGAAATATTGTAAAGGCTGTGGAAAGGTATGGGGTCAAGAAAGGAGGTGGAACTTTCGACGTATTAACGACATAATCATCATTCTTTTAATCATAATGCCTGTTCTACTCTGGCTTTATATCATACCTGTCTCTCTTATTGTGAAGCTGTTTTATTAACTGATAATGAAATTTCCATTAATAAATTTGTATATATTTAATCGAGATAAACCCACTGTACAAGTTGAAGATATTGAAGGCTTATTACAATGGGATTATTGCGACTTAGAAGGATTACCACCTGAAAGAATTGGTACAAGAGAAGGTATGCCTAGAATGACAGATAAAGGTAAGCCAGCACCAAACCAATATGAAAATTTACCAAAAACTTTTTTTGCTACTAACGGTCAGGAATATTTAATAGAAAATATAATTATGTATAGGCCTAGCCGTTAAATGTTGCCCGCCAAACGTTGCCCGTTTACGTATACATTATGATGACACAGTACTCTATTTTGACAAATGATGTAAATAATACATGTATATTCCTATACACGAGAAACCCCTCAGAAAAAGGGGTTGTCGTCATAGATTTCTAACCTGTTTAAGCCTATAGTTTAATAGCTATCCTACCGCCCTCTCAAGGCGGTAACAGGGGTTCGACTCCCCTACGGGCTACTCACTACTAAACAGCTTTGTTGCCCGCCAAATGTTGCCCGTTTATGCTTTTAAGCCTATTTTTCATTAGTAGAATTCATTGAGAGACTTGGAAAATCAGAAGCTACTTTACTTAATCTAAGATTAGCATACTTTACTGTCATCTTAAGTGATGTGTGCCCAAGCTCTTTCATTACTCTATAGATATCTTTTGTTTCAAGATACTTCATTACTGCAAAGGTGTCTCTGAGATTGTGAAAGTGTAGATCCTCCTTTCCAATTTCTCTGCAAACAATTTTAAAATGTCTTGAGAAATTTTTAGTATAGTGTCTTAGCTTAGTATTAGGGTCTCTTCTTTCCTTCATTTCTTTAATGAAGTCAGCTTGTTTTTCTGTTAATAAAATTTCCCTTGGAATCCCTGTCTTTGAAACATCAGGATATATAACTAGCCAAAGATTATCGCCATGTCTTTCAACATCTCCTAAAAATGGTTCTGATAACCTACATCCTGTTGCACGATAAAATGTGAATACCTGTTTATAAAACTTATTTTGAGATTCTGATTCCATAATCTTATCAAAGTCAGGTTCACTTAAATATGAAATAGGTTTGTTTTCAGCTTTAACCATTTCAATAATTGGGGGATTATCCTTAAATAATTTTTTATGACGAATAAGCCAATTAACAAAAGCTCTTATTTTTGCTAAGTCTATGTTTCTACCGTTATTTGTTTTTTTGTCCTTAAAATATTTTTTGAAGGTTTCTATATTCTCTGTAGTAAGCTTATCTATGTGAAATTTCTTTCCTAAAACTTTCACAAGATTATTGAGACAATATGAATCTCTTTCAATAGTTCTCTCTCTATTGCCTTTAATAGAACAATATTCAAGGTATTCACGGATAGCCTCTTCAAGGGTTAAGCTATAGATCTCAGAGGTGCCTTTTTCGTTAAGCCAGGGAAAATAATTACTTCTAGTGTTAGCGTCTTTCGGGATAATTCCGCTTCTTATATCTGACTCTGCTTCATTTACAGCCTTTAGACGAGAGAGGGCTTGTCTTTTCTGATTTGTTCTTAAAGGGACTGTATATTGTTTCTGTTGCCCATTTTCTGTATATCGAAATCTGGCATAATAACTTTTTCTCTGCATCCTAAGTGTTGCCACGTTACCACCTCCGTACCTGAGGTAATATACTGCAACAAAAATATTAAGTCAATTCTGGTACGGAAACTTTTTTTGTCTTTCTAGGTGGAGGACTTCCTACGGCTACTGCTTTGTCTTTTGCCAGCTCATTAAAGTAACGATTCATTTGATGAACAGGTAATCCCAGGACTTTTTCTGGTAGCATATCAGGTCTATCTATTACCTTGCCTATATCCCTAGCTGCTCGTCCAAACGGAGCCCACGACCACAGGTGATAATCTGTGAACTTATCCCAATCATCTCGTAACAGTGCCCCTAAGGGGTCTAGGAGGAATCTGGAGGAAGGTGGAGCCACCGACTCTGTTATATTAAACGGCCATGGTAGCCTGCCGAAGAATGCTCTTTGTCTTTCTCTTTCATCTCCCCAGAGTAAATCCGCTGTATCTGATAGCTTGTCCAAAGGAGGAGTGGTAACTGACTGGAATATAGAAAATGGTAAAGCAGCTCCTAAAGCTGCAATAAACAGTTGTATCTGCATCATCCGTACAAAGGTGTCATATTCAGGAGTCTTAGGATCATAGCCTAGCTGTTTTGCCTGCTTTACTGTCTCTATATTTCTTCTGACTGCATTATAGGTATAGAGTTGAAATCTACTAAAGACTCTACCTAAAGGACTGGTAGTAAACAAAGGTCTTGAGCTGTTGTTGTAGAGAAATTGAGTGTTGATTACTCCCTGTCTGGCATAATCCATAATCCAAGCATCATCTAAAGCATAAAGATCTTTAGGAATATCAAATATTTGTCTACCATGTATAAGGTGAGCCAGGAAGGCTCTTGTTCTTAATTGTTCTTCTGATATCCTCATAAAGAAAGCAGCTTTATCATCAATATCTTTTGAAACACCAGTTCGTTTTGCTATTTCCCAAAATGATTGTTTATCTAAAATGCTGTCTATTTTTGACATCTTTGCCAGTAGCTGCTCTTTAAACATGTTCCAGGACGCACCTCTATACTTGGGGTTACTTGCTATTTCATTTTCAATAAAGGTCTGGACACCAGAATGTTTAGCTGCAAACTTAAACCAGTAATCCTTGTCCCTTACTGGTGCTTTACCACCCTTTTTAATAATGGCTAATTCAGATGTAGTATAAGGCATGTTTTTATCCAGCCATTGATAATCACCAGCTTGTTTCCAGGGAGTAAAGCCTGTCTTGACAACAGTTAAAACATTGCCACCTACATAATTATTTGTAAATGCTTTTGTGTGTGATAAGAGACTGTAGAGATTGTACTTAGCATCTAGAATAGATAGATGTGTTAACTTTAAATCAAGGATTCTAGGATCATCTCCTTCCAGTATTTTATCTCGTATTCTCTTTGGAAATTTTGTTTTAACAATGTTTCTGGCGTTGTCGTTACTGAGCCAATAATATAATGTATTTTTCATGGGTAGCTTATCTTTGCCTATCCAGCTATTAGGAACTCTTATTGGCTGACCTATGTCTGCCATCATTCTTAGTTTCCCGTATTTTATCCAGTTATCAATATCTTGTTTGGTATAGACAGGGCTTGCGTTCTTTGCAAAATCTCTATATAAGTTGTGTGTGGAGAGTAAGTAAGCCATGTTAGCCTTAGCTCTATTTAGAGCATACAGATAGCTTTCGAATGCTTCTAAGCTTGGCTCCCATTCAGGTATGGGATCTTTGAGGGATCTACTTTTAGAATGAGTAGATCTGTTACGTAAGGAGAGTACGTCCAGGTCTGCTTTTTTATGGCCACCCTTTACCAGTAATTCTGTTAGCGTAGCAGTGGCAGCATTATCTGGATTACTCAAGTCTAGTGCTTCTTGTTTCATCAAAAGATCTAGATCAGATATCTGCTTTGGTGTCCCACCATTCTTAATTAATTCTGCTACTTTACGTTCAGCATATAGCTCTACTTCTTTTTTCGGGTGGTTAACATGGGGGAAATACATATTGGCATCGTATTCCCCTATAAATCTTTCCTTGAAATAACCTGTGTAACCCACCTCTTTACGCAGATAATTCATTATTTTCTTTTGTGCCTTACTATCGGGTATGTCCATAACCCTCATGTCTTTACCTTTATGAGTAACCAGAGTAGACGCCAGCGTATAATCCCACATGAATCTTTCTACATTCTCTATCCCATAATCTTTTAATTGTGATACCTGGCGATTCAGCTGCTGTGCGAATCTCTCTGCTATAACCTTGTCATAATGAGGTACATCTGTCATTGATTTTATATTTGCAAACTTCTCGTAATTACCTGGGACTCTTGAATCCCATTCTTTTGACCCATAAAGCATAACTGCTGCATTCTTTACTTCAGCCGTAAAATCTTTATTAATTCTATCTACTAGTTTCTTTGGACTAATTTTTACAGGCTTACCATCTAACACTACATCAAATTTTTTCCCAGACTTGGTATAGTCATTTAAGAGCCTTACTGCTTGATCATACTTTCTCTGCAGCTGCTTTGCACCCCTAGAACCTGCTATTTCAGGCTTCTCGCTAAGAGGATATTCTCTAGTGGCCACAGCTATGCTTATTAATTTTCTTGCATCACTATTCTCAAGATGATTTAAATACTCAAACCTTGTATTTAATCTATTCCGTATTCCTATTTCCCCACTTTCTCTAGCATAACTTTTGTTGATAGCCATGTGTGCATGTGCTGATTGATGGGAAGTAATTAACCGTATGTCACTTTTATGTATCTTACCTGAGCCATCACGAACAGGGATTTCTTTTTTTAAAATACTATTTAAGGAAAACTTGTCGTGTCCTTTTCCTATCATATCCATAGGCTGATAAAAATGCCTAGCCTTGACTGGGTAACCTTTTTGATCAATATATAATTGACCAGTTTTAGGATCTGTGAACATTTTGATAAATTTCTGCAGGTCTTTTAGGGTTGCTCCTTCTACCAGTTTGCCAAAAGGCTTGACTCCACCTACGGATGTTGCAAATGCCATGCCTGTTTCAGCAGCAAAAATCTCTGGAAAATGAGCTGCAATCTCTGGATGTCTTTCCATTAAACTTTCCAGTTGGCGAATAGCCGAGGTAGCTTCCTTGCTTTCCTGGTAAGAAATTTTAGGGTTACTTATCTTCTTTATCTCTTCCGTCTTTAACACGTTCCCTATATTGCTTACCACCTTCTTAGGAATGTCGTAGCTTTCATTTAATTTTTGATTAAACTCAACCGCTTTTTTCATTTGCGGATCTGTAGTAGGAGCAAATCCTAGCATTTTAGGTATATCTTTAACATCTACCTTAGGATCATTGACCTTTTGAAAGAAACTATTATAGGTATCCAGGAATTTTTTCACCGTAGAATCGCTTATAAAGCGTGAATTAAAGCCATAGGAGTAATAGGCTGTCTTAAAATAGGGCTTTTGATCTCCTACTTCCATGAAGTTTGACAGGAAGAAGTTCTCGAAAAAGTTCTTTTCTGCCTTTGTAAGACTTTCTTTATAAGAAAAAATATCTGCTTCCATCTGTTCTTTAATAGTGCTAGTAGGAATAAACTCTTTGTTTTGCTCCATAGCTTGTAGCCTGGCACTCATATTAAGATCAAATTTTTCTTTGTAATCAATAGCTTTCTGTGCGATAGGGACGAGGTCTTCTACTTTCCCTCCCCTATCTGTATAAGCTTTAACTGAATCCAGTACTCTTAAAGCTGATGTGAAAGTATATACATCATTGTTAATGAGCTCCATAGCCTTACTGGCTGCCTGATAATTAATATTCTCTGGGATCTTTCCAAAGGTAAAGTTCTCACCTTCCAGCCTTACTACTGGTTTGATAGATGGTTTTTTATTAAAAAGCAACCGTACAATGCTTTTGTACTCAGGAGTTCTAGACAACGCATTAATATGATTGAATACTTCTTCCAGACGTTTTGTATTTACATATGCTGTGGGGCTTGCTTTGTAATCCCAGGATGCAATAGTTTTTGCCTGCTCCATGAGAGTACCTGGTAGTTCTATTCCCGCTAGAACTTGTGCTCGTTGTAAATCTTGAGCTCTTTCGATTACACCATGAAGGGAAATTGATTCATGCATAAATGCATCATATCCTTTTATCCCTTTATCGAACTCTTGCAGTCCTCGTATTAAGGGTAAATCTCCTACATACAAAGTTGTTATCTCTGGATCAAAGCTGGGTTTTCCTCTTTCGATTACCTTACGTTGACTTCCGTCTATAACTTCTAGTTTAGGAAAAGCCTGTACAAACATATTAGTAAGCATAATAGGAGCTTCTACTACTCCTCCTGTATTGCTAGCATCAGCTGACGCATTGATTGCATATTTTGCAATAGATCTGAATGCTTTGCCATTATCATCTCTTCTGTGCAATCTGTAAATATGGTGCCCATCTGCCGTGGGTAGATCTATATATCCTTTGGCTTCTGCAGCAGAGTAAAGGCTTCCAATGAATCTTTTTCCATTTACAGCTACTCCAATAGATCTTTGTCCTACAGAACTACTGCTTGCTATATCTATTCTGTCATGAGGACTTAAAAACTCTGCTACCTTATCTTGAGTAACCTCGCTTCGGTTTCCCATGACGATCTGACTCTTCCACTGCTCACCACTATCAAATACTAGATTTCCTTTTTTATCTTTTGTGTATGCTCCATCCTTATTCTTCCTTAACTCTCGCATAAAATTTCTTTTTAATGCACCAAAGGCAAAGACTGAATCTATATCAAGATCCATCCCTCCAAGGTGCGTCATGTCTTCAGGATGAATCACCATACCTGTACCATCTTGATTTCTTAATACTTTTACAATTCTTACTTCCCTTATTCCTGTAACCTCGTCTGTAGGTACTCTCTGTATTGCTATAGTTAAAGCTCGTGTATGATGTTTGTGCTGAGCTCTTGCTATTTTGTCCTGTAGTTTGGATAGATTATTTCTTTCAAAAAGCAATGTATGAATAGTCTTGTGTTCAATTCGTGTACTTCCCTTGGGAGTAATTACTGTCACAGGAAGAACAAAATCTTCCAACTCTTTTGCCACCATGACTGTCCCTGGTTTAAAATTAGGATGTTCACGCTCTACAAATCCTCTATAAGGGAGACCAATAGACTTCCAAGAGTAATCTACTTTTGGTCGCATAAGTCGTTCCATGAGGTACTTTCTAAAAGTATTGTCTATAACTTTACGAGTAGAATTGTGGTTGGCAATAGCAGGAGTATTCTCTCCCAGGCGAAGTATTTTGCTAGCAGCAGAAGTGTCTGAGAATTGCTTTTGCATTTCCAGTACCAGATCTGGGCTTCCCAAATCTTCTGTTTTCATAAACTCTAGTTCTGATTGTTTATTGATAAGATGAGATTGTAGAACCCGAAATAGGGGACTCCCTTCCATGTGCCCGTTGTTTTTGATCCGTATTAGATTATCTAAACTAATCTTATCCACTATGTTTGCTATTTCTTTTGGTGTTTTTGCACTTACTACTTCAGGTATATCCGTAGGATTATGTGTAAAGAAGTATTGATCAATAGCTTCATTAAGCTTTACATCTCCTTCGTGAGACTTGGTGTAAATGTCCTTGTAGAATTCTTCTGTT
>Ga0114932_10006358_pt1 | contig 10106 bp, 10 predicted proteins | sample 2SBtaG_2_FD_87286 | JGI IMG/M metagenome (GOLD analysis project Ga0114932, IMG submission 87286) | Deep subsurface microbial communities from Kolumbo volcano to uncover new lineages of life (NeLLi) - 2SBTROV12_ACTIVE470 metaG | ecosystem: Environmental > Aquatic > Marine > Volcanic ... | reverse complement strand
GCCTCGGCCTGCTCCCGGAGCGCGCGGATCTCGGCCGCCCCGACCCAGTACGACACCGCCTGCCCCGGCCGCGCCAGGTAGCGCTCGACCTGCACCTCGGCCTCCTCCGCCGTGAGCGCTGTGTTCGCGAGCAGGAAGGCCTGCGCCTCCTCCCGGCTCCAGCCCCCGGCGTGCAGCCCGGTGTCCACCACCAGCCGCGCCGCGCGGAGCATCGCCATCGAGAGCTGTCCGACCCGGTCGAAGTCCCCCGTGTACAGCCCCATCTCGAGCGCCAGCTCCTCCGCGTACAGCGCCCAGCCCTCGATGAAGGGGGAGTAGCCGGTGAACCGCCGGAAGCCCGGGACCCCCTTCTTCGCCAGGGTTCGCTGGAGGTGGTGGCCGGGCACGGCCTCGTGGAAGGCCAGGGGCTCCGCCTCGAAGATCGGGCGGGTCGCCGGACGCGACGTGTTCACCATGTAGCGGCCCACGTCGCCGTCCCTGCCCGGGCCCACGTACAGGCCCGCCGAGGCCCGCTCGGCATAGAACGCCGGCAACGGCTCCACCGTGACGCGCACCTTGGGCCGCTTGCCCACCCACGCGGGCAGCGCCTTCCAGGCACGCTTCACGGCGGCCTTCGCCGCCGCCTCCACACCCTCTTCGCTCGTGAAGTAGAGGGCGTCGTCGGTACTCAGGCGCTCCAGCGTCGACGGCACGTCCGTCGTGCCCAGCCGCGGTCCTGCGAGCGCCACCAGCTCCGCGCCGAGGTCCGCCAGAGCGGCCCGACCCTGCGCCTCCAGCTCCCCGGGATCGAGCTCGAGCGAGGTGTACCAGGCCAGCCGCTCGGCGTAGCAGCGCTCGCCCAGCGTCAGGCCCGCCAGCCCCGGGCTGCCCGACTCCCGCGCCGCCGGGAGCAGCTCGTCAGCGAGGAAGTCCCGGTAGCGCTGCAAGGCAGGACGGGCGTGCTCTTCCGCGGCCAGGTCCATGTCGCGGGTGAAGTCAGCGATCTGGAGCGCGCTCCAGGCGGGGTGGGGGTCGCGGGCGACGGTGGTCATCGTCCACGCCGACACGTCCTGCGCCAGCTCTTCGTCGAGCTGCTCGATCACCAGCTCGATCGACTCCTGGTCGGAGACGAGGCCCTTCGCCAGCCCCAGCCGCAGGGTTCTTCAGGCTCTCGTCGACATCCCTGGGGACGTGCTTCAGTTGGGCGACGGCGCGCTCCGACCACACGATGTGCAGCTCCCGGATGGTCGCTAGGCTGTTGGCCCGCATCAACGGGTTGGCCTGGGGCACCACCCGCCACTGCTCGAACCCGCAGGCGACCTCGTCGACCACCCCTTGCAGGTGCCGCACGAGTAGCCCATGGTGCTCCAGATCCTCGACGTCGAGCCCGGCCGTGGACATCGCCTCGGCCCGCTCCAGGAGTGCGGTAGCTTCCGAGCGCCGCTCGCCCAGGGCGCTCGGGCTCCGGAGCCCGAACCTCCAGACGGAGTTGCGGTCCCCCGCGGCCATGGCGACCCGCGGCTCCTGCTCCTGGAGCCACACCCAGTGGTCTCGGAGGAGCTGCTTCAGCTCGCGGTCGGTGACCCCACGGGTCTCCGTGTCCGCTCCCGCGAGCGATGCGGCCACCAAGAGAGGCGCGAGGAGCTTCACGCGCCCACCACGCGGGATAGCGACACCGCTCGAGCAATCCCGTCAGTCACAGGCATCGCGCCCCGAGGCGCCCTGCTCATCCCCATCACTCGCTCCCGATGTCGGTTCATCCTCCGAAGCCTCCCCCTCGTTCTCGTCGAACACACCCAAGAACACCGGGGCCAGGACCGCGGAGCAGTCGACGCAGTCCAGGGCGAGCACCCAGGTGTAGCCCGGGTCCAGGAACTGGAAGTCGTTGCCCAGGTCGCTCGGCGGGAGGTCCATCAGGTCGAGTCCGGGCAGACCGTCGACGTCCGCCTCCCAGATCTCCAGCGCCAGCTCGTCGACGGCGGGGAAGGCCTGTTCGAGCTCTTCTCGACCGACGTCGAAGCGACCCAGCCGCAGGCGCTCGACGTCCGACAGCTTCAGCTCGCAGGGCGTCGACGACTCCTCCAGCCCGGTCCAGTCCACCCAGCTGCTACAACCGGGCACGAACGGAATGCGCTCGGCCGTGGCCATGTCCGCGTCGGTGAGCACCTCCCCAACGTCCGGGTCGACGGAGACCCTCGTCACGTCACTGTCCTCGTCGAGCTCGAGCAACGCCATCCAGGCAAGCTCACCCTCGGACGAGAACACGAGGAGGTAGCTCGCCTCGGGGTCCATCTCCTCGGCCGGGTCCAGTGCCGTGCCGAGGTAGTCCAGCTCGCTCAGCTGGAGACACCCCTCCGAAGGGACCTCGATGTCCGCGTCCACGTAGCCGCTCACGTCCGCCTGCCGGAGCCCGCAGCCCGCCAGCTTGTCGAGCACCTCCTGCGAGGTGAGGCGGCTGAAGCGCACCACCTGCACCTGCACCACCTCGTCGAGCGGCTGCAGCTCTTCGCCGTACAGGTCGGTGCTGAGCTCGTCCCAGCACAGCTCGAGGTCCGTCCACGGCGCCGCAGTGAGCAGCTCCAGCTCCATGCTCACGTCGACCGCATAGTTCTGCTCGTCCGTGAGCACGATGCCCGTGTCGTCCTTGCAGGGATCGCCCCACCCGGCGCACCCCGAGCAACTGGTGCAGCACGGACATCCCACGAGCAGGAGCCAGATCAGCATGGTCGGAAGCTCATCGCGGCATCCGGAACACGGTCGAGGCCCAACCCGCGCCGACCCCGGCGACGGCCAGGGCCGCGAAGAGGCTCGGCGTGAGCCAGACCGGAGGGTCGCCTAATAGAAAGACACCGGCGACCCCGCCCGCCATCGCCGCAAGCAGCAGGCCGGCGCCGACCTGGATGCGTCCCACGAGGACGGCCGCGTAGCCCGCAGCCGCCCAGGCCGAGGCCGCGACGCCGGGGAGGACGTCCTGCCAGCCCGTGACACCGATGATCGACACGACGACGAGGCTGGCGGCCGTGGCGACCAGGAAGCCATGGACGTAGAGGGCCAGCGCCACCCACCGCTGGTCGACGGGCAGCCAGGTCCAGGCGCTTCGGCCACGCTCGGCGTCCGACAGGGCAGGTGCGCCCAGCGGCCACATGGCCGCCCCGGCGACGCAGGCGCCCGCCCCCGTCAGCAGCAGTCCGCTGGGCACGTCGTCGATTCGCCAGCTCGGAAGCAACGACACCAGCAGCAGGGCGAGCGCTGACAAGGCACAGGCCAGGCCCAGCCCCCAGGCGCCGTCCAGAAGGAGACGGACACGTCCGGATCGGCCGACCCGAACGCTCGGGAGTCCATCGCGATGGACCAGCGGGGAGCTCCACGTGGGTCGCCAAACGGGCAGGGTCACGGCCAGCGTCAACGCCAAGCACGACAGCAGCCCGGCAGACAGCGGTGAGAGGAGCCACACCTGAGCCGCCACGGCTCCGAGGACGAGGGCCACGAGCATCCCAGCGACGCCCTCCGCGTCGCCACCGATCCACCGGGTGCCGACGGCTGCGCCGAGACCGACGAGCACGACCTCGAAGAGCGCCGCCGCGCCCGTGACCGGCGAGACCAGCGTCAGCACCAGGAAGGCCGGCACCACCGCCGCGAGCACGGCCGCGCACGTCGCACAGCGCCGCTTCCAGGTCGAGATGGGCAGGGCAGGCAGCTTGACGACGAAGTCCGCCCAGACACCGCGATCGGAGAGACCAATGCACGCCGCGAGGATCGCGCCCATCTGGGCGGCAATGGGGGCGGCGAGGTGCTCCGGAAACGGCGAATCCAGCGTCGCCCACATGGTGGTCGCCCACGCGAGCAGCACCGCCCAGCCCGCCAGCGCGATCCAGGCGACCGGCTGACGCCAGCCCACGGCGATCGCGCGGGTGTGGGCGAGGAACGGACCCATGTCCCACTCTACGCCGTGCGTTGGGCCTCTGGAACGGATTCACAGGGCCGAAGCGCGGGCTCACCCAGGGTCGGGGTCAGCACGTGTAGACCGACTCGCAAGCTTCGAAGTCCCACTGATAGTCGCCGCAGGTGGTCTCATCGTAGATGTCCAGGCACTGGTCGGCGGCCTTCTTGTCGTAGGTACATCCTTCGTAGTAGTCGTCGGGATCGACGGAGTACGAGCCGATGAGCGCTTCACACTCCTCCTGCGTGCTGACGTCAAGGCTGTAGGCGTCGTCTTCGCTCGCGCACTCGAGGTAGATGCGACAGGTGATGCGGAGGAGCTCGGAGTTGAAGTCGGCCTCGCTGGGGTAGCAGCCCAGGCCAACCAGAGCGAAGAGCATGTGGTCTCCTTTGCGTCAGTGCACCGAGCTCAGGGCAGCGTGGGGACGTCGTCGTCCAGACGAGGCACGATGCGCAGCTCGAGCCCCGACACCATCTCACCGCGTCGATCGCGGGCGCCCTGCTTCACCACCGCCTCGGTGTCCGAGAGCGTCGTCACCCGAGGCCGAGAGAGCACCTCCCGCACCTCCCGGCCCCGTCGGTCGGTCTGCACGCGCTCGATGGTGGCTTCGAAGACCACCTGGTCGACTTGCCCATCGTGCTCGAGCCGCTCCGTCAGGTCGACGGTGACCTCCAAGTGCTCGCGGGGTCCTCGCTCGATCGTCTCGTGGACGAGCGCGCCGACATCGGCGTGATCGACGGTCCAGCTCTCGGCGACGCCCTCGGGCTCCAGGGCCAGGTAGATCTCCACGGACTCGGCGTGAGCCTGGGCGGCGAGCAAGGCGACGAGAGCGATCATCTGGACTCCTGAAGCCGAGACTACCGCGACGAAGCGACGCTTCTCGCGCCCTATTCCACGGCCAGCACGGCGTCCTCGCACTCCGCCGGGAGGTCGTCGAGCACGATGCACTCCTCGCTCTCCTCGATGATGGAGAGGCAGGTGTCGAAGTCGGACGAGACCTGTACAGCGTCCTCGCAGGACATCGTCGCGTACACCTCGTCCTCGCAGCGCTCGGCACTCGGCGCCAGCAAGCAGTGCTCGGCCGTGTTTGCACACAGCGCAGTGACGAGCTCCTCACAGCGAAGCGGGGCGTCGGGGTCGGCGCACGCAAGGGCAGCCCAGAGGATCGACATCACGGGGACTCCTGCACGGGACCGAGGTTGACGCCGAACCCCAGGTCGAGGCTGGGCTGAGGCATGTCGAGGTAGGCCGGTCCGAGCACCCCGACGCCGAGCCCGGTGGTGAACGAGAAGCGGCTGCGACGGAGGTCTACTCCCAACCCCACGTCGGGCCCGTAGAGCGCGATGCCGTCGCCGACCATCAAGGGCCCGAAGCCCACCTGACCGTACAGGGGACCGAGAGCATAGACGCGTCCGGAAGCGCCCACACCCACCGAGCCGAGACCGACCGCGGCGGCGAGCCGCGGGTGGAAGCGCCAGCAGCCTCCGATCCCAGCCAATCCGTAGCGCTGACCGAGCCCGAGCTGCACCGCAACCGGGCGGTAGGCCGTGGGGTCGGTGACCGCGGCGTTCGCGGAGAGGAGCAGGGCGGAGAGCAGGAGCATCACGGGCCACCCCACGGCGCAGGACTCCGCCCGATCCGATCAGGGGCACTCGCCATCGCTCGCCTCCACGCTCGCGCCGTCCACGCTGGTCCCAACGAGCCCGCTCCACACGACCTCCAGACACGTCGGACCGCCCGCATCACAAGGCACGCACGGCTCACCGAACGCAGCCGAGATCTCACAGATCGAGCCAGCGGTGCCGCCGTGGAGCGACAGACCGTACGGGGCCACGTCCAGCCGGTAGGTGACACGCCCCTCCACGAAGCCCTCGTCGGTGAAGGTGCCCGAGAATCCGACCTCTTCGAGCACCACCTCGGTCGACGCCTTCAGCTCGCCCAGCACCGGCATGGTCACGGTGAGCGTCGACGACGAGCCTTCGAAGGTCGGGTTGTCGAAGGAGGCTCCCTCCACGTCGGTCGTGGCGACGCAAGGGTCCTGCTCCGATGGAGCGCCGAACTGGGCGACCCCGAAGCGGAGGTCGAGCAGACCGTCGTCCCGCTGTGTCACCTGGACGAGAGCGTCCGGGAGCTCGGAGTACATCACCATGATCGACCCGAGCTCTCTCGGAGCCTCGAGCTCGCCGGACGACCAGGCCACGGCGAAGGTCTGGACCTCGTCGAGCTCGACCTCGGCCGGAACATCCCCGGAGTCGATGGCCGTCTCCTCGCTCTTCACCTCGCCTTCGCAAGCGACGAGCTGCACGAGAAGGAACCCCACGACCATGGGGCACGGTATCATCCGGCCGTGGACGTTCTCTCAGCGATTCTCCCGCTCGGAACTGGATGCGCAGGATCTGACTGCGAAGGCGACGCCTGCCTCAGCCAGCCCACCGAGCTCTCGGACAGCGGAGAGAGCTCGGACGTCTCGGGAGACCCCGGGCCAAACGAGCTCTGTGGTGTGACTCCCACCAGCCGGGCAGCCCCTCATCGAGGAGCGCCACCTCCCGCCGCCCGCGACAGCTGGCCTGGCGGTGGTGAGCCATGGGAGACCGGCCGACGGCCCGACGACACCGATGAAGCTGAAGACGAGCCCTACTACACGGGGCCCGTGTACGTGACCCGCGCCGGCCAGAACTGCGACCCCATCGACGCGGTGTGGTGGTACGACATCTACACGGTCGGCCACGCCAGCGCAGCGGACATGTGGATCTGTGACACGGCGTCGGACCAGCCGCGCGACGAGCAACACCCGATCCCCATCTGGTCCTCGGACCGCTACGGTTGGGAGACCAACCTCTACACCGAGCTCTACACCGTGGAGTCGCTGAGCGAGGTCGTTTCCGGCAGCACGACCGGGTTCGCCTGCACGCCCGAGAACATGGCCGGACTCACCTACCTGATCTACGTCTACGACGACGAGGGCGAGTACGCCGACTGCGTGACCTGGGGAGACGACCCAGCCGTGTTCACGTCGGTGTGCGTGAACGCGATCTGAGGGCCAACAGCGCGAGCCTGCAGTGCGATGATGGGTGCTGGTGGCAGGAGATCGAGGTGGCCCGAGTGATCGTCGTGGACGACGACCCGCATGTGCTGCGTGCGATGGGGGCCCTCCTGCATGCCCACGAGGTCTGTTGCCTGGCATCGTCCCGGGAGGCTGCTGAACGGGTCGCGGCCGGTGAGCGTTTCGACGTCGCCGTTCTGGACTACCGGATGCCGGACCTCGACGGCTTCCAGCTCCAGGAAGCCATCGCGGAGCACGATCCAGTCCTCCGTCCAGGGTCATCTTCGTCACCGGCTCTCCGGAGATCTTCCACCTCGCCCTGCGCCGGGGCGTGTTGGTGGCCAAGCCCTTCTCCGGCGGCACCCTGCTGCGTGCGGTCCGGGAGCTGCTGGAGTCAGGAGAACCTCCGGGACCCGACGAAGTCGAGCTGGTCGAAGACCCCAACACCGGTCCGACGTGGCCAGTGGACTGACCAGGCCTCCTGGCCGACCCGTGGCTCAAGGATCCCACCAAGCGGACTTCCGCCTGGATCCTGGATTCTCGCCGTGCATCGACGCCGGAGACCGCTCGCTCGGCTACAATGAGCTCGACGGCACGCGCAACGACGTCGGCGCCTACGGTGGCCCGGGTGGCGCGTGGTAGGAGGAAAGCATGAGCCTCGCGATCCTGTTCCTCGTCGCCTGCGCTCCGCGTCAGGAAGGCAGCGAACCCGGAGACTGCACCAACGGTGCGGACGACGACATGGACGGACTCTGGGACTGTGACGACGAAGGCTGCGCGGACGGGCCTGACTGCGCCTCCGAGGGTGAGGCCTCGGACACGGGCACCGAGGCCGACGCAGACACGGATTCCGACACGGACACGGACACGGACACGGACACCGACTCGGACTCGGACACCGACACCGACACCGATACGGACACCGACACCGACACCGACACCGACACCGACACCGACACCGACACCGACTACGTGGTCTGCGACGACGGCGTCGCTCCCTACGACGACCTGCAGGACGCGGTGGACGGCGCCGCTGACGGCGATCTGCTCACCCTCTGCGCGGGCTCCTACGACGACATCGAGATCGACGACGTCGATCTCACCATCGAAGGCCTGGACGGCGTCGACGTGACCTTCATCGACTCCTCCTCGTCGACGGCGGTCGCGATCTACGACGCGGAGGTCACCCTGACGGGCGTCACCCTCTCCGGCGGCGCGAGCTCCGGCGAGGCGGCGGCGGTCTGGGTGCAGGACTCCACGGTCACCCTGAGCGACATCGTCATCACCGAGTCCGAGGCCAACGGCGCCGAGTACCCCACCTACGGCATCTACGTCACCGCCTCGGAGCTGGACGTGGAAGACCTCGTGTTCGAGGACAACGCCGTGATGCACGGCATCTACACGATCGACGACAGCGTGCTGTCGCTCCGCCATGCGGTCTTCCGGGACAACACCGTGCCCGGCTACGGCAGCGGCGGCCTGCTGGTGAGCGCCTACTACTCCGACGCGGAGATCTCGAACTGCCTCTTCCACGACAACACCGGCAACTACAGCGCCGGGCTCGTGAACGCAGGCTTCGACGGCTACTCGGCCTGGGTCTACAACAACACCTGGTGGGGCAACACGAACAGCTGGACCGGGTACCCGACGGTCTACCTGCGCGGCTCGTCGACCACCTTCGTCAACAACATCGTCTCCGAGAACGACGCCGACGGCGTCTACGCGCTGAACAGCGCGAGCGTGGACTACTGCGATGCCTGGGGCAACACCGGCAGCCAGCTCGACGGCGAAGGCTCCTTCGGCAGCAACAACCTCGAGACCGACCCCTGGCTGACCGATCCGGAGGGCGGGGACTTCAGCCTGAACGCCGGCTTCTCGCCCTGCGTCGACGCTGGCAATCCCTCGTCGGGCTACGACGACGTGGACGGGACACAGAACGATCTGGGCGCCTACGGTGGGCCCTACGGCGCCTGGTAGGCGGGGAGGACGGATGAGCATCTGGATGTGGTTCGCGCTGGGGTGCAACCCCCGGCTGGAAGGCACCGAGCCCGGCGACTGCACCAACGGCGCCGACGACGACGCCGACGGTCTCTGGGACTGCGACGACGACGGCTGCTCCGACGGGCCAGACTGCGGCGGCGCCAGCGACGACACAGCCGCCGACCGCACCGAGCCGGACGCCCCCGGCTCGGACAGCGGGGAGGCCGACGCCGACACCGACGCCGACACCGACGCCGACACCGACACCGACACCGATTCGGACACCGACACCGACACCGACACCGACACCGACGCCGACACCGACACGGAGGTGAGCTACGACGTCTGCGACGACGGCAAGGCGGCCTACACCTCCATCCAGGACGCGGTCGACGCATCGAGCGACGGCGACACCATCTACGTGTGCGCGGGGACCTGGTCGCCCTTCGAGGTCGACGGCGAGGAGCTCAGCATCGTCGGCGCCGGCTCCGACGTGACGGACATCCGCGGCACGACGAGCACCGCGGTCTACCTCGAAGACGGCGAGCTGGAGCTGTCGGGCTTCTCGATCCGCGCCACCTCGGCGTCCGGGGCTGCGGGCTTCTTCCAGGAGGACGGAGAGTCGCACCTGCACGACCTGGTCTTCGACTACAACGTGGGGGGCACGGTGGTCTACGTGCAGGGCGGCGACGCGGTCATCGAAGACGTGGTCTTCGAACAGAACACCGTCACCGCCTACGTCCTGGGACTCGGCGCCCACCACGAGCACTTCCAGGTCCGTCACGTGATCTTCCGCGACAACAGCGCGTCGAAGGTCGTCTACCTGTTCTACGGCACCTTCGAGTTCACGAACAACATCCTCCACGACAACAGCTTCAGCAGCTCGGCGCTCGCGACCTACTCCTCGGGCTCCTTCGAGCTGACCAACAACGTGCTCTGGAACAACCAGGCGACCCTCAACAGCTCCGCGGTCCGGCTGGTCGATCTGGAGTCCGGGACCTTCTACAACAACATCGTCAGCGAGAACTCGGCCAACACGGTCGTGAACGTGGGCTCCTCGGCCACCTCCGACTACAACGACTTCTGGGACAACTCGGCGACCTACACCGGCGGTGGCTCCAACAACCTCGGCGCCGACCCGCGCATGGTCGACCCCGCCTCCGG
>Ga0114932_10006357_pt1 | contig 10106 bp, 4 predicted proteins | sample 2SBtaG_2_FD_87286 | JGI IMG/M metagenome (GOLD analysis project Ga0114932, IMG submission 87286) | Deep subsurface microbial communities from Kolumbo volcano to uncover new lineages of life (NeLLi) - 2SBTROV12_ACTIVE470 metaG | ecosystem: Environmental > Aquatic > Marine > Volcanic ... | reverse complement strand
TGAACTCAAGGCAGCACGAAAAAATTCTCCAAGCATGTTAACGCTATTTACAAAATCACCCTTACCTAGAGGAATAAATTCAATGTTACGTGCAGAGTATGGATATCCTGATGAGAATCATCCTGACAAACTTGCATTAAGAACGACGATTGATTCTGTTGATTTTAACACCATCAAAGGAGAAAAAGGATTCATGGTTGTACACAAAGGAGATAGAATAGAGATTGTTCCATGTAGAGCACCAACAAAATTCCCTGACATGCCAAATCCTTATTGGAATAAAGAGGATTTTGAGAACAGTATCAAAAAGAAATACAAAAAATCTCTACTCTATGTCAAAGCAGACAATAAAGGAACAGGTGAAAATGAAGAATTTCATTTTAATGCTGCATATCTGCTAGAGGGATTTGATTTTACAAAATTTGCAAAGAGTCTCAAAGATGGAATACTCAAAGTAGACATTAGGTTGGGATTGTACTCTGATGGTAGATTTCATGATCATGGAACTGGAGTTAGAATAATGCCCTCATTACTTGATGAGTGCTTTTCAGGCAAGAAAGTTTTATAGATAAATTTTTTCAAAAAATGTTTAATTATTTTCATGTATTAAAAATTTCATGAATTGTGGATGTCCTGAAGATCCCAATCTGTATGATGATCCTTTATGTGATTGTAACCTATGTGATGATACTATCATTTTAGAATTAGGTGAAAATATCAGAGTTTGTAAAAGATGTAATTGTAAAAGGAAACCCTAGAAAAATAAAATAAATTAGTATTGTTATGAGAATATGACGATCCTTTATTGAGAAGGCCCCTAAAGTTTTTGTATGATTCATAGATCTTCTTCATGAGTTGGGCATAAAAGAACAAGTTGAGATTCGTCAACGTTTGATCGATGAAATAGAAGCTGATCTAATTGGTCCTAGAAAAGGAAAGACCCCAGAAGAAAGAGCAGTCGAAGTATTGCCGGGAAATCGAAATCCAAAAAACGAATATGTTGCAGGCGTATTATATCCAGGAAATTGGGAAGTTGAAGAGGAAGAAAAAGAAAAAGGAGATGGTGGTGATACAGATGATGAGGATAACACCGATTCGAATGTTGCAAATGATAAACTCTTCAAACCCTCTTCATTCGGTTTAACTTGCAGATTATCTCCTGAAACCAAAGATCTCAAAGTTATCGTTGAATATGGGATTTATCAAGCATTAGTTGATAAAAAGACAAACTATAGAACTTTTCAACGTATTCCTCAATCTGAAAACTTTACAATTTCTATTAAAGAAGGTTCAGATGAAGAAAAATTCAAAAATAATTCTAATTTTTGGATCAAATATACTATCATTAAAGAAAATGACCAAATCGTTTTAGATTTTTATGTGATAAATGATTCCAAACGACAATTACAAAATCATTGGAATGATTTTATGTTTCAACCGAAAATAATTCTCGAGTCCATAGATAATAAAAAATGTTTCATTCAAGATAGAACAGGACTCAAACAAGAATACTTTCCAGCTGATGATGAACATTTGGAAATTTTATTCAAAGAAAAAATTTCTTTTGGTAAAGGACATTTATGTTCTTTAAGTTGGGACAAAGAAAATATTGAAAATCGCTGTATCGATAAAATTTACACCACATTCATTCCTCAAGAAACAAATGATTTCATTGATCATTTTACACCTTCTGACAATCTAGAATCATCTATTGATATGGTTAAACTTGGAACTTGTAATAACAAAAATGAATTACGTGGTATGCTAGAACCATTAATTCAAGAATATAAAAAATGGGTTGATGATACTAAATCTAAAATTAATAGTTCTGACAAATTTGATTCAAATGAACGTGAAATAATATTTCATAAAATAAAATCAACTGATCTTGTAATCAAACGAATGAATCAGGGAATTGAACTTTTAGAATCTGATGAAAATGCATTTGATTCATTCAAATTTGCCAATATGGCTATTGCGTGGCAACAGGTTCATGGTAAATGGGCTCGAGATAATGCAGAAAATGGCGATGTTGAAGGAGTTGATCCACTTGAACCCATCTACAAAGATAAAAAACCAAAATGGAGATTATTTCAAATTGCATTTATTTTATTGAATTTAGAATCAATAACTAATCCCAAATCTGAACATCGAGAAACCGTTGATTTATTGTGGTTTCCTACAGGTGGTGGAAAAACTGAGGCATATCTGGGACTAGTTGCATTTGTAATTGCATATCGTAGATTAAGAGGAAAAAATGATGAGGGTCAAATAACTACTGAATCATTGGGGACTGCAGTTTTAATGAGATATACCCTTCGTCTATTAACTGTCCAACAATTTCAAAGATCTGCAACTTTAATGTGTGCATGTGAAAAACTCAGAGTCAAAGACAAATCAAAATGGGGCGAAGTTCCATTTCAAGTTGGGTTATGGGTTGGTGCGAGTGTTACTCCAAATTCACGTAAAGAAGCTAATTCACAAAAATGGAAAATAAAAAATGATAGAGAACAAGATCTTACCACGATAAAGAGTAAGAATCCATATGTATTGATTAATTGTCCATGGTGTGGTAAAAAATTAAGATATGATAGTGGTGATGTCTGTGGCGAACCAAATCAGTGGAGATTATTTTGTCCAAGAAATGATTGTTTGTTCTCAAAACATTTAGAAGAAAATCCTGACATGTCGTTACCTGTTGTATTAGTTGATGAAGATATCTATTCAAGATGTCCGTCATTAATTATTGCAACCGTAGATAAATTTGCACAAATTTCATGGACTCCTACTGTTAAATCAATTTTTGGTAAAGTTTCTCATCATTGTGATCTTTGTGGATTTTATGATCATGCAATTTCAAATCATCCTGCAAAACATCCAGGTAAACCTAATGATTGTATTGTAACAAATTTTACAATACCGCCACCTGAAATGATTATCCAAGATGAACTCCATCTAATTTCAGGACCTTTAGGCACGTTATCTGGATTATATGAAACAGCAGTTGAATATCTTTGTACTAATAATGGCATTAAACCAAAAATAATTGCTTCTACCGCAACTACACGAGCTGCCGGTGATCAAATAAAAAAACTATTCAACCGTGATGATACTATGATCTTTCCTCCTCAAGTTGCAACTTTTGGTGAAACGTTTTTTTCAAAAGTTAACTATGAACAAGAAGGGAAAACATCTATTGGAGTTTTAGCAACTGGAAAAAGTGGATTAACTGTTTTAGCTAAAGTTTCTGCAGTGATTCTTCGAAGAATAAGACAATTTGAAGAAGATAAAGAATACAATAAAGAAGATCTTGATCCTTATTTTTCTCTTGTAACTTATTTTAATTCTCAAAGAGAATTGGGAGGGGCAGCAATGAATTTCAAAGACTCCGTACCAAACTTCATCAGTCAAATACAAAATAATTTTGATACTAGTCCTCTTTTGCCTTCTATTTCAGAAACTGGAATGGAACTTTCAGTTGAAGAATCTGAAAAGATAGATGAAATAAAAGAATCAAAACCCGAAGAAATTAAAAAAATGGAAAAAAAATGGAAAAAAGCCTTAAGACCATATCAGTTTTGGGAGTTAGTTACAGATGAACTAACATCTAGAAAAAATTCAGGGGAAATTCCTGAGATCTTAAGAAAACTAAGTGATGGTATATTGAAAACTCCTCCACCTGATGAAAGAGGATACAACACTGGACAACCAATTGATCTTCTTATGGCAACAAACATGTTATCTGTAGGTGTAGATATTCCTCGACTCGGTGTAATGATAGTTAACGGCCAACCGAAAAATAATTCTGAATACATTCAGGCAACAGGAAGAATTGGTAGAGCAAATCCGGGATTGATAATTACTCTGTATTCATACACAAAACCAAGAGATCTTTCCTATTATGAAAATTTCAAAGATTATCATTCAACTTATTACAAAAATGTTGAAACTGTTGGTTTAACACCATTTACTCTTCGTGCACGAAAAATTGGATTATTTGGTGTTTTAGTAGGTATGATTCGAATGGCAGCAAATGGAAATTATTCTTTGTCTGAAGATAAAGATGCACATAAATTTGATCAAAAAAATACTGATCAAATTAAATTACTTGATGAAATTAAAAATGCATTACTAGCACGAGTAAATTCTATAGAATCAGATGAGGCATCTTCGACTAACAACAATATTACAAATCTTCTAAATCAATGGACTAAAGAAATAGAAAGATATGGTGAAATCTTACGATATAAAGAACCGTATCATCCAAAACTGTCCCAACAAAAAATTGAACAAAATATGTATTTGTTAAAAAGTGATTTAACATCAAAAAGACAATTAATTCAAACTCCAACTTCGTTAAGAAATGCAGAACAAGAACAAAATTTGTTCTATGTAGACTCAGATGAGGATAAAGATGATGAGTGAAGATTTAGAAGAAAAATATATTCCATCTCCTGGAAAAATTAGACCAAATCAAATCATTACAACATTTGGTCCAGGATCAATTGTACAAACAGAACATGATTCAGTTTTAATTATGGGGATTGATTTTTGGGCAAATCGAGATAAATTCGTTAAAAAAAATCACATGTATCTAGAAAAAATAACTAGAAAAAATCATTTCAGAATGCCAAAACAGGAAAAAAATACTAGTAGGACAATTGGGTGTGTGTCATTTCCTACATGGGGCTTTTGTAAACAATGCAAATGGTTACAATCACATAAACAATATGCTACAAAGGAAGATGGTTTTTTTTGTAAAACACATTCAAAATTTGGTGAATTACTCCCAGCAAGATTGGTTGTAGTTTGCAAACATGGGCATTTAGATGAATTTCCATGGGTGAAATGGGCTCATAGTAATCCCAATAATCCACTTCCAGTATGTGATAATCCAAAATTGAAATGGAAGGGAGGATTATTCTCAAGTTCACTTTCAAGTTATAAGATTGAGTGTGAATGTGGTGCTGTAAATTCTCTAAGAAATGCAACCGATAGAGAAGAGGGGATTCGATTGTATGATTCAAATGAAGATGAATTTTATACTCATTCTTGTACAGGTCAACTTCCATGGTTAAAACAAGAAGAACAGTGTAAAGCAGTTAAAAAAGATGGTACCTTAGATAATAAAAAAACAGAAATTGCATTTGGAATGATTTCAAGAGCTTCAAGTCTGTATTATTCAAAAGTAATTAGAGGAATAATTATTCCTGAATTGGCACATCCAATTGTAAAATATTTGCAGACTGATGAATATGAAACAAAAGTAACATCCTATAGAGAAATTGATGAAAATATTAGTAATGAAAAAATTGCAGAATTAATTTTAAAATCTAATAAAGATTTTCAAATAAAATCTTACCCTAAAGAAAAGATACTTGATTTTATGAATAAATTATCTGAACGTGAAAACTCTCAACCTTTAGAAACTGAATTAGATCTTAAAAAAATCGAATATGATGATCTACAACGAAATGAAACAGAGCATGATTTGGATGAAGCAGAAATTGATGAAGAAATTGTAATTAAAGATGTAAAATTAAATGATGCTCATAAAAAAATATTTGAGCATGTAAGACAACTTCCAATCCTTACGGCATTAGAAGTATCTAGATATTTTACTAGATTGTCTCCTCCGGGAGAAATTTCTCAAGTAAATGAAAATCGTAAGCATGATTTTTGTAAATTACAAATCACAAATGGAAAAACAAAATATGGTCAGCCAATAAAAACAAAAAATTGGCTTCCTTGTGTTGTTAAAAAAGGTGAAGGAATTTTTATGGTGTTTAGTGAAGATTTCATCAAAAACTGTTTAGATGATAAAATCATCCAAGAAAGACTAAATTCTATGATTAAAAATCATGAAGATTGGGTAGAAATTTCTAACTGGACTTCTGATGCTATAATTGATCCACAGTTTATCCTTCTTCACTCTATTTCTCATCTATTAATCAAAGAACTTGCATTGGCATCTGGATATAATGAAGCGTCCATATCTGAGCGTATTTACTCCTCGGACAATATGCGTGGATTGTTAATTTACACAACAAGTGCAGGAGATGGTAGTTTGGGAGGATTAGTGAGACAAATTGATTTGGTAAAAATCATCAACAATGCTTTAAGAAACAAAAGAGTTTGTTCACGTGATCCTATTTGTATTTCTGAAGATCCTACAATTATGAGGGATAGAAAATTATCTCTTCATTTAAGACAAAATGGTTCTGCATGTTTTGGATGTATGATGTTGCCTGAAACTAGTTGTGAAAATTTCAATAAAATGTTAGATAGAAAAATTTTAGTTGATAAAGATTTTGGTGTTGTGAGAAATATTCCTAATGATTAGTATAAAACAAATTGAACAATTAGTTATACAAACACCAGAAGATAAAACAAAAATGATAATAGATTATTTAAAAGAGAAAATTCCTTCTAAATTAAGTCCGATAATTATACAAGATAATTGTAAACTCTCATCTTCTCAAGTTGATATTTTAAAAAAAATATGTGAACAAACAGATGATGGAAATCTTTTATCTGTTACAATAAATGCAGTTTTACAACTACATGAACAAAAAAATCATGAAGATTCAAGACTTGTTATGTCTGGAGATTTCATTCATACTAATGCAAATTTTACACATGAAACAATTTATCAAATGATTGGTCGTGCGAAATCTAAAATAACAATAATTGGTTATTGGGTTTTTAAAATGTCTGATTTCTTTGAACGATTAGAAAAATTGTCAAAAAATATTGAAATTACTTTTATTTTAAATGATGAAAAAATAGAAACACATTCAAAAGAAATTAAGAAAAATTGGAATAAAAATACAAAACCAAAAATTTTACAATTAAATAGGAAATTATTTTCAAAAGAAAAATTAAACAAATTACATTCTAAAGTAATAATAATTGATGATAATGAAATTCTAATCACATCTGCAAATTTGACACTTGTGGCAATGGAAAATAATATAGAAACTGGAATTTGGACAAAAGATAAAAAAATTATTGAAGCATGTATAGATATTTTTGAGAAATTCATCAAAAAGCGTGTTTTTGTGCCTATTCCAAAGACAAAATATGGGTAAATATCATGGCACGTTTTGCAATAAAATCCACATCATCTCCACAAGAAAAAATCAAATCTAGAGTAATGGAATTATTTGAAACATCAGATGATTTAAAAAAATTATTTAATTCAATTTTACCTAAAAACTCATTACTAAAATCAATCTTAAAAATTGATGATTATACAGATAAAGAAAAAATTTGTGATGTTGTATTATCTTATTTGGGAAATAATTTTTTTGTTTATGTTGGAAAAGTAAGATCTGATGAAGTAGACGATGATGAAAATCTTAAATTCATTAAAAAAAATTATAAAAAAATTAAAGAACTATTAAAACATCCTGACCAATTAACTTCTGAACAAATTGATTCATTCAAACTTGTAATTAAAGAATATGATAATTTATCAAAAATAAATCCTGCACATATTACTCGTGAAAAATTTTTAGAACAATTTTGTATATTCAATAAAGAAAACTATGAGAAAGAAAAACAAAAGATAATTGATAGTTTCAATAAAAATCAAAAACATAAAGTTACAACACTAAAAGAATTATCTCAACATAAATCATTCTTGTCTGGAACTTGGGCGAAAGATATTTGCAATAAAGTTTTACTATTACCAGATACTATAGTTGAAAGACCTGAAACAGAACCACAATTGCCTGAAACAATTGCTTTACGAAAAAGATCACATCTTCCTAGATTATATGATTTTCAAACAGAAGCACTAATAAAAATTCACAATATGTTCAATAATACAGAAGACCTTGATGGACGTCAAAAACGATTATTGGTAAATTTACCAACTGGTGCTGGAAAAACTCGTATGACTGTACAAGCTATTATTGAATGGTTAAATTTACGTGATGAAGGTAAATGTGTAAATGCTCATGAACAACAAAAAAATCCAAATGGATTAATTTTTTGGTTTGCATCTACAAATGAATTATGTACTCAAGCCTCTGATTCATTTCAACAACTTTTTGCTCAAATAGGTACAGCTGGACAAATCAATCTAACAAATTGGTATGGAAATAAAAGACGAGATTTAAGAAATATTCGAGATGATAAACCTGGCACACATATTGTAATTACAAATACTCATCATACAAATAAAAAATTTAAAGAATTTCAAAATAAGGAAGCAGGGAAATTTAGATTTGATTGGTTCGAAAAGAGTAAGGAATTAGATGAAATTCGTAAAAATACTATTGCAATAATTATTGATGAAGCACATGAAGTAACTAATGATGGATATCAAGATTTTCTTGCTGCAATGGGGTTTGATTTAAATAAAAACAAACGTGGATTAGATAAGAAAAATTACAATACTCAAAACATTGTCTTAATTGGTTTAACTGCAACTCCTTACAAAGGTTCAGGAATCACTCAATGGTGGAAATGCACAACATGTTCTAAAATATTAGAAAACTCAATAATCAAAAATCAACATATGAAAAAATATTATGGTCATAGTACTTTTAAAACAATTGAACCTATTTTTGATGATGAATTTGCAGATGATGATGGAAATGAATTATCTTACATGAAAACATTAGATCCTTTAACTAGAAAAATTCATAAAACATTTGGAGGTGTTTTTCTCCCTATCCCCCATAAATCTATTTTAGATTCACGACCTATTGTTATAATTGATGTTCCACTTACCGGATATGTAGGAGACAGTATAAAAATTTCAGGAAGTAATTCATATGATCAATATTCTGAACTAAATTTTTTCTGGGAAATTTCTACATTTGAAGAAATGGTGTATACATCAAAAATTACTCCTGAAAAAAAATCCGACCATGTAGAATTTTATCACAAATTTATGAAAGAAGGAGATTATTCTATACGTTTAACTGTCACAAATGCAAAAAATATTTCTTCATACACTGAACAAAGAGTCAAAATTTTATCTATGGAAAAATCTAAAATTAAAAGAACTGGCGATTTAGCTGACACAAAAGAATTTTATGAAATATTAACCAATGATCAAAAAATATTATGTAAAATCACACATGGTGTAATTGAAGGTCCACATACAAAATTATCCAGTGCAGAATTAAAAAAATGGAAGATGGGAACATTAGATAATGAAGATGGCAAAATTTCTAATGATGTACTATACAATACAAAAATTTGTGATGTGGTTGACAAATGTATAAAAAAATATGGCAAAAAACGTGTTTTACTTTTTGCTAATGGTGTAAAGCATTCTCAAGAACTAATGTTAATTTTCCGAGTAAAATATGGATACAAAAATGCAGAATCTGTTGATGGAACTACAAATCCGGGTATAAGGCGTAGAATAGTAAAAGAATTTCGTGATGGACAAATCCCTATTCTATGTAATTTTGGAGTTCTGACAACAGGTTTTGATGTACCAAAAATTGACACTGTTGTGATAGCTAGAGATGTCGGAAGTAATGCATTATACACTCAAATGATTGGAAGAGGGCAAAGAGGACCAAAACCCGGTGGAACTGATGATCTGTGGTTAATCACATCCAATTTTCCTCATCAAACTGACACTACAACTGATTTAAAGTTAGGTTGGGAGGCTCTAGCAGAAAATTGGCAAAAATTTTCTAAAGAAGAACGAGAAGAATTGGGAGTAGCTGATTTTGAATATGATGATACTTCTAGTGAATCAAAACCAAACTCAGATACAAAAAAATTTATCATAAAAATGGAACCAATTACAGATTTAACATTAAAATGTCAATCATGTGGAGTTGTTAGCAATGGTCTGAAAAATTGTTTAAAGACATATAATTATAATTCTGATGAAATATCTGATAAACTATTTCAAGATATTGTAATAAAGAATCTTAAAAATGATACTTTTCACAAAACTTGTTATCTATGTAGAAGAATAATAAAACTTGCAGAAAAATCTGAATGTAATTTTACAAAATATGTCGTAAGAAATCATGAATTAGATCCAATTTTTGTTTTAATCATGCATTACATTCACAAATATCAATCAAATAATAAATTTACAATCAATTGGAAATCTCTTAGAAATG
>Ga0114932_10006354_pt1 | contig 10111 bp, 3 predicted proteins | sample 2SBtaG_2_FD_87286 | JGI IMG/M metagenome (GOLD analysis project Ga0114932, IMG submission 87286) | Deep subsurface microbial communities from Kolumbo volcano to uncover new lineages of life (NeLLi) - 2SBTROV12_ACTIVE470 metaG | ecosystem: Environmental > Aquatic > Marine > Volcanic ... | reverse complement strand
TACCGCCGCGCGGGCAAACCATTGATACGCCGCGACTTCATCGACTTCACCACCCAGACCCGAGCGCAGATAGCGCCCCAGCCGGTTCTGGGCGGCGGGCGCGCCATTCTCGGCCGCCAGGGCATACCAATGCGCCGCGCGCCGGAAATCCTGGGGAATTTCATGCCCCTTGTCGAAAATATCGCCCAGCGCGATTTGCGCCGCCGCGTCCCCGGTTTCGGCCGCCGCCTTCAGGGCGGCGAGATCAACGGGCTGCGCCTGCCCCGAGACTGCCGGTCCAATGCACAGGACAAGACCCAGCAGCAGCGCCGCAACCCGGCGGCACCGCGGGGTTTCAGTTGCTGGCAACATAATTCCGGGCCCTTTTCTGCGCTTCGGCCACCTGATCCGGGGTCATCAGTTGCGAAAACAATTCCCGGGCGTTGGCGGCGTCCGACTGGCCGCGCGCAGCGGCGAGATTGGCCCATTTATGCGCCTCGACATAGTCCTGCGGCACGCCCGTACCGCTGCCGAACAATTGGGCCAGTTGATATTGCGCAAAGGCGTTGCCGCGTTCGGCGGCTGTTTTGAGCAAGGCGACACCATCGGCAAGCCGTTCCACTTCGCTTTCGGTTGCCGTGCTGGCAAGGATGTGGCCAAGTCGGGCCTGCGCGGTGGCGTCCTGCTGTTCGGCCCGCCGCGACAACCAGCTTTCCACCGGCGTATTCCGGTCTTCCAGCGCCAGCCGCGCGACCCAGATCGTGGCGCGCGCCTGATCCGGCGGCAGGGCGATGCGGTCGGCCACGATCAGTTGCGCGACCCGCGATTGGGCGGCGCGCTCGCCCTGATCCGCCGCCTCGCGGTAAAGTGACACGGCGGTTTCGAAATCGGCGCTCACGCCATAGCCACGCTCGTAAAAATGCGCCAGCGCGGTCGTTGCCCGCAACAAGCCCCGGGCCGAGGCCTTTTGATACCAGCCAAACGCCTGTTCGTAGTCCTGCGGGACGCCCTTGCCCGATGCGTAGATGTAGCCGAGGGTGCTTTGCGCACCCGGCTCTCCCGCGTTGGCCGCCCGGGTCAGCCACATGATGGCCTGGTCGGTGTCTTGCCCGACATCCTCGCCGTTCAGATACCTTGTGCCCAGAACCCGCTGCGCCATCGCATGACCGCCCTCCGCGGCGCGGGTCAGCCAGATCAGGCTTTTGGCAATGTCGCGCGGCATCGCCGTCCCGTTCGAGAAATTCAGCGCCAGAAAGAACTGCGCCTCGGCCAACCCGGAATTCGACGCCATTTGAAGAAGTTGCATCGCGGCCCTGATGTCTTTTTCGACACCCCACCCGCGCGAAAGATGCTTGCTCAGTTCGAACTGCGCGGTCGCGCTGCCGGCCTGAGCCGCGCGCTCGAACAGGCGGACCGCCGAAGCCGCGTCCGGCGCGACGCCGTTGCCGGTCTGATACAGCCGCCCCAGCAGCACCTGCGCCGGAACATCGTCGGCGCGCGCGGCGCGGGTCAAGAGGTCAACCGCCATGTTAGGATCCGACCCGGTGATCGCGCCGCCAAGGGCAAGTTGCGCCATCAGCGTCATGGCACCGGCATGACCCGCATCGATGGCTTGTTTCAGCAACTCGATGGCGCCGGAACCCTCGACCGGCCCGCCGCGCCCGTCCAGCATCATTCGCGCCAGCCGGTACCGAGCGATTCCGTCGACCGGGTGCGCCGGATCGGCCACGAGGTGTTGCAGCCCTTCGCGCGCGGTCGTGAATTCACCGGCGGCATAGGCGGATTCGACCGCGGCCATCGTGCCGCTTTCAGGTTCGACAATTTCCACGGTTTCTTGCGCGAAAACAGCGGTTTGCATCACAAACCCCCACATCGAAAGGGCCGCAATCAATCGGCGCGCAACGCGTGCCGGATCATTTTTATTCGGCATGACGCTTTATCCTGTCCAAGTTTCCGCCGCCGCCGCCGGGGTGCAGCCGATCTAGCCCGACAATCCCGAAAGATGCAATCGCGACATGCGGCCGTGGGCCGGCGATGTTGCCCATAGGCGCACCACGATCCGCCCACCGCCGGGACGCCCGGAAACATCCGCACAAACCGCGGGAAAACGAATCCGTTCGTCTAGCCGTCTAGACGGCTGGCCGACTGCATGGCTGGACGGCTGGCCCACTGCGTGGCTAGCCGACCAGATGTTTGGCCGGCCAGCCGATCGGACGGTCAGACAACCAGACAACCAGCCGACCGGACAACCGGACGACCGGACGACCGGCGCATTGGCCGAATTTCCGGGCGACGATATGGGGCGGGTCAACCGACGGTCATGTCGAATCGCGCCGGAACCTCTCTGCCGTGCCCGCGCGCCTTTTGCACGCGCGGCGGCGTGCGGCGATGCGCGGGTCACGGATCCGGGTGGCGGGTAGCGCAGAGACGTTGCCGGGGATGGGCATATGAACCCGCGTGCAGCGGACGATTTTAGCGAATGGTTTCAGGGTCATGCCGATCCGGTACCCGAGGGATCGCGGACAGGCGCCGGGTCACACCGGCGCTGGCATTTCTTGAAGCGTCGCCGCGGCATCCCCGCCCGAAGGTAAAGCTCCTCTCACAAAACTCCTTCGGGCGGGATTTCCCCCAGGTTTCCGGCGCGGCATTCGGTTCAGAACTTCAATTCGTAATCCATCGTCAGCGCGTGTTCGAGCGTGTCGGCCCGGGTTCGGCCGAAATCAAGATCGACCGCCAGATGACCCTGCCCGACCTGCCCCCCCAGGCCGACGGAAAATCGTGGAGAAACCAGCAGATCGACCCCTGCCGACGTCGAGGTCTCGCGTTTGAAATCAGCCATCGCCCGGACGAATGGCACCAGCTTGCGCGGGCGATCGGGGCCTGTCATGGACACCCGCACACCGGCCGAGGCGATAAACGAGGCCACATTGTCCGCCGCAATCGCCGCCCCGCCACCAGTCAGATATCCCGGCTGGGCCTCGCGGTAACCGCGCGCCAGAACAAAGGGTTCGATCCGCACACCGGGGCGCTGTACCTGCCCGGACAGCGTCAGGCCCGCCGCCATTCGATTGGCCCGAAACGCGCCGCCGCTGATCGTGTAGCCGGGGGTTGCGACGGACAGAAATCCGTCCAAAATCAGGCTGTTGTTCATCTCGTGGCCGAAATACGCGCCGATGATCGGGGCGTTCGCGGCCGCCCCAGTGCCGCCGTCAACGACCTGAGTGCGCCCAAGACCGCCCAGCATGCCAACCAGAAATCCCGGCGCGATCATCCGGTCCACCCCGCCGACAAGATCGACCGCGCCGCCCGCGATGCCGCCATCGTAGCGATTCGCCCTTACCGTCGCCCATGCGTTCCAGTCGGCAGGAAGCGACCGACCGGAACCCATGGCCGAGGTGGACAGGAAAACCTGTCCCGAGGTAACCGAATTGCGGCGCGAGGCGAAACGCGCGCGGCTGTTGGCGCGAACGCCGTCGCCGGTGGCGCGTGTCAGGCTGTCGGCACCAACCGCACCACTGACCGCGCCGAGCGCGATCTGTCCGCTGGCACCGATGGCGCAGGAAACCGCAACCACGGCATCCTTGCCGCGCACGGAAAGGCGCACATTCTGCGAAGAACCGTCTGCCGCATGGTGTCCCGATGCGCCGGTTCGGCGAAAACCGTTGCCCGCGTCAATCCGGACCCGTGGCTTGCCTTCAATCGTTGTCCACGAAATCAGGTCGGATTTGCGCACGCTGATCGCAAGCGGCCCGTCCGAGGCGCGCAACAGGCGATAACTGCCGCCACGTTCGGCACAGGAAATCGCGTCGGCGGTCGCGGGAACCGGGACAAACTGGGTCAGTGCGGCCAATATCCAGCCACCTGCCCACATGCGTTTACGCAGGCTGCTCATTTCGATGTTTCTGCCTCAAGCGGTATTCTTGTTTTCCGGAATGCTGCCCAACTTCCGCCACAATTGGAACACATTTGGAAACAATCCGACCAAAAAAGGCAGAATTGTGGCGAAAACTGTGACTCAAAAGACTCACCGTTTCAAAAAAATCCGTGTGCGCTTCAATATCTTGTGGTGCGCGCTATTTTCAGCACAACGAGATTTTCCGGCCCAAATCAGCTTCGTCGCGAAAACCATTGATTACCATCCAATTTCAAAGCGAATCCCGGCGGCCCGCAATGCAAGTTTTGCGTTGCCTTCCGGGCGAAACGAACAGCTGGCCGATTCCCGTGTTTGTCTGTCTCGTGCTGGGAGCCTTCACCGACCATGCCGCGGATTTTCCGGTCGACCAAAATGGCCGACACAAAGAAAATCGGGCGGGGTTTCCCCCGCCCAGTTTCACGTTTCAGGCTCTGTTTTCACCGCTCGGTTTGTTGCCTGCGGCCTGAACGCTTAGAGGTGAGCGCACCCACCTCCTATGCCTGGGCAGCGGCTGGAGGTCCGCCGCCCGGGTAATGCCTTTAGCTGCACCCGCTGGTTCCCCCGCAGGTGTTGCATTTCATGCAGGTGCCGTTGCGCACCAGTGTGTAGTTGCCGCATTCGCCGCAACTGTCGCCCTCGTAACCCTGCATCCGCGCGCGGGTCCGCGCATCGATTTCCGGGGCCGCGCCGGTTTCCGGCACCAGAGCGGCCAGCGCCTGGGTCGGATCGTTGGCCGCATCGCCGCCTGCAAACACGTTTTCCGCCCCGCCCTGCAACAGGACCAGTTCCTGCGGCAGGCGTTTGCGCAGATACCCAGACGACGAGACCTGGCGGATCATGTCGATGCTCTTGTTTGCGGTCGCCCCTGTCACCTCGCCGAAATTCGGCCGCCCCTCTTCATCGCCGCGGCCCAGATTGTCGAAGGTTTCGCCCTCGGGTTTGACATGGGCCAGATCGGTACGGTCGAGATACGAGATCGCCAGTTCGCGGAAGATATAGTCCAGAATCGAAGTCGCGTTCTTGACGCTGTCATTGCCCTGCACCATGCCCGCCGGCTCGAACCGGGTAAAGGTGAACGCCTCGACGAATTCATCCAGCGGTACGCCATATTGCAGGCCCACGGAAACCGCGATGGCGAAATTGTTCATCATCGCGCGGAATCCGGCACCTTCCTTGTGCATGTCGATGAAAATCTCACCGATCTTGCCATCCTGGTATTCCCCGGTTCTGAGATAGACCTTGTGCCCGCCGACGATGGCCTTTTGGGTGTAGCCCTTGCGCCGTTCCGGCAATTTGGAGCGTTGCGTGCGCACGACCTCTTTGACCACGACCTTTTCGACGATCTTCTGGGCCAGTATCGCCGCCTTTTCGCCCATTGGGGCCGACGAGGTCAGCACCTCTTCCAGTTCCTCGTCCTCTTCGATGAGCGCTGCCGACAGTGGCTGGCTGAGCTTGGAGCCGTCGCGGTAAAGCGCATTGGCCTTCACCCCAAGCGACCAGCTAAGTTCATAGGCGGCGGTGCAATCCTCGATGCTGGAATCGTTCGGCATGTTGATCGTCTTGCTGATCGCCCCCGATATGAAGGACTGCGCGGCCGCCATCATGTGGATATGGCTGTTGACGCTCAGACACCGGGTGCCGGTCTTGCCGCAGGGATTTGCGCAATCGAACACGTTCAGATGCCCCGCTTTCACGAACGGCGCGCCTTCCAGCGTCATCGTGCCGCAAACATGGGCGTTGGCCGCATCGACCTGCGCGCGGGTGAACCCCAGATGCCGCAGCAGATCGAAACCCGGATTGGCCAGCTCGGCCTTGGGAATCCCCAGCGTGCCGTGGCAGAAATCCATCCCCAGGGTCCATTGGTTGAACACGAACCGGATATCAAAGGCGGCGGGCAGTGCCGCCTCGATCTTGTCGATCTCGGTCTGGCCGAACCCGTGCCCCAAAAGCGATGTGTGGTTGATCGCCGGGGCATTGCCCAGCGTGCCGTGCCCGACCGCGTAGGCGATGATTTCCTCGATCTCGCCCGAACCGTATCCCAGCGCTTCCAGCGCCGCGGGGACCGAGCGGTTGATGATCTTGAAATAACCGCCGCCCGCGAGTTTCTTGAATTTGACCAGCGCGAAGTCGGGTTCGATCCCGGTGGTGTCGCAATCCATGACCAGCCCGATGGTGCCGGTCGGGGCAATCACGCTGACCTGCGCGTTGCGGTAGCCGTGTTTTTCGCCCAGACGCAACGCCTCGTCCCAGCTTGCGCGGGCCAGTGTGACGATTTCGGGGTCCGGGCAGTTCGCCCCGTCCAGCGCCACTGGCGAAACCGGCAGCGATTCGTAGCCCTCGGTCTCGCCATGGGCGGCGCGACGGTGGTTGCGGATGACGCGCAGCATTTCCCTGGCGTTCTTGTCATAGCCCGGAAACGCCCCGCGCTCGCGCGCGATTTCAGCCGAGGTGGCATAGGCCACCCCCGTCATCAGCGCGGTCAGCGCCCCGCACATGGCCCGGCCGCGCTCGCTGTCGTATCCCAGCCCCATGCTCATCAACAGACCGCCGATATTGGCGTATCCCAGCCCCAGCGTGCGGAAGCGATAGGAAAGATGGGCGATTTCCCGGCTGGGGAATTGCGCCATCAGCACCGAGATTTCCAGCGTCAGCGTCCAGAGCCGGGTTGCGTGCATGTAATCTTCGGCCTGAAACTTGCCATCCTTGAAGAATGTCAGCAGGTTCATTGACGCCAGGTTGCACGCCGTATCGTCCAGAAACATATATTCCGAACATGGGTTGGACGCCCGGATTTCGCCATCGCGCGGACAGGTGTGCCACGAATTGATGGTATCGTGGAACTGAATGCCGGGATCGGCACAGGCCCAGGCGGCATGACCGACATCGGCCCACAGGTCGCGCGCCTTGATCGTCTTGGCGACGCTGCCGTCGGTACGCCGGATCAGCTCCCAGTCGGCATCGTTCCTGACGGCCTCAAGGAACGCATTGGTCACACGTACGGTATTGTTGGAGTTCTGCCCCGCGACGCTGAGATAGGCCTCGCCGTCCCAATCGGTATCGTAAGTCGGGAATTCGATCGATCCGTAGCCCTGGCGCGCATATTGCAGCACGCGGTTGATGTAGGTCTCGGGAATCGCGTTCTTTTTCGCCGAGCGGATCGCCGATTTCAGGCCGGCATTGACCGCCGGATCAAAGGCGTCGGCCTCTTTGCCGTCCCATTCGCGGATCGCGCCGAAGATCAGGTTCAGTTGCTGCTCGTGCATTTTGGAACCGGCAACCAGCGATGCGACCTTTTGTTCCTCGCGCACCTTCCAGTTCACGAATTCGCCGATATCCGGGTGGTCCATGTCGCAGATCACCATCTTGGCGGCGCGGCGCGTGGTGCCGCCGGACTTGATCGCGCCCGCTGCCCGGTCGCCGATCTTGAGGAACGACATCAGGCCCGAGGATTTGCCGCCGCCCGCCAGCATCTCGTCGGCGGCGCGCAGGCTGGAGAAATTGGTGCCCGTGCCCGAGCCGTATTTGAACAGGCGTGCCTCGCGCACCCACAGATCCATGATGCCGCCGTCGCCGACCAGATCGTCCTTGACCGACTGGATGAAGCAGGCGTGGGGTTGCGGGCGCTCGTACGCGCTGGAAGACCGGGTCAGCTTGCCGGTCTCGTGATTGACGTAGAAATGCCCCTGCCCCGGTCCGTCGATTCCATAGGCCCAATGCAGTCCGGTGTTGAACCATTGCGGCGAGTTGGGTGCGGCCATCTGCGCGGCCAGCATGTGGCGCATTTCGTCCATGTAGGCGCGGGCATCCGCCTCGGTCGAGAAATTCCCGCCCTTCCAGCCCCAATAGGTCCAGGCACCGGCCAGGCGGTCGAAAACCTGGCGTGCGGACGTTTCGCCGCCAAGGCGTTCATCCGCAGGCAATTTCGCCAGCGCCGCATCATCGGGCACCGAACGCCACAGGAATTCCGGCACGCCTTCTTCGGCAACTTTTTTCAGCGCCGCCGCGACGCCAGCCTTGCGAAAGTATTTCTGCGCCAGAACGTCGCTCGCGACCTGCGACCACCCGGCGGGGACCTCGATATCGTCCAGCCGGAAAACCACGGTCCCGTCCGGATTGCGGATTTCGGAAGCCGTGCGCGTGAATTCGACGTTTTCATATGCGGTCTTGTTATTGCGCGTGAATTTGCGTTGGATTTTCATTTCTGCCCCGCCATAGGTATCGTGATACCCGGTATCCGGGCCGTGCGGTTGGCCCGCCGTGCCCTTGTTTGCTGTTGTATTCAGGGTGCCGCACCCCGCGCAAAGCCTGCGTCGGCTCTACGCTCTGAGACCACATCGTCCGTGCGCGCCCATTGAGTTCTGAGACCGCATCGTCCGTGAGCCCCCACTAGATATTGTGGCATCCCGGTTGGTTCACACAAGGTGGCGTAGGGAGCGGCCCGGCGTCAAATGTTTTATTCACGAAAAGTTCAGATTTTGCGGTTGACGTGGCATTAACCTGCGCCCACGGATTTTGCCACAACCGCGCCTGCCCGGCCAATTCCGCGGCACGGTCGTCGCGCCCGGATCGCGCGTCGGGAAATGTGGTAAATGAAGGCCCGGCCAAAACCATTTGAAAATCAACAAAATCCCGCAGCATCGCGCAAGAGACGCCCGTCGCGTCCCGCCTGCGGACATCGCCGGGATTGCGCGGTTTTCGGGAATGCCGATGATCCGGCTTGATTCGCCCGCGCCCGGATTTGCCGGGCCCAGATCGCCACACCGCTGCGCCATGGCGGCCCGCCTTGGAAGCGGCGCGAGAGGATCGCGCCGCGCAAATTTTGCCGCCCGGGCAGCCGTGCCGCGCAACCCATTTTGGGCCCGGGTTCGCAAGCGGACCACTGCATTACCGTTGCAAAACAAATCGTTGCGGTCGCAGTGGCGACAGCGCAGGGCGGGCGCGGCGTTGGTTTTGCACGCGAATTTCGCCCACGCATCCGTCCGATCCGGCAGATAGAATCAGTCGGGCCGAAACCGGCGCGCGCCCGTTAAGGCACCGCGCGGTAGCGATCCATATAGCAGGCAGAAAACGGGATGGTGCTTTGATCGTAAAACTTGGCGATCACGGGCAGAATGTAGCTGTCCCGAAAAACCTCATAGCGAAACCCGTGCCCCAGTACGACCTCGTAAGACCGCCGCGTCCCCGTAACCGTCACCGTTTCAACCGAATCAAACAAGGTGGCGACACGCGGGTCCAGCGCCGCAGCGCGCCCCGGCAACAACACGAATTCGCGGCCCTGCAACGCGCGAAAATCGGTGCGCAAATCCTGATTGCGCCCAAAGACCGAGCGGGAAAAAACCGTTGTTTCGCCAAAGCCCTCGTTCACCAGACTGGCACCGATCCCGTATTCCATCGCCGCGACGACCTTTCCGCGCGCCAGCGGCGTCAGCGCCGTGGTCAGGCTGTGGTCCGCCAGATCAAGACGCAGGTCGACATCAAAAGCGGCTCGTGGCGACACCAGCGCGTCCGCGCGCACAAGATCAAGACCAAGCGCCAGCGCAATGCCGCCCAGCGGCAACAGAAACAGCGCCGTCAGGACCGCGCCCAGCCGTTGCGCCAGGCGAAAATCGGCGGGCGCGCCGGTCTCGGCCAATGCCAGCACGGCCATGAACCCCAGCGGCGCGCCCCAGTTCACGCCGAAATCGCGCCGAAGAACGGCAATCACCAGCATCACCGCCAGCGTGCCCAGAAGCGCGCGGCTGAAAAAGCCGATGCGCGCGGGCTCGTGCCGGTATTGCCATATGCGCCAGCACGCCAGAAACCCCAGCGCCCCGGATGTGACCAGCATCGAGCCCAGCAACCACAGCGGGCCATAGCCGGTGGCGCGGTCGCCGCGAAACCCGAAATTGAACGCCAGATTGACCCCGCAATTCTGGGCATTCCACCACAGATGCAGCGCGAAAGGTATGAGCGCGACCAGCGAAATCGGTAGAAACCGCGTGACCAGCAATCGCCGCCCGCCGGGCCACAGCGCGGTCGCAAGGATCACCCCCAGATAGACCGCCGCGCCGTTATATTTCGTCAGTAGAACCGCCCCGAATGCGAGGCCCGCCAGCAACACCGCCAGCCAGACTCGGCGCTCGGCGGTCAAGGCAAGCTCGGTCGCCAGGACGAACAGCAGCACGCCAAAGGCAAGGAGGGTATCGTTCAGGTACAGATTGAACAGAATTAGATACCCGG
>Ga0114932_10006352_pt1 | contig 10115 bp, 8 predicted proteins | sample 2SBtaG_2_FD_87286 | JGI IMG/M metagenome (GOLD analysis project Ga0114932, IMG submission 87286) | Deep subsurface microbial communities from Kolumbo volcano to uncover new lineages of life (NeLLi) - 2SBTROV12_ACTIVE470 metaG | ecosystem: Environmental > Aquatic > Marine > Volcanic ... | reverse complement strand
CACTTGATTTGGATAATGATGGAGTTGAACTGGTCGATATATCTGATTCGACTGCATTCTACGATCTAAATGGTGACGGCTATCGGACGCGTCTGGGTTGGGTTGGCGCTGATGATGGATTTCTCGCCTATGACAAGAACGCCGACGGGATCATTACCGAAGGCGATGAACTCTCCTTTATCTCCTATGTGGAAGGCGCTCAAACTGACCTTGAGGGGCTTGTCTTTTTCGACACCAACGACGACGGGGAATTGACTTCGGCCGATACCGATTGGTCGAAGTTTGGTGTTTGGCAGGATTTAGATCAGGACGGCGAGACGGACGCCGGCGAGTTTAAATCCCTTGCCACAATGAACATCTCCTCCTTCGACCTGACCTCCGATGGGGTCGAAGAGGATGTGGGCTCTAACCACATCTTCGGCATGAGCACCTACACGCGCAATGGCGTCGTCGAGGATTTTGCCGACGTGTCGCTGGCGACCTCGCTGATTGGATTCCGTACGTCAAGTGACGGCAGTCTCGACATTCAAACGGAAGATGGCTCTGACATCTATCTCGATGGGCGGTTTTCGGACCTGAACGTGAATCTCGCCGAATTGGGGTACGTCGGCGGTTACGGCGATGTAATTCCGGGGACGCCTTACTTAATTCGGCTAATTCCGGGGACCGGGGAATTCCGGGAATTCCGGGGACGCCTTACTTAATTGGTTCAATCAAACGCCCGCGAATAATGCTGCCCGAATCACGGGGACACGTCTCCGATCCGTTGGATCGGAACATGTCCCCGTGATTCTCCGTGAAATTTCTTTTTAACTACGAGAGAAATATTTTTTATTATTTCACTTAATAATATATAATCGTGGCATGGCTAGAATGGCACGCGTTGTCGCGCCGGGCGTTCCGCACCATGTCACCCAACGGGGCAACCGCCGCCAGCAGACGTTTTTTCAGGAAGGCGATTACCGCGCTTATCTGGACCTCATGGCGGAATGGTGCGGCGCCACGGGCGTCGAAATCTGGGCCTACTGCCTGATGCCCAATCATGTTCACCTGATTTGCGTGCCACGGACGGCCGATGCCCTGGCGGCGGCCATCGGCGAAGCGCATCGCCGCTATACCCGGGGCGTCAATTTCCGCGAAGGCTGGCGCGGCCATTTGTGGCAGGGGCGGTTCGCGTCTTTTCCCATGGACGAAACCTACCTGATGGCGGCGGCGCGCTACGTGGAATTGAACCCGGTGCGCGCGAAGATGACCGAGCGGCCCGAGGCGTATGCATGGAGCAGCGCGCGGGCCCATCTGGCCGGGCAGGACGATGATTTGGTAAAGGTCCGTCCGCTGTTAGATATTGCCGGCAGTTGGCGCGAATTTCTGGATGGCGGATTGGCCTGCGGTGATCATGCCGCCATGCGCCGCCACGAACGGACCGGAAGGCCGCTCGGCGGCGAAGCTTTCGTTCAGTGTCTGGAACGGGAACTGGGGCGGAATTTGGCGCCGCTAAAGCCAGGACCAAAAATCGGCCGTGGCGGCCATGTGGGCAATTCCGGCGGGGTTTTGCCTTGACCGGCATTCGACTTGGCCCGAATCAAGGGGACACGTCTCCGATTCGCTGGATCGGAACATGTCCCCGTGTTTCTCAGAGGTAACTCAGGCGACCTTGGTACCGGCAGAATTCGCCGCCGTCATCATCCCCATCACCTCGCCGACATCAGCCGCACCCGCCAACTCCCCGCACCGCGCATAAAGCCCCGCCGTCGCCGCCTCGCCCTGCACCGGCCCGCAGCAGTCCTCGAACTTCCGCCAGCGGTCGTCGTCGGTGAAGGGATCGCCGAGCGTGCCTTTCGCCGCCGTGCGGCTGGTCTTCAAGGCTTCGCCGGATTTCAGCGTCACGGTCAATTCATGGATCGTTTTGACATCCGGGTCCAGTTCCGCTTCGGGCGGCGTCGCGCGCATCGTCGTCAGGGGGAGCAGGGTGCGGATCTCGGGGCGCTGCACGGCGTCGGGGGTGAAGTCCTTAAGGCTGATGAAGCCGTGGGTCAGCGCCACGGCCATGCAGTATTGCATGGAAAAGCGCGCCTCCATTTCGTCCTGCGGATCGTCGAAGCAGAGATTGAGGACGTTCGACGTGTTGACCATGGTTTCCATGGCGGCGACATCATCGGGTCGGAAGGCGTGCTGTGTCATCAGGTCCAACAGGTTGTCGACGCTGCGGTGGGTCGAGCCGCAGCAGGGATGAACCTTCGGTGCGAGGCCCGTCGTTTCCAGCACATGCGGGCCGGTGGCCTGGGAATCGCCCAGGGGAAATTTGTCGAAATCCCAGCCCGGCGGGGCGTCGCCGCCGAACAGCTTCAGGAACCCGTAGTCGTTATCCAGCACTTCGGCCCGGCCTTCGACGCCGCCCTGGGCGAAACACGCGGCGAGGATGCCGTTCTGCGCCGCCATGCCGGCCTGGAAGGGTTTGGCGTGGGAGCCGAACTGGCCCTTCAGGCCGGCCGCCATGGAGGTGCCGAGGCTCATGGCGTGCATCATCCGCGCCTGATCCAGCTTGAGAAGCCGCGCACAGGCCGCCGCCGTGCCGATGCAGCCGACCGTCGCCGTCGCATGCCAGCCTTTCAGATAGTGTGAGCGGTTGACGCCGCGGCCCACGGCGGCGTGGCATTCCAGGCCGACCAGATAGGCGTCGATTAAATCGGCACCCGTCGCGCCCGTTTCCTCGCCAAGCGCCAGAAGCGCCGGCACCAGGACGGCCGAGGCGTGGGTCAGGGCGGCCAGGAAATTGTCGTCGAAATCCTGGGCGTGCGCCGCCGTGCCGTTGGCGAAGGCGGCGAAGGGCGCCGGGGCTTTGCGGCCGCTGCCGACGACTGTCGCATCGCCGCCCGCGGCGGCCCAGCCGTGCACGGTCTTGCGCACGCCGATCGCCGCGTCATCCATGGCGCCCGAGACCATGCAGGCGATAGTGTCGGTTATACCGTGGATGGCTGGTGTTTTGCAGGTGTCGGGCCACTGGCGGGGGGCGCCGGCGGCCCAGTGGGCGATATGGTCAAGCGTCGTCATCAGGGGCATCCGTTGGTCATTGGTTGGGGGCGCTTATAGTGGGCACCGCTCGGGCGGCTGTCCAATGTTATTGCTGGCATGCGTGATGCACGTCATGCATGATCTTGGCCGAAGAGGGGACTATTTATGGAAATCGCCTGGCTGGAGGATTTCGTGGTGCTGGCCCGCATGCGGCATTTTTCACGGGCCGCCAACAAACGCAACGTCAGCCAGCCGGCCTTCAGCCGGCGCATTCAGGCCCTCGAAGCGTGGCTGGGGGCCCGCCTGTTCGACCGCCGCACGACGCCCATCGAACTGACCGCCGAAGGCGAGCGGTTCCGGGAAACCGCGGTCGGCGTGCTGCGTGATATCTACCGCGACCGCGATGCCTTCCGGCGCGACATTTCGAAAATGCACGCCGATGTCTGGGTTTCGGGCTCGACGTCGGTGTTGGTCCATTTCGTGCCCGACTGGATCGAGGACATGACCGCCAAGATCGGCCCATTCAAGGCCAATATCGGGACCTATGGGGCGTATAATCTGGGCGCCCCGTCGGATATGGTGCAACGCTTGCGGCAAGGTGAGATTGACCTGACGTTCACCTATTCCCACCCTGAGATGCCGCGGGTTCTGGACACCGGAAACTTTGCCTCGAAAGTTGTCGGGCGCAGCGCCTTCGGCCCCTATTCGCCGGTCGCCGCGAACGGCAAGGCCCTGTTTGACTTGCCGGGATCGAAAGACTCGCCCAGGCCGTGGCTGGCCTACGCCATGGATTCGGTGCTCGCCCGGGCCGAAGGTTTGGCCATCGAACGCGCCGACGACGAGCTGTTCCTGCAGACCGTGCACCAGACCATGGGCGTCGACATGCTGAAGCAATTCGCGGTGCTCGGCAAAGGCCTGGCCTGGTTGCCGGACTATGCCGTCGCCGGCGAGGTGGCCGGCGGGGAGTTGGTGCCGGTCGGCGCCAAAGAACATATCGTCGACTTGGAGATTAGGCTTTACCGATCGCTGGGCCGCAGCCGGCCGCTTGTCGAAAAGATCTGGTCGGCGTTGGAAGAGATTCCGACCTCCTGAGCGCATCATGCAAAATTTGCATCACGTATGTAAAAACGGCATTTGACCCGGTTTCCGGCGGGCGTCAGTCTGGGGTCCGATAAATCGCCGGATCATGGCGGCTGAGGGCCGGCAGGGGCGGCCATGTTCGAGAGAATTATGTTGTCGGCGGTGCCGGCTTGATGCACCATTTTGTTACGGGCGCTAAACTGTTGAAAAAAAATGGCGCCCGACAGTTCAACACCGGGAGGACAATCCAGAATGTATATGCGTAAAACCCTTGCGTTTGCGGTCGCCGCGGCGGCGCTTTCATTGGCGCCCGTCGCCCATGCGCAAACCCTGACGATCGGGCTCGGTACCGAGCCCACGTCCATCGATCCGCACTTCCACAACCTGGGCCCCAATAACCAGATCGCCCAGCATTTTTTCTCACGCCTGATTGAGCAGGATCACAAGCAGAACCTGTCACCGGGCTTGGCTGAGTCATGGAAAGCGCTGAATGATACGACCTGGGAGTTCAAACTCCGCAAGGGCGTGAAGTTCCATGATGGCTCTGCCTTCGATGCCGATGACGTGTTGTTCAGTGCGCACCGCGCCGGCAACCATCCGAACGCGCGCTCCAGCTTCGGTCTCTACACGAAGGGCAAAACCTTCAAGAAGATCGACAGCCACACCATCCAGGTGACCACGGAAAAACCCTACCCACTGATGCCGGTCGATCTCTCGAACGTCCACATCGTGTCTTCGAACGAAAAGGACAAATGGGAAGGCGATTATAACAACGGCTCATCAGCCATCGGTACTGGCCCCTATAAGGTTGGCAAATGGGTCAAGGGCGAAGTCCTCGAAATGATCCGTTACGACGGCTATCACGGTGATAAGCCATATTGGGCGAAAATCATTATCAAGCCGATCAAGTCGGCACCGTCGCGTTTGGCAGCTTTGCTGGCCGGCGACGTGGACTTCATCGATCAGGTGCCCACCGTCGATATCGCGCGTCTCAAGAAGAACCCGAAGGTTCAATTGAGCCAGGGCGTATCGAACCGCGTCATTTACCTTCACATGGACCAGTTCAGGGACAATCCGGAATTCGTCAAGACCCACGACGGCAAGCCGGTCACCAAGAACCCGTTCAAGGACGTACGCGTGCGCAAGGCCGTCAACATGGCGATCAACCGCGAAGCCATTGTTGAGCGGGTCATGGAAGGTGTCGCTATTCCGGCCGGCCAACTGCTCCCCGAGGGCTTCTTCGGCCGTTCCAAAAACTTGAGCGTACCGAAATATGATCCGGAAGGCGCTAAGAAGCTGTTGGCCGAAGCCGGCTATCCAAACGGCTTCCAGGTGACCTTGCACGGTCCCAACGACCGCTACATCAACGACGCCAAAATCGTTGAGGCCATTGCCCAGATGCTGACCCGCATCGGTATTAAGACCACGCCGGACACCATGCCCAAGAGCGTTTTCTTCAAGTATGGCAAGAATGGTGGACCTGCGAAGCCGCCGAAATGGAACTTCCTTTTGGTTGGTTGGGGTTCCGGCACGGGCGAACCTTCGTCGCCGCTGCGTTCGCTGTTGGGCACCTACGACAAGACCAAGGGCTGGGGCTCGTCGAACCGCGGCCTGCACTCCAATCCGGTCATGGACAAGGTGCTGGATGAAGCGTTGGCCACGGTTGACGATAAGAAGCGCGCCATGCTTCTCGCCAAAGCCACGGACATCGGTGTCGGCGAAGATCAGGGCATCATTACCTTGCATTACCAGGTCAACACCTGGGCCGGCAAAAAGGGCCTGACCTATCAGGCTCGGACGGACGAGCGGACCACCGGTTACCTCGTACGGCCAAGCAAGTAAGACTTCGGGACCGCGGGCGGCGCCATCCGGCGCCGCCCGTTTTCTCTAAGCTCTAAGATGTCTCCGAAGCGTAAAATGTCTCCTTGGGGGGAAGCCAGGTGACCGTATTCATCATCCGACGCTTGCTGCAGGCCGTGCTGGTCGTCTGGGCCATGTCGTTCCTGGTCTTCGTCGGCGTCAATCTGGTTGGCGACCCGGTCGAGATGATGGTCAACGACGAGGCCGACCAGGCCGAGCGCGAACGGGTTATCAAGGCCATGGGCCTGGATAAGCCCTGGTACATGCAATACGTCCACTTTGTCGGCCGCGCCGTGCAAGGCGACCTGGGCAAGTCTTTCGTCTACGGCGAGGAATCGCTGGGTATCATAACCCAGCGCATGCCCGCGACCTTCGAATTGGCCCTGGCCGCATTACTGATGGCCATCGTCATTGGCATTCCATGCGGCGTTTATGCCGGGTTGAAACCGGAGGCCCGAACGTCGAAGGTCATCATCGCCGGGTCCATTCTGGGATTCTCATTGCCGACCTTCTGGGTTGGTCTCATGTTCATCATGGTGTTCGCCGTGATGCTGGGGTGGTTGCCGTCAACGGGCCGCGGCGACGTGGTGCCGCTAATGGGCATCAACGTCAGTTTCCTGACCATGGACGGCTTGGCGCATCTGTTTTTGCCGGCGCTCAACCTGGCCCTGTTCAAGATATCGCTGGTCATCCGTCTGGCCCGTGCCGGCACCCGGGAAATCGTCCATCAGGACTTCATCAAGTTCGCCCGCGCCAAGGGGCTCAGCACCAATCGCGTCATCATGGTGCATCTGATGAAAAACATCATGATCCCGGTGGTCACCGTGCTCGGCCTGGAATTCGGCGGCCTGATCGCCTTTTCCGTGGTCACCGAAACGGTCTTCGCCTGGCCCGGCATGGGCAAGCTGATCATCGATTCCATTCAAAACCTGGATCGCCCGGTGATCGTCGCCTACCTGATGATCATCGTCATGGTCTTTGTCATCATCAACCTGGTTGTCGATGTGCTTTATTCGGTCCTCGACCCCCGGGTCCGTTTGCAGGATGTAAAGGGATGAACACTGTCGCCGAAAACGTCGCGCCCGTCGCCCTGGGGCCGGAAAAAGACGTCACCGTCGAGACGCCGTTCCGCCGGTTTGCCGCCAGTTACTTTGCCTCCAAGGTGGCGACCGGTGCGCTCATTGTCTTTGGCGTCTTGGTCTTCATCGCGCTTTTTGCCGACATCATCTCACCGACCAATCCCTACGACCTGGCCCAGGTCAGCATTCTTGATTCCAAGATGCCGCCGGGCTCGCAGAGCTTCGAAGGGGTCAACTTCTGGCTCGGTACCGACGGTGCCGGGCGCGATCTGGTCAGCGCCATGATCTACGGTCTGCGCATATCGCTGGGCGTCGGCGTGTTGAGCGGTCTGGCGGCCATGGCCATCGGCACGGCCGTCGGCCTGAGCGCCGCCTATTTCGGCGGGCGCACGGAAAACATCATCATGCGCATCGTCGATATTCAATTGTCGTTTCCGGCGATCCTGGTCGCCCTCATCTTGCTGGCGATCCTGGGCAAGGGCGTCGACAAGACGATCATCGCGCTGATCATCGTGCAATGGGCCTATTATGCCCGGACGGTGCGCGGTTCGGCCCTGGTAGAGCGCAACAAGGAATACATCGAGGCGGCGACCTGCCTGGCCATCGGGCACAGGCGCATCCTGTTCCGGCACCTGTTGCCGAACTGTCTGCCGCCGCTGATCGTCGTCGCCACCTTGCAAACGGCGCACGCCATTTCCCTGGAAGCGACCTTGAGCTTTCTGGGTATCGGCCTGCCGGTCAGCGAGCCGTCGCTGGGGCTTTTGATCTCCAACGGCTTCCACTACATGCTGAGCGGCAAATACTGGATCAGTTTCTTCCCTGGCGTCGCCCTGTTGATCACCATTATCTCGATCAACCTTGTGGGTGATCAGCTGCGCGACGTGTTGAACCCCAGGCTTGAGCGATGAGCGAAACGCCGACGCTTTCGGTCCGAAACCTGGAAACGCATTTCTTCACCCGAGACGGCGTCGCCAAGGCCGTCGACAATGTCAGTTTCGATGTGGCCAAGGGCGAAATCATGGGGCTGGTCGGTGAATCCGGGTCCGGAAAGTCGGTCACAGGTTTCTCCATTATCGGTCTTGTCGATCCGCCGGGCGAGGTCGTCGGCGGGCAGGTTCTGTTCAATGGCGATGATATAGTCGGCCTCAGCGATGACCAGATGCAGGGCCTGCGCGGCAACCGCATCGCGATGATTTTCCAAGACCCCATGATGACCCTCAATCCGGTGCTGCGGGTCGACACGCAAATGATCGAGACGGTGCTGGCGCACGACAAGTCGGTCGGCAAGGCCGAAGCCCGGCAGCGATCGCGCGACGCGCTGGGGCAGGTCGGTATCCCGTCGCCGGACGAACGCCTGAAGGCCTATCCGCACCAGTTCTCGGGCGGTATGCGCCAGCGCGTGGCCATCGCCATCGCGCTGTTGAACAAGCCGGACCTGATCATCGCCGACGAACCGACGACGGCGTTGGACGTCACCATCCAGGGCCAAATTCTGTATGAAGCGCAAAAGCTCTGCCGCGAAACCGGCACGGCGATGATCTGGATCACCCACGATCTGGCCGTGGTCGCAGGCCTGGCCGACAAAATCTGCGTCATGTATGCCGGGCGCATCGTCGAGCAGGGCGACATTGATGACGTGCTCGACAACCCCGTGCATCCGTACACGGTCGGACTGCTGGGATCGGTGCCGGGTCACAACACACGAGGCCAGCGCCTGTTCCAAATTCCCGGCATGACGCCGTCCTTGTTGAAATTGCCGGCCGGCTGCGCGTTCCAGGCCCGTTGCCCGCGCGCCGATGAGGCCTGCGGGGTTGAGCCGGCCATTTCCCAGCCGGTCGCGGAACGAAAAGTGCGCTGCTTCCATCCGCACCTTCAGGAGGCCGCCGAGTAACCGTCATGCTGGAAGTCAAAGACCTCACGAAGAATTTCGTCAAGCGCCTGGATTTGGCCGGCAAGATCGCGCAACGTCTGGGCTCAAACATCCGCGAGGAGACGGTGCACGCCGTCGACCGGGTCAACTTCACCGTCGCCAAGGGCGAAGTGGTGGGGCTGGTTGGTGAATCCGGATGCGGGAAATCGACGCTCGGCCGGATGATCGCCGGGATTCTGCCGCCGACGGCCGGCAGTATCTCCTTCAAGGGCGTCGAATTCTCTTCCATGTCCGTGGAAGAAGGGGACGCCGCGGCCCTGGCCATTCAGATGATTTTTCAAGACCCCTTCGCGTCGCTGAACCCGCGCATGCGGGTCGAAGAAATTATCGGCGAAGCACCGGTCCTGCACGGCATGGCCAAGATGAAAGACAAAACCGTCTACGTCGGCGACGTCATGGAGCGGGTCGGCCTGGGACGCGAATACAGCCGCCGCTATCCGCACCAGTTCTCCGGCGGCCAACGCCAGCGCATCGGCATCGCCCGGGCCTTGGCCGTGAAACCGGAGTTTCTGGTCTGCGACGAAGCCATCGCCGCCCTGGACGTTTCCATCCAGGCCCAGGTGATCAACCTGTTCATGGACCTGCGCCAGGATTTGGACCTCACCTATCTGTTCATCAGCCATGATCTGTCGGTGGTCGAACATATTTCCGACCGGGTCGTCATCATGTATTTGGGGCGCATTGTCGAAGTCGCACCGACCGATGAATTGTTCGAAAAACCCAATCATCCCTACACCGACGCCTTGCTGAACGAGGTTCCAAGGTTGAATCACCGGGGCATTGATTATGAGCCCGTGTCGGGAGAAATTCCCTCACCCCTGGACCCGCCGCCGGGATGCCATTTTCATCCGCGCTGCCCGCACGCCATGGACCGCTGCAAGGCGGAAGCGCCGGCCTTGCGGGAAATCGCGCCCGGGCGTTTGTCGGCCTGCCACCTGAACGATCAGTAATGCCGTGACCGAACCGATGCCGCCGGTTGTCGTCATGCCGCCGACCGGCGTGCCCGTGCCGCTGGTTTTCGACAGTCCCCACAGCGGCAGCCATTATCCCGCCGGTTTCGAAACATTGGTGCCGTTGCAGCGCATGCGCCGGGCCGAAGATGCTTTTGTCGATGAATTGTTTGGCGCCGCGCCGGATCATGGTGCGACATTGAT
>Ga0114932_10006351_pt1 | contig 10116 bp, 13 predicted proteins | sample 2SBtaG_2_FD_87286 | JGI IMG/M metagenome (GOLD analysis project Ga0114932, IMG submission 87286) | Deep subsurface microbial communities from Kolumbo volcano to uncover new lineages of life (NeLLi) - 2SBTROV12_ACTIVE470 metaG | ecosystem: Environmental > Aquatic > Marine > Volcanic ... | reverse complement strand
CTTAGTATCACCTAAGCATAACTGGTTAGCTCTTAGAATATATCTTCAGTCATTCGTAGAAGAGTGTCTACACATGCCAAGTCATGGAACAGATATATTAAAACTATTCCCTGAATCCAGACTGGATAGATTTGGTTTTGCAGATAGTGATACAGTCAAAATGTCAGAAGCAGAAATCAAGAAAGCTGCGAAGGCTGCTGGTTTACCCTTCACTAAACTGAGACCCGTTATATCAGGACTCCTGATGACAGGGTTCTTAGAAAGTGAAGAAGATGGAAAAAGAATCTTATATTATAAGAGTCCTCTTTTGACATCACCTCAGTCTAAAATAAAATGGAGTGATTTGATTGACAACACGAAAGAGTTTATACGAGAGAACTGGCCTGAAGTGGCTGACGAATACATTAGGAGCAGTTGTAGCCGTATCCAAATTGTTGACCCGATTAACGGGAACAACGTTGAACTGGGTGCGGGAGCAGAGAGAGCAACGGAAGTAGATGACGCTGAATATCCTTCAGTGTTTAAGTCTGCTAAAGATGCAAAGATTAAGGACTATGAGTCCTTTCTATTAAAAGCAGAAGGAGATTACAATGAAGAAGAAGACGAAGCCGTCAGAGTATTTTACGAAGAAGGTTAAACTACCTACCAAAGACGAACAATTCGCAGTTGTTCGAGAGATGTCTGGAGGTTCACGTCTTCTCGCTATGTGTGAAGATAACCAAATGAGAATGGTTAGAATCGGTGGTAAGTTTAAGAAAAGAATGTGGGTCCGAGTAGATGATTTAATATTAATCAAACCTTGGACCGTTCAGTCTGATTCAAAAGCAGACTTAGTTTATCGCTATCTCCCAAATGAGAGGAATTGGATTCTCAGAAGAGACATAATACCAGAGGAGTTAAATATATGGTAATGGAAGCAACGTATATAGATTTTTGCAAACACAGTGCAAGATATCCTATTACAAAAGAAAAAGAATACCTAATGATAGGTCTAATGAATGAAGCTGGCGAAGTAGGTGGCGCATTCAAAAAAGAAATAAGAGATGACGTCGATAACAAAGAACTTATTATCGATGAAATGGGTGATGTTTTGTGGTATCTCACTAACTTATGCACATTATATGGCATAACTCTAAGTGATTTGATGCACAAAAATGTTAGTAAATTAGTAGGGCGTATGACTGAAGAACAAGCCCGTAACTATAGAATCAGTCAAGGCACGGAGTTGCCTAACAATGCCAAGTAAAGATAACTTGGTAGTTAGCACAGACGACGAACGCTTACAGTGGATAACACTGTTGACTAAGTGTAGTGACTTTCACTACGACATGTCAGGGCAATTTATAGAAGAGAAAGAGGTAGCTGACATCCATCGTGCATGGGCCGCCGCTATCCGAGATGCTGTATTACTAATTGATATGTGGCAAATAGAAGAAGCTGAGGTAAAGGTTGACCCTCGACCTCCTTCTGAACGTGCTACTAATGTAACTGAGGAAGAAGAATGAAAGTTCCGTTGATGGCTTCACTCTCTCCCAAGACAATAGACTTGAGAGACAAGAGCCTTAAAGTTAAGTTGTATAGAAATGGTCAAGCTGAGGTAGTTAAATCTCCTTATCTTCCATACTTCTATACTGAGGGGCCTAAGATGAGTGAGCCATACACAGCGATAGCTTCAGACCAGAAACTTCATTTACAAAAACATTACTATACTCCCGGCAGAGATATACTTCCGAAGACAGCGCTTTTTGATGGTGGAAGAGAGTCTCTCTTAGAGAGGCTATGTATTGAACATCCAGACTTTTTCTCTCATTTCCCTAATGAACAGGAAGTGAGGTGTTTGGTGTTTGATATTGAGACACACTCCCCCGATGGGTCTTTCCCCTTTGGAGAAAAATACCCAGTAGTAGCCATTGGTGTCGTTACTTCTACTGGAGAGCGCGAAGTCTTTTTATGGGACGGTGAAAACGATAAGGAAGTTCTATGGGACTTTGCAAAGTATGTCAAGGAATACGACCCTGACATCCTCTGTGGCTATAATTTGGTGGGTTATGATATCCCTCAGATTCTACACAGGGTAAAGCATCACGGAATACAACGTAAACAATATCTATCTTATTTAAATAGAGATGGTATGACATGGGGATTCGAGTCCCCTAAAGACCAGAAAGACCTTAAGATGAACGCTGGAGGACGTATAGTCCTCGATTTACTGAGGTGGACTCGCCTTGACTACTCACTATCAGGCATTCCACGTGGATTAAAGAGTGTTGCAAGAAATTTTGGATTGGACCCCATTGAGTTAGACTTTGAAAACAAAGCTCTACTTGATTACGACATCAAGGAGATACACGAATATGTATTAAGCGATGTTGACGCAACCCTTTATTTATATAACCATTATTTCCCTCAGATTCAGTATATCGCAGAGACTTTATGCGTTCCTCTGGCAACCTATTGTAATGCCCCCAGTAGCTATATTACGAAAATTCTACAGGGCAGGTCTCTATTTAAGCAACGCATAGTAACGCTTACAAATAACAAAACAAGGCACCCAGAGATATTTAGAGCTGACAAGGGTAACTATCAAGCTGCCCACATAGAGCTTTATCAAGCTGGTTACCATGAGAGAAATATCAAGGTAGACTTTAGCTCTTTCTATCCATCAATCGCAATGGCGCTTAATCTGGGACCAGATACTACACAGATTGTAGGCTATGATGACTATCAAGATAAGATAGAATTCAAAGATGGTATATTATATGTGCCAGATAATAAAGTAGATAAGCGACTCATACTCAAGATAGACCAAAACAAGAAGAGTTGTCTATATGAAATGTGTAATCTATTTAAAGAGATGCGAAAGCCTTATAAGCTTGGGTCAACGAAAGGAGATAAGAGCAGGTCCAATGCTCTAAAAATAATGGTGAATACCTTTTATGGTGCAAACGCTAATCCTTACATTAGCTATGGTGATATGGGGGTGGGCATTGCTATCACGGCAATTGCGCGCTGGCTCCTTCTATCAGGTGTCGATATTATCAATAGCCGATATGGAGAAGATGCTGTGGTATATGTACATACTGATGGGATTAATACTAATGTGGATGTCGACGTCGAATGGCTCACTAACAGACTAAGAAGAGTCCTTAAACATCACATACCAGATTCAGAACCCGAACACATCGCAATGGATAAAGACTACTTTAAGGAAGGAGTCTGGTTACAGATAGGTAACTATGTCCTTCGTAACGAAGATGGTAGTCTCACTAAACATGGGTCTACATTCAAAGCTACCTCTCGTTCTAAATTCTACTTAAGAGTATTGGAAAAACTAATTGAGGCACGATTAGACAATACGATTAATCATTCTTTTATTGATAAACTATATGATTTAAAAGAATATGAATTAGATGATTTTGTAATGAGACGTGCTATGCATAGACCGTTAGAAGAATATAAATCTCAAACTGATTTAACAGTTCAACTAATTAAGAAAGGTCAAGAGATAGGGATAGAACCAGCTGAAGGAACAGCATATCATTATGTTAAAGCTAAAACTGGTTACCAACTGAGAGACACAATCAAAGGTGTAGATGAAATAGATATGCGTTATTATTGGGATACTGTTAGCACACTTCTCGATAAGTTTGGATTGAAAGATAGAGTAAGAAAAAGACCACCACTTACACTAATAGATGAAAAACAGCAAAGTCTAATGGAATATATATAACGATGTTAGGGCAAGCTTTATATACTAATTCGTCTGAAAAGAATACAGGACTGTCCGTGCGACAGCTCCTATCCCTATGGGACGTGAATAAAATGGACGAAAATGATAGTAAACAGTTAGCATCTTTTTTGCAAGATGCAGAAGTCAAGATTGTATGGCGTGAAGAGGACAAGACGAAAGTCGGAAGAGGAAAGATAACGAATGATGATGATAATTTTGTATATCTTACTGGAGAAAAAGGCACCGTTATTGTAAACAAACGAGACATAATAGCTATAAAACAATAGGAGAGTAAGATAGATGACACAAGCAGGTCAAATAGGACCACAATTAGTTCAACCAAAAGGACCTATAAATCCAGTTCCACAAGATAAAGTGGGACGTATGCTACATGACCATGAATACGATACCCCTAAAAAAGGTAAGTTGAGAGTTATGACAGTATCTGATAGTGCATGGGCACCTACAGGGTTTGGTTCTAACACAAAGAATATAGCATCCATATTAAATGGAGAAGGACATCATATAGGATATGGAGGATGTCAAAATCCTCACCACGCTAAGTGGCAATGTCCATGGCCATTAGGTCAGGAAGAGACATGGGCTACTTTTGAAAACTTACCTATAATGTTTCCCGGTCAGGAAAAATATGGAAAAGAATCTTTCCCTCATTGGGTAAAAGGATTTAAACCTGATGTAGTTTTAGCTCACTTGGATTTCCAAATGTTCCAACACATCACAGACCATAAGACACCTCGCTTTATGCAACTACCTTTATTTAAACCAGATGGTAGTAAGATTAGCCGTAAAGAAAGAACAGATTTAATGAACAACGCATATAAACAAGTAATGAAAGGAACCCCTTGGAAGTTAGGAGTTATTATACCTTACGATGGAGAACCTTCTTTACCTCAGTGGAGAGCACAGTTAGATGTTATTGACTATGGGGTAGCAATGTCACGATATGGACAACAAGGACTTAAAAAAGATTTTGATAAAGATACTACTTACATCCCTCATGGAGTAGATACTAATTTATTTAAACCTATTATGAATCCTAACTATAAAGATACACCTTTGAAGAAGTTAATAGGAGACGCTTTTGTTGTTGGCTGTGTATCACGAAACCAACATAGGAAAAACATTCCTCGTCTTGTAAAAGGATTCGCTCAGTTCGTTAAGAAGAATAACCTCACTCCAAAACAAGTAAAGTTAATTTTACATATGGATTGGAACGATGCCATGGGGTGGAAATTTCCTGAGTTTGCTGACCAGTATGGAGTCGGTGAATATTTAATGCCACCACTGATGGATAACCTTGACCAAGGAGACGCTATCAACGAAGAGCAAATGGCACATCTTTACAACTGTATGGATATGTTTGTTCTACCAACTGGTGGAGAGGGATTCGGTATACCTACTTTAGAAGCAATGTCTTGTGGTATACCTGTTTGTGCAACTAACTACACTACATCATATGAATTGATTAAGTGTGAAGATGCAGAAAACGAAGAAGTGCCTATGTATCCTTTGGGTGGAGACCATACTGACTCAGGCCCTAATGGAAGAGACCATTTAGAAGAAGAGGATATATGTGAAAGAGGTATACTTATACCTTACAAAGATATGTGGTGGGACACTCCTAACAGAGCGGCACCACAAAGAGCAATAGCATCAGAGAATGCTATAGCTGAAGCTATTCAATACTACTATGATAACCCTGTTAAGAAATTAGAAGCAGGTAAAGCAGGAAGAAAACACGCTGTAAAAAATTATAGTTGGAATGTAATAGGAAAGAAATGGATTGATTGGATAAACAATATAACAGAGGAATTGAAATGAATTTAGTATTCGGGATGGATGGAGTCATATGCACTCCATGTAAAGACTACCATGATGTAGAATTAGCGCGACCGTTAGCCAACGTAAAAGACTTTATGACTTGGTTAATCAAGAATGAACACCACGTAACTATATGGTGTAAAAGACCCAACAGTTTAGATTGGGTTATGGCTACCAAAGAATGGTTAGCAGATAATCAAATACCCTATGATAGGTTATTATTTGATAGACCGTATAACCCTGTCATGGTGACTGAAACACCCCCAAATTCAAAATATTACAAACATGACAATGACTTAATGATAGTCGCAGATATGTTTGAGGAGTGGAAAGATTATGTTAGGAAAGAATGGACCGATAGTAAAAGTTAAATGGAGAGACTGCGCTCAGCAGATTAAAGTATCTCAGATAGATATAAAAGAACCCTCCAATCACCTTTCATACTGTGAAAGTATAGGTGAAAAGGTAGCAGACGACGGAAAGGCTTTAATACTGGTACAACACTGGTCAGATGTCGATGGAGTAGATATACTTGCAATCCCTTGGGATTGGTGTATTGAAATCGAGGAGTTAAAATGTATTTCAGAGAATTCGGAATCCCAGCAAGAATAGCTCGCTGTAACACAGTAGAGGAATTAGAAAAGCAAATAAAAAAGTTTAGTGGAAGGAAGAACTGCTACACAAGCGTATACGTTTTTGACGACGCTAAGGATAAAGCAGATGGTAAAACGAACTACGAATCAGCTATGCTGAATACGATATGGTTCGACTTCGATGACGCTAAGGATGTTAAAAAATGTTTAATGGATGTGAGGAAATTTATACGCCGGTTTTGCAAACCACTCGGAATTACCCCAAGGATATATCTTACAGGGGGAAAGGGCTTTCAAATGAATATAGACTTTCATTCACCAGTGGACTTACCGGAACACGTGAAGCGACAAGCTATACAAGAGTATTTGAAGTTCCTGAAGAAAGAATATTATCTAAAAACACTTGATGATATTTGTATACAAAACAGTGTATCATGTATGAGACGTATAGTTAATACTGCATACATTGGTAAAATAGATAGTAAACCAACAGGAGTATGGTGCACTCAGTTCTCAGTTGAAGATATAATGAAAAAGGATATAGATACATTATATACTGAGGCTATGGAGAACACTGGTAGGACAATACCTCCAGAGAAAAGCACTAAGGCACAAAGATTATTTGTAGAGTTTGTTTGTGATATGTTTGAAATAGAACATACTGTCTCTAATAGTATTGCGTTTTTATTAAATGAAATAGAAAAGGCAACAGGCTCTATTAAGATAAGCTCTGATATAGCAAGTGATTATATTAAGCCAAGAAGGGAGTGCGTAATAAAGCTAATAGAGAATAATATAGAGCGTGGACATAGCTCCCACGAACAAAATAATATCATTGCGACTGAGTTGGTAACAGCTGGTTACAGTGATGCAGACATTTCTTTCGTATTTAAAAGTATTTATAACGAACCTGCTGGAGATTATGGATGGTATACAGACAATCCTAACGAAGCAGGGCGTCAAATTAAGCTTATTAGACAGAAAGCTTTAAATAGATATTCGAAGGATAAATTAATACAAGCAGGTATCTGCGAGGATAAGTGCTTGTGTAATGAATAGGAGAAATCATGGCAACAGTTAAAAGATTTGAGAAACGTTTGGAGAACGTCGAGGCTTGGATGAAGAATTTTGAGCGGGGCACAGGCCCAGCTGCAATCTTAGATAATATGAATTGGTTGTTAGCCCAATGCCGAACTATCGGTGATGGTCGTCAACAAGCAGAAAATGTTATTAACGAGCAAACAGGCATTCTACAGAAAAACAACGAAATACTAAACGGATTCCTTGAGGAAAACGATTTGGTAATGGATTGGCAAGGTTACCTTGCAAAGTTAGAACAAGAAGCACAGGAGGAAAAAGATGCCGTTCAAGAGTCAAGCACAACGCAAGTGGATGCACAAGAACAAGCCGAAGATGGCGAAGAATTGGGAAAAGGAGACGCCTAAAGGGTCCAAACTTCCTAAAAGAGTAAAGAAGAAATCTACGGGACGCCGTAAAAAGAAAACAACAAAGAGGAAATAATCATGGTTAAAAAAGATTCCAAAAAAGAAGCTGCTCCAAAAAAAGAGGAAGCAGCACCAGTTACTGAAGCTGAAGATGCATTGCCAGAAGGTAAGCGTTATGTCTGGAGACATGGCGAAAAGGTTCTGGAGGACGCATAAACATGGCAGCTAAAAAGGCAGCCGAAAAAAAGACTTCTAAGAAAGAAGCAAAACCAGTCGCAAAACCAAAGCTAAAGGTATTGAGATTAAATGTTAAAGATGGAGAGCGCTATCCTATGGAGATAGACCCTGCTGATTTACTAACTCATATCAATGGTGAAGTTGGTTTAGCCGACATTGTATTAGGCCAAGTCGAATAGATGGGTCTATTATCATCACTTAGTCGCTGCGAGTGTAATCCAGATAAAGATTGCACTTGTGGCAAACGAGTGTTGACAGATTATAAATAGTTTTTTTAATTTGAGAAAAAGCCTTTTATAGGGGCTCAAACCTATAGTAATGAACCGTTGAAGGAATGGTAAAAATGTTTAAAAACGAAGTAGCAGAATTTATATATAAGAGAACATATTCTCGATGGCTAGACGAAGAGAACAGGCGAGAAGATTGGCCTGAGACAATAGAAAGATTTATTAGTTTTATAATTTCAGAAAGAGCTGATATACCAGATAAGACAATTAGTAAGATTAGAAAGTATATGACAAAGTTTGCTGTCATGCCGTCTATGAGGTTTTTGTGGGCAGCAGGTCCCGCAGCTAAACGTGATAACACATGTATTTATAACTGTTCCTTTGCTAAGATTAATTGTGTTGAGGCTTTCGCTGAATGCCTCTACGTATTGATGTGTGGAACTGGGTTTGGTTTCTCAGTTGAGAAAGAAGAAGTAGAGAAACTACCAGATGTACCAGAGATAAAATCTGGACAAGGCTTACCAAGAGTTGTGATAGAAGACTCAAAAGCAGGGTGGGCTGACTCAGTAAAAACACTTATGAACAGTCTCTATGAGGGACAAAACGTGTATTTCAACTATAATGAAATACGCCCTGAAGGTGCTCGATTAGCAACCATGGGTGGTAGGGCTTCTGGTCCACAACCACTTGTGAAACTGCATGATTTCATTCGTGAGACCATGCATAATGCCCAAGGTCGAAAGCTTACCACACTAGAAGCTCACGATATATGTAATCAAATTGCAGAAATAGTGGTGGTGGGTGGAGTTAGACGCAGCTCACAAATCTCTCTGAGTGACCTTGACGACACAGAAATGCGTCACGCAAAGGAATGGCCTTTTCCCATTAAAAGAGCTATGGCCAATAACAGTGCCATATTCAGGGAAAAGCCTTCCGCCGCAGACTTTTTGGTAGAATGGGGTGCGTTAGCTAAGTCAGGAACTGGAGAAAGAGGTATCTTTAATCTTCAGGCTGCACAAGCTAAGTCCCCTTCCCGACGTTATGCTCCTAAGATACAGGGAACTAATCCCTGTGGAGAAATTATGTTACGAGACATGGAGTTCTGTAACCTTTCGGAAGTAGTTGTAAGAGAAGACGATGACCTCGATTCACTGTTAGACAAGGTTGAGACAGCCACATGGCTTGGTGTTATACAAAGTTCGTTCACTGATTTTCCATACCTCAGAAAGGAGTGGAAAAAGAATTGTGACGTAGAAGCGCTTTTAGGCGTTAGTTTGACGGGTCAGATGGATAACCCCTCGGTTCTCACTTCGGACGCGTTAAAGGCCCTTAAAAGCCGTGTTTTGCGTATTTCTCGCAAGGCATCAGTAGTCCTTGGTACAAAGATGCCAGCGGCTACTACTTGTGTAAAGCCATCAGGGACTGTTTCACAGCTTGTTGACTCAGCGTCCGGTGTCCATCCGAGATATTCTCAATACTACATACGTCGTTACAGAATTTCATCTCGTGACCCCCTATTTAGAATGATGAAAGATAAAGGAATAAAAGCCAGTCCTGAAGTAGGACAACAAGAAGGTAATGCAACCACTTGGGTTTTAGAATTCCCAGTCAAATCACCAGATGATTGTATCACTCGTAAAGATGTAACAGCACTGGACCAATTAAAACATTATAAAAACTTACAACACAACTGGTGTGAACACAATGCCAGTATGACTGTGTATGTCAGAGATGATGAATGGTTTGAAGTAGGTAATTGGGTATATCAAAACTGGGATATCATTAATGGTGTATCCTTTTTACCTTATGATGGAGGTAAATATGAGCTTGCTCCGTATGAAGAAATTGATGTACATTCTTACGAAAGGCTTATAAAGACCCTCCCCCTAATTAACTATACAGATTTGTCTGCCTATGAGATGGAAGATAATACTCAAGGTAAAGCTGAGTATGCTTGTGTAGGCGATAAATGTGAAATTTAGAGAGGAATTATGGCAATAACAGCAGACACGGTATACGCAGGGGCAAGACAGACCCAATAT
>Ga0114932_10006347_pt1 | contig 10117 bp, 8 predicted proteins | sample 2SBtaG_2_FD_87286 | JGI IMG/M metagenome (GOLD analysis project Ga0114932, IMG submission 87286) | Deep subsurface microbial communities from Kolumbo volcano to uncover new lineages of life (NeLLi) - 2SBTROV12_ACTIVE470 metaG | ecosystem: Environmental > Aquatic > Marine > Volcanic ... | reverse complement strand
ATATTAATCGGGTACGTTTTTCAAGTAATTGAAAATTTATTTTGTCAGGTGTATCAGTTGTTTGATGATAATCCTTATGTTCTCCATTAAAATAAAAGATTACGGGAATGTTATGCTTTTCAAAATTGTAGTGATCGGACCTAAAATAATAGCGATTACGCTCATTTTCGGCGTTGTATTTATAATTTAATTCAAAATGAAAAAAGGAATCATTAATAGCTTCTGATACATAATGAAGTTCTGTACTTAATCTATTGGCGCCAATAAGATATATATAATTTGGATTGTTTTGGTGCGTTTTGTCTACACGCCCAATCATATCAATATTTAAGTTGGCTACTGTATTCTCCAAAGGAAATACTGGATTCTCAGCATAAAATCGTGACCCTTGCAGTCCTATTTCTTCAGCAGTGAGGTGTAATAATAAAATACTTCTTTTAGGACCAAAACCATTTTTCTTAGCTTCTTTAAAGGCTTGAGCTATTTCTAATAAAGCTGAAGTCCCTGAAGCATTATCATCGGCACCATTATAGATGTCACCTTTTTTATCGATGCCTTTATGGTCAAGATGTGCAGAAATAATAACAATTTCATCAGGTTTCTCTGTGCCTTTTATAAATGCTAAAACATTTTCTGAATCATTATAATCGTTTCCCAAGTAAGATTTTGGAATACTTTGATAGTAGCTAGAATTACCAAAAGGAGAGGCTATACCTTCATTAATATAATAGTCTTTAAGATACTTAACTGCTTTTTTTTGCCCTATTGAACCTACGAGTCTTCCTTCTAAGCTATCCGAAGAAAATATATATAAATGTTCTTTTAACTCGCTTGCAGTAATGGTGTTGGTGTAGGTTTTTAGGTTAGTGGGTTGATAGATTTCAATATTGTCCTTTAATGCTTTAATTTTTTCTTTATGGCTTAGTGTGGCACAAGATCCAACAAATACCAATGCTGTGGTGTACAGTAAAATTTTCATTTAAATAAGAAATTAATAGTCAGACAAATAAAGTGAAAATATTGCTAATTTTCAATCTCCAAGGACTCTAATTCATCAATTGATTCTTGATCTGATTGTTTTTCTTTTTTAATGGTCTCAATATTATCTTCTTCAATAACATTAGTTTCAAAAACCGAACGATAAATAGAGATACAAAGCGAAATAATTACAACTAAGAAAACACCTCTAATTATTTTGGAGCTCTTATTACTCTTCTTTGAAATTTTAAACGCGATTAATCCAAAAATAAATGCCGCTGTTATTGGTGTTAATGCAATCATACCAAAAGGCAAAATAGAAAGCACTAAGCCAAGTGCAGCAAAAATTAAACTCAAAATTATAAATAACTGTCTCATAAGTATTACTATTTTAAACCTGTTGCACTTTGTATTCTCAATTCTCCACTACCAACAGCAATTTTAAACTTGGCATATACGGGAATTTTATTAGCATCGGCAGTAAGCCATAAAAGGTTACTATTGTTACCTTTTAATATATTATCTGCATTCATTGAAATGGCTAGTTTATAGCACTCTTTTTTTCCTATTTTGGTGTTTATAGTTTCTTTTCCCAATAGGGTTATTCTAATAAGATGTTCTTCATTATCTAATAATACTGGAAATACATCACTACTACCAATAGTGGCTTTTGCGATATCTAAATTACGAATATGATATAGTGTAGTCACCAAATCCAAAGTCTTACTTCCAATATTTAGTGTTTTATTTTCTTCCCAAAACGTGCCATCTTTTCTTCTTTTACGTTTTAAACTTTTTACAGTTTGAGATTTATGGTTATAGGTGTACTTCATAAATTTATAGTAATTACCTTCATTAATCTCTCTTTTATACAAATAGGGTTTTAGTGAATTGGGACTTACATAACTTTCATATAAATCGTTAATCTTAAAAAAATTATCCCATTTAGTAAATGTTTTGGCTTTACATTTAAGCCTTAGTAATATGTTTTTTGAAGTTTTTACCGTGCTTGTTTCCATGTTAACTTGAGCCAAATCGGTTAATAGACCAGACATGTTATAAGATGCAGTAAACGTTAATTTTTCACCTGCTACAATAGTGTTATTTTGACCTTGAATTGTAACTGTAACAAAAAGAATGAGCGTTATAAAAATGCGTAACATACAGAATTGGGTTTATAAATTATAACGTAAAATATAGCATTTATTATACCGAAAATACAATGCTTTATTATAAGATGCTAATAATTTTAAAGGTTTAAGTTTTTTACAACTGATATTTGTCATATTTTTTTTCTAATAAAAATATTACATTTGGTAAAGTACTAATTATAATTTCATGTCTTTGAAAGCTATATTATTACCAACAGATTTTTCTACAAATTCGCTGAATGCAATAGAATATGCTATGGAAATATTTAAGACAGAACCTTGCGAGTTCTACTTAATTAATATCCAAAAGGCATCCTCATTTGTTTCGGACGATTTAATGACGATGTCATCCTCTGCAACGATATACCAAACATTGATAGATGCTGCAAGAAAATCGATTAAGAACATTATTATTAAAGTTGAAAAGAAATACGCAAATAATCTGCACCAATTTCATTCTATTGTAGATTATGATAATTTTATTGATGGCATAAACCAAATCTGTGAAGCAAGACATATAGACTTAATTGTAATGGGTACAAAAGGTGCTTCAGGAGCAGAAAAGGTAATCTTTGGAAGCAATACAGTAAGGGTTATGCAGCGTTGTAATACACCAGTTTTAGTAATTCCTAATGGATGTATTTTTGAAGGACTGGAGCGTATAGCATTTACATCAAATTATGCATCATTATACAATAAGGAAGACCTTAAGCCTTTAGATGATATATTAGGGTTATACAATTCTAAAATAGATATATTACATCTTGCAAGTAAGAACGATTTGTCTCAAGACCAGAACAATAATAAGATGCTTTTAGATGCTTATTTTAGTAACGCCATACATGAATTTATTGATTTATCAAACAAAGATATTTTTAAAACCATTCTAGATTATCTATACTCTAATGAGATAAAAATGTTAGCAATGATGAGTAAGAAACATTCGTTTTTAGAACGTTTATTCACCAAGCATCTTGTTGAAACCTTTGCATTTAAAATAGATGTTCCATTTTTGGTAATGGAAAATACGGCATAAGAACTTTCGATTAATTTTTAATAAACTTTTTTGTGAGTATTTTAGTTTCAGTAAATATTTTAATAAAATATTGACCATGTGCCAATTTTGAAATTGAGAAAGAGTAGGAATTAGCTAATCTATTACCTTCAATATCGTTATGAGAAATTACTTGCCCTAATTGATTAATTATAGAATACGCTAAAATATGTTCAGTATTTTGTTTCAATTCAATGGTCATGAAAGCGTCTTTTGAAGGATTTGGAAATAACAGTACTGAATTAGATAACTCTACATCTTTAAGACTAGCCGTTGGGTCTACTACTAAAAATTGCCCCATCATTCCTTGAAGTGCATCTTCATGTTTTAACATATGACAATGATACATGTAAGGAACAGTAGCATCAAAAAAGTCTGTAAACTTTGTAATAAATCTAGCACTTCCGCCAGCAGGCACTGAAAAAGTATCTTTTCTACCTTGAAGGTAAGCAGGAGGAGGGTTTCCATTTATATCTAAAATATAAAACTGTACATCATGAACATGGAATGGATGAGTTATTGCCGAATTATTTTGAAACGTCCATATTTCAGTATTATTAAAGGGTACAGTTTCGTTTATCACATTCATATCAAAAGTTGCATTGTTTATAGCAAAATATCCGTTTAGTTGATTTATTCCTCCTATAACTGGCGTAAAAGTAAAGGGTCTTGTTAGATTTGAATTACCTTCAGGAATTGGAGTGGCAGCAACTAAACTAGCTGGAATTGATGTTACGGGACTAGCTGTTTGAGCAACAACATCCATTTGCAATACATTAAAATCGGTTCCATTCATTGTGTTTGGGTTATAACCATCCAAAATCATTGATGGATTATTTCCAGGATTGGTCGCTCCATAGATACCATTTGAAAATTCAGAAGCATAACTCATTAAATTAATAGTTTGCCCTATTGTTAATCCAGTAAAATCTATCAGGATTTCAGCTCTTGCTCCAGGAGATAACGGTAATCTTGTTAATGCTAGAGGCGCATCTAATAAACCTCCATCTGTTCCAATAAGGTAGAAAGTCATATTTCCAGAAAGTCCAAAATTAAATTTGCGTTGAGACGATCCATTTAAAATCCTTAATCGTACTACTTGTGCCGGAACATCCAGTTGGGCATCTATAGTGGCATTAACCATTAGCACATCATCGTCATTTACATTGCTTAAAATTTGAAAACTACTGTTAAATGATTTTGTTTGTACCGCTAATGGAATATCATCCACACCATAAGTTCTTGGTAGATTTAGGGCAGCCTCTTCGGCATCTCTTACAATAATGAATCCTGAGATACCTTTACTAACATGTTCATCCGTGCGAAGGTGAAGATGTGGATGATACCAATAAGTACCAGCTTTATCCATAACCGTAAATTGTGGATTCCAAGTTTGTCCTATTCCTATTATTGTATGAGGTCCTCCATCGTTTGATGGTGCAATATGCATACCATGCCAATGTATTGTTGTTTCTTGACCTAAATTATTGGTAACATTAATATTAATATTATTGCCTTGGTTCATGATTAGTGTTGGTCCTAGTACAGAACCATTAACTCCCATAGTTGTTGTGTTTTGTCCTGTAAAAAATTGAAACGTACCATTTTGTAGGTTTAAATTTATGTTTGTTGTTTCAATGGTACCCGGAATTATTATGGGATTTTGAGCCAATGCACTAAATGAAATTAGTATTAAAAGAGGCAACGAGAATAAAGATTTCATAGGCAAAAAAAGGTTAAAATAATAAAAGACCAAATAATCTTATATTGCTAATATATAAGAAAACCCCAAACTATAAAAAATAATTTAGATTAAATGTAAAGTTTTGATGTTAATATGTATTTACTGAGAGTGAGTAGCGGATAAACAATTACTCCATACTTAAATATTTAGTTTATTAAAATTCAAATTGTATTATATTTAAGAGATAAAATAAATATTAAAGTCTTTATGTTTTCAATTTCAATTATATGTTTCCTCACTTATTGTATACTTAAATCAAAAAAACATTTCTTAAACGTAACGAATTAGCAATAACAGATACCGAACTAAAACTCATTGCAGCTGCAGCAATCATTGGTGATAATAAAATTCCAAACACAGGAAATAAAACACCTGCAGCAATAGGAACTCCCAATATATTATAAATAAATGCAAAGAATAAGTTTTGTTTAATATTTTTCATGACTGCTTTCCCCAAATTTATGGATTTCACAATTCCCATTAAATCACCTTTAACCAAGGTTACCTCACTACTTTCAATAGCAACATCTGTTCCTGTTCCCATAGCAATGCCAATATTGGATTGTGCTAGGGCAGGAGCATCATTAATACCATCTCCAGCCATGGCTACTATTTTTCCATCATCTTGTAAATCTTTAATAACGTTGAGTTTATCTTCTGGTAAACATTCTGCTTGAAAGCTAGATAGATGTAATTCATCGGCAACACTTTTTGCTGTTCTTTTATTGTCTCCTGTAAGCATGATAACCTCTACGCCTTCTTTTAGTAGTTTACTTATGGCTTCTTTACTGGTTTCTTTAATAGCATCAGTAATGGTAACATATCCCATTACATGTTCATCAACTGATATATATGAAACAGTCTTGCCTAGATCTTGCTCTTCAGCAACTTTATTGTCTATTTCTGATGAGATAGTTGACTTCACCTCTTCCATTAATTTTTTATTCCCTAAAGCAACCCGTTTTCCTGTAACGGTTCCAATGACACCTTTTCCTGAAACTGCATTAAAATCGTCAACTTTTGTTATGTCGATACCTTTTTCTTTTCCAAATTTAACAATGGCTTCTGCAAGTGGATGCTCACTATATTGATTAAGGGAAGCGATGTATTCTAGTAATGAAGCATCAAATTCGCCAGAAGCATTCACCACTTTTTCAACCGATGGTTTTCCTTCAGTAATTGTTCCAGTTTTATCAGTAATTAAAACGTTTACTTTGTTTAAATTCTCTAAAGCTTCAGCATTTTTAATCAACACGCCATTTTGTGCACCTTTACCAACACCAACCATTACAGACATTGGTGTTGCCAAACCTAATGCACATGGACACGCAATAATAAGAACAGCGATAGCATTTACAAAGGCGTAAACCATAGCTGGTTCAGGTCCAAAATAACGCCAAATAACAAAGGTAATTACCGCGACAAAAATGACAATTGGCACAAAATATTTTGAAATTTTATCGGCTAACTTTTGAATTGGTGCTCTAGAACGACTCGCATTATTTACCATTTGAATAATTTGTGAAAGCAAGGTTTCTGAACCCACTTTTTCGGCAGACATTACAAAAGATTTTGTTCCGTTAATAGTACCAGAACTTACATTATCTCCAACAGTTTTATCGACAGGAATGGGTTCACCTGTAATCATACTTTCATCTACATTGCTATGTCCTTCGGTAATGTTGCCATCAACAGGAATTTTATCACCTGGTTTTACACGCAATAAATCTCCTTCTTTAATATCGTGGATAGAAATAACTTTATCACCTTCAGGAGTAACTAATGTTGCTTCTGTTGGTGCAAGTTTTAACAATTCTTTTATTGCACCACTGGTTTGACTATGAGCTCGTGCTTCTAATAATTGTCCTAATAATACTAAAGTTAAAATTACCGTTGTAGCTTCAAAATATACGAATACGGTTTCTGCTTCTGTTTTAAATTGATCTGGAAAGACATCAGGAAAAAACATAGCAACTAAACTAAATAACCAAGCGACTCCAGTACCAATTCCTATTAAAGTGAACATGTTTAGATTCATGGTTTTTATAGAAGTCCAAGCACGTTCAAAAAACATCCAACAGGCATAAAATACTACTGGTAGCGATAATATTAATTGTACCCAATTCCAATTTTGTTGTGACAGGATATCTAACAAAAAATTGTTTGGAAGTAAATCTGCCATCGCGATAAACAGTATTGGTACAGAAAATAGAATTGAAATTTTCATTTTTTTGAGAAGACTTCTATAAGTTTTATCTTCTTCGCTTTCAGATGGTTCCATAGGTATTAAATCCATGCCACAAATAGGACAAGATCCTGGTCCATCCTTTATAATTTCAGGATGCATTGGGCAGGTATATTGTGTTGCCTGTTCTAATTTTGGTTGTTCTATTAGGTCCATTCCACAAACAGGACAACTTCCTGCTTGGTTATAGGTTTTTTCACCTTCGCAGTGCATTGGGCAATAAAACACACCATTTCCATCTTTTACAGGTTTATGTTCATGTTCTGAATGAGAACCTTCTTCTCCAGGTGTTTCTATGGTATAATGCAAGCCAGCTTTTAATAAAGTTTCCTGTAGTTTTTCTAAAGAAACATGTGATGTCATTTCAATAACAACTTCTTCTTTTTTCAAATCAGCTGTAACTTTTGTAATCTCTTTTAAATTATTTAAAGCACTTTCTACATTGGTTTTACAACCAACACAAGTCATTCCTGTAATTTTATAAGTATGTTTCATAATCATATAGTTAAATTTTAAGCAAATGTCTTTCTATTTAACAAAGACATTGTGCATAATTTTGGTTTGATTGTATCTAATTTTTTATATACTCTGACTTTTACACAATTGGTGTGCATCTTCTAATATGTTTTTTATTCTGTTTTGCGAAATACCTATTTCATTTAAAACGGTTGAATTTTCACATAAATGTTTACATAATACAATACCCTTATCAAGTAACATTTGTTTTTCAGGTTTTTTAAGGGTATTTAAACAGGTAATTGGGTATAATCCTGAAAGGCTTATAACCTCTTTTAAGTTTCCATTTTTTGGATAATCCCAACTTAATAGTTTTAGTCCAGCACAATTACCATATTGAATAGCATCTTTGGTGAAACGAGTATTGGTAACTACCCAGCCTTGGTGAAACTTGTGCTGATGCCCTTCTTTTTTCACCCATTTTTTCTGAACATCTAAAAAGCGAGATTGAATGTATAACGGAACTTTAACATTACACTTTATATTAAAGGAATTATGAAATTTGCACTCAATCATAAAATGCTTATTATCTTTTTCAGCAACTACATCTACTTCATGTTGTACACACTGGCATTTTACAATTACACCAACTTTAACACTATAACCTTGATGACGTAATAATTCACCAATAAATTTTTCAAAAGGAAATCCGGTAGGTTCTAACTCTATGATTGCCCTTTTTAATTTATATTTTGAGGCAATTATTCTTGAGTGCTTCTTTAACCTTTTAAAGGCTTCAGTATATATTTCTTTAGTAGTAATCCCATTATAAAGAGAGGCTTCTATTTCATTTATAAGTTTTTGAATTAGTGCCTCTGAAGCACCAACTTTTTCAAGAGATTCAATAAGTTTTTCCTTTTGAAAAAGTGACTTTTCTCCAGTAGCTTTTATAATTGTAATATTATTCATCGGTAGGAGTTTCTTTGTTTTTCTGGTTCTTATAATTTCTTATAATTAACCGATTACTTTTTTCATAACTAAAATAACTTATAGTCCAATTAATACCAACCAATAATTTATTTCTAAAGCCACTAATGGACATTAAATGCACAAAAGACCATAGTAACCAAGCCGTATATCCTGTAAATTTTAGTTTGCCCAAATCGGCTACAGCTCTTCGTTTTCCAACAGTAGCTAGAGAGCCTTTGTCCTTGTATTTAAAAGGTTTTAAAGGTCTATTATTAATAATATTAATTAAAGTTTTTGAAAGAAATTTTCCTTGCTGTATAGCAGGTTGTGCTACTTGCGGATGACCTTTTGGTGTTTCCTTAGTTATTACAGCGGCAATGTCTCCCATGGCAAAAACATCTTTATAGCCCTGTACTTGCAAGTGATTATTTGTTTTTAATCGGTTTCCATTTACAAAATGTTCTTTATCAATACCTTTAGGTAATTGCCCTTTCACACCTGCTGTCCAAATTAAATTCTTAGCATGGATTTTCTTTTCACTTTTTGTAGTTACTACCTCGCCATCATAATCGGAGACTATTTCGTTAAGTAGAACTTCAACATTAAGCTCTTTTAGATATTTCAAAGTTTTTGTTGATGCTTTATTTGACATCGCTGATATGAGTTTATTAGATCCTTCTACCAAATAAATTTTCATAATAGATGAAGAGTATTCTGGATAGTCTTTAGGAAGAATATATTTTTGGAATTCGGCTAAAGCACCAGCCATTTCAACACCTGCAGGACCACCACCAACGATTACAAAATTTGTTAGCGCTTCTTGTTCTTTTTTATTACAGGTTATTGCAGCTTGCTCTAAATTTTGAATCATTTTATGACGAATATTTAATGAATCTCGAATACCTTTCATGCCTAAACTGTTTTCTTCTACGTTTTTCATTCCGAAGAAATTAGTTTTTGTTCCGGTAGCCAATACCAAGAAATCGTATGTTAATGACCCTTTGTTGGTGTATATTGTTTTGTTCTCTGTTTTTATTTCTTCAACTTCAGCCAATCTGAAGATTATATTTTTATAACCAGAAATTTGTTTTCTAAAAGGAAAGGCAATACTATCTGGCTCTAATCCACTTGTGGCAACTTGATATAGTAGAGGTTGAAACTGATGAAAATTATTTCTATCTAATAACACTACTTGTACATCTTTTCGTTTTAATCCTTCTACTAAAGCTAAACCTGCAAAACCACCACCTATAATTACAATGCGTGGAAATTTAGACTCGGGTAAACATATTATTTCAGCTTCTTTGCAAGATCTTTCAGGGCAATTGTCTTGGGATGTTTTACTGCTTTCCATTTTTAAAGGTTTTGATTATCAAATTTCTTATTACGTTTTAATAGGTTTGTGCATAATGATGTTTAAATAGTATCTAATTTTTTTCGACTTCCTATTTTTTTAAATTCGCTAGGTGTTAATCCTGTTACTTGTTTAAATTGTCGTGATAAATGTTGTGGACTGCTGT
>Ga0114932_10006346_pt1 | contig 10118 bp, 4 predicted proteins | sample 2SBtaG_2_FD_87286 | JGI IMG/M metagenome (GOLD analysis project Ga0114932, IMG submission 87286) | Deep subsurface microbial communities from Kolumbo volcano to uncover new lineages of life (NeLLi) - 2SBTROV12_ACTIVE470 metaG | ecosystem: Environmental > Aquatic > Marine > Volcanic ... | reverse complement strand
CTCGATGCAGTTGGGAATGCCATCGCTGTCGATGTCCCCCTCGCAGCCATCGCAGTCGATGCAGTCCAGGAAGTTCTCGAGCAGGTCGTCGTCGATGTCGCCCGTGCCCTCGATGCCGTCGTCGGTCCCGTCGCCATCGCTGTCGAGGTCGTGGTAGTTCGGGATGCCATCGCCAACCGGAGAGCAGTCGAAAGCAGGCGGAGGATCACCGAGCGGACAGCTCGGTGCTGCCGGTCCATCGATGTCTCCGCTGCCTTCGAAGAGGGTCGGAATTCCATCGTCGTCATCATCGAGGTCGAACACGTCGGGGATGCCGTCCCCATCGAAGTCTGCAGGCGGCGCGGTGGCGTCGACAGGGACACCATCGTAGCTGCCGTCGAGCCAGTCATCCCACTCGGCACCGTCCGAGATTCCATCGCCGTCGGTGTCGGCGTTCAGCGGGTCTGAGCCCCAGGTGTTCTCGATGGCGTTCGAGATGCCGTCCCCATCATCGTCCGCATCGAGGAAGTCGGGAATGCCGTCGGCATCGAGGTCATCGTCCGTGGGGTCGCCATTGCCGTTGCGGTCCTCGTCGACCGACAGCACGCCATCGCCATCATCGTCGGTGTCGAGGTAGTTCTTGATGCCATCGCCATCGACGTCATCGTCGGGGAAGCCGTCCCCGTCGACGTCAAAGCCGGTGTTCTCGTCGGCAGTGTCGGCCCCATCGCCGTCGTCGTCGAGGTCGACCAGATCGGCCAGGGTGTCGCCGTCACTGTCCCGTCCGGTGCCTCCGTACTCCACGATGTCGTCGATGCCGTCGCCATCGGAGTCCAAGGCGCAGTCGTTCGAGGTCAGCGCGAGCTCCTGAGCATAGGTCAGGCCGTCTAAATCTTCGTCGCCGTCAGGGCCGCCGATGTCGTCGCAGTCGGCATCGACGCCATCACCGCACAGGTCGAAGGCCCCGGGCTTGATGGTGATGGTCGTGTCGTCGCAGTCGGTGTCGTCGTTGACAAAGCCAGGCCCAGGGTCTCCGCAGGTCACGGCCGGAGCGTCGGGATCGCCAAATCCGTCGCCGTCGGTGTCGGCAAACCACAGCAGGCTGCCCGCAGGCACGGTGTCGTCGCCGTCGTCGCAGTCACCGGCCACCGGGATGTAGTTGTTCGGCTGGTTGCACTGAGTGCGCGTATCGGTCGGGTCGCCAAATCCGTCATCGTCGTTGTCGTGGTACCAGATTGCATCTGGATTGGCGGCCGCATCCGCGTCATCGCAGTCTTGGTCATCGAGGATGTAGCCAGCGGGCTGCACACAGACTTGCTGACTGACTCCAGAGTCGCCAAAGCCATCGGCATCGGAGTCTGCGTACCAGATGGTGTCGGGGTTCTGTGCCGCATCGAGGTCGTCGCAGTCGGTGTCGTTGGCTTCCCAGCCCGCGGGTTGGGAACAGGCGAGCTGGGCGGCACTGCCCAGCTGACCAAAGCCATCGGCGTCGTTGTCGATCCACCAGCTGCCCGCGTCGGCCGAGTCGGGGCCGTCGGTCGCGCTGTCGCAGTTGTCGTCCACACCGTTGCAGACCTCGGTGGCGGCGGGGTTGATGGCACCACCGGTGCTCGCGTCATCGTCGCAGTCTGTGTTGTCTTTGACGTACCCGGCGGGTGTCGGACAAGCAGTCAGGCCGGCGAGCGCATTGCCGAATCCATCGCTGTCGGCATCCTCGAACCAGGACTCGGCGTCCGTCGCGTCGGGTCCGTCTGCGGTGCCCTCGCAGTCGTTGTCCAGCCCGTCGCTGCACACCTCGGTTCCGCCCGGAAGGGCAAGCGCGCTGCTGTCATCGCAGTCGCCGCCGCGGGTGCTGATCCACTTGGCTCCGGGGGCGGTGCAGGCGCTGGTGACGGATGCGTCGACTCCGTAGGTGTCGCTGTCGTCGTCCTCCCACCAATCGAAGGGCAAGCCGACGCTTGGATCGCCATCGTCGCAGTCGGCGCCCTCGGGGAATCCGTCTCCATCGGCATCGACAACGGGGCTGGGAAAGGGAGTGGGCCCGCCAAAAGCGCCGATGTCATTGCGGCTGCCATCGGCGTCGTTGTACGTCGGGTTGGGATCGCCAGCGTCGATGAGGGGGCTGCCGGACAGCCTGGACAGGGTGTCGTTGCTGCAGTCGTCGTCGTCGCTCCAGGTTGCCAGCAGCGGGTCTTGGTCGACCACATCGCCGGTGAGCCCCGTCGTGAGGTCCCCCGAGACGTGCCCTCCGGCACTCTGCCACCACCCGTTGTAGCCAGAGCCGCTGAGAATGCGCGCCGCCGTCTTGGTGGCGACCGCAGTCTCTTGGTAGGCAAATAAGTTGTTGAGGACGAGGTAGTCCCCATCGGTGCTGTCCTGCTGCAGCATGCGGAAGGCCGAGCCATCTGAGCTGCTTCCCGCTCTGTTCGAGAGGAAGTCGTTGTTGATGATCGCGACGTCGGCACGCTTGCCATAGAACTGCACCGCCCCACTGTCGTCACTGGCCTCGTTGTCTTGCAACACGTTGCCTTGCCACAGACCGTTCTCGTCGTTGGCTACGTAGGCCGCCCCGCCGTCATCATCAGCGCTGTTGCGACAGAAGAAGTTTCGTGTGACCGTGCCCCCCGCTTTGGGGTCGCGCAGGAATAGGGCCCCGCCGCGGTCGTTCACCGAGTTCAACTCGAAGGTGTTGAGGTCGATGAGCATGCCGCCCTTCTCGTTGCCATCGACCAAGATGGCGCCGCCCTCTCCCTTGTTCGTGCTGTCCACCCGGTGATAGGCGGTGTTCGACGTGAAAGTGCTACCCGTCACCGTGAGCAAATCGGGATCGGACTCGGTCTTGAACCAGATGGCTCCGCCGTCTCCATGGGCGGCCTTGTTGGTTGTGAACACGCTGTCGGTGATCGTCAGTTGGTGCCCAGTGGTGCCGTAGACCGCGCCGCCAGAGTCGGCGTCGTTGTTGAGGAATGTGCTGGTGCCGATGGCGACCGACGGCAGGCCCACTGTATAGATGCCTCCTCCGTTTCCGCCAGCATCGTTGTTGGTGAAGGTGGAGCCATCGATCGTCATGCCTGGATTCGTGGCCAGGATCTTGAGCCCGGCTCCGTCGTCGCTGGCGGTGTTGTCCGTGAACGCGGCGTTGTCGATATCGAGCGTCAGCGTCTTGTTGACGTACAGCGCTCCGCCGTCGTCGCTCGCGTCGTTGCGGTTGAACGCAACCCCGTCGAGTGCCACATCGGTCTTGTCGGAGTTGAAGTAGATGGCCCCGCCGTCATCGCTCGCGTCGTTATCGTCGAAGCTCCCGCCGGTGATGTTGAGAACGGCGCCCTTGGCGATGTTGATGGCGCCGCCACGGGGTGCCGAGTTGTTTGAGAAGGTGACGGTATTGAGGGTGAGGTCGACGTTGTCCCCATTTAGATAGACGGCGCCGCCGAGGTCGGACGAGCAGTTGATGAAGCTGCTGTCGCTGATCGTGATGTTGCCGCCCTCGGCAAACACGCCGGCGCCCTCATCGGCACCGAGAGCCTGCCAGGTGCAGTCGTCGCAGCTGAAGGTCGTCGCCGCATCGACGAGGTAGACCGCAGCCCCCTTCTGTCCGGTCTTGCCGATCATGCCGTCGAACACGACCCCGTTGCCGCTGACGTTCGACCCTGACTTGGCCTGCAAGAAGCCGCCTTCGGAAAGCCCGCCGGACTTATCGACCTGAAACAACATGTTGGTCAGGATGACGGTGGTGCCCGCCTCTTCGAGTTTTAGGCCCGCCTTGTCTTGGGCCACGATCGTGAACCCACGAAGCTCGACCTTGGTGCCCCCTTTGAACTTGAAGGCGTAGTCCTCGCTGCCGGTCTTGATAATGACGTCGCCGGTGGCGGTCGGGCTCTTTCGAATCAAGATGCCCGCGGACGTAAAGCGGCCGTCGATATCGACCTTGGGATCAGCGGTATAGGTCCCGGTGTCGATGAGGATCGTGTCGCCGTCGTTTGCTGCCGCAACGGCGAGCTTGATGGTCGCGTGCTGAGAGGGAACGTTCAGGTTCGCAGCGCTGCCCGTGCTTGGGAGCAGCAGTGCCAGGGCGAGTGGAAGCGGAAGAGAGCGCAACAGAACCTCGTGTCCCATTGTACGCGCGAATCCTCGCTCTGGTGACATTCATGCCCTTATCTGGATGACCACCTTTCCCCGGATTCGTCCGGTCTCACCGTAGACATGCGCATCTGCGATCTGTTCGAGGGGGAAGACACGGTCGACGACCGGCTTGATGACGCCCTCTTCGACGAGCTTGGCGATGGCTTCGAGCTGGTCGGCGCGGGTCCTCTTGACCACGGTCGACGCATCGACGCCGTTGAGCTTGCCCTTGAGCCAGAAGTTGGCCAGGCCCAGTCCCGTCGCGAGCACCCCACAGTTCGGCCCGTACTTCGCCGTGTTTCCGGGCAGCCCACTGTTGATGGACGCGACCCGGCCTCCCTTCTTGACGACGGTGAGGGCGCGGTCCCGGTCTTCGGTTCCGACCGCCTCGAGCACCAGATCGATGTCTGAGACTTCCTCCCACCAGTTCTGGGTGCGGTAGTCGATGACCTCGTCGGCGCCCAGACTACGAACCAGCTCGTTGTTTCGCGGCGAGCAAGTGGTGATGACCGTCGCGCCGTGGTGCTTGGCCAGCTGAAGTGCGAACGTTCCGACACCGCCGCTGCCGGCTTGAATCAAGACCCGTGCGTTGTCGGTGTCGGTGAGCTTGGGCAGCAGGCACTGCCATGCGGTCAGGCCCACCAGCGGCAGAGACGCCGCCTGCAGATGCGTGATGGAGGCCGGTTTGGCGGCCAGCAGGGACTCATCGAGCACCACCTGTTCGGCATAGCTGCCGTCCCGGCGCCAGTCCGGACAGCCGTAGACCAGATCGCCGACCGAAAAGCGCGTGACGCCCGGGCCCACCTCGAGCACCTCGCCCGACACGTCGAGTCCTCCGGTAAAGGGCAGCGACACGCGCAGGGCACCCCGCTGCGCTCCAGAGCGCATCTTCCAGTCGATGGGGTTGATGGAGGCCGCATGGACGGCGACGCGAACGTCGGTCGGCGTTTGTAGCGTGGGCTCGGGAATGTCCTCGATCTTGAGGTTCTCGGGCGGGCCGTATTCGTGGAGACGTGCTGCTTTCATGCTCCGCGACTATGCGCCTTGGCCCTCGCGTGTCACCGCAGGAATGTCAAGACGCCTCCGCGGCCAGCCAGTCGCTGATGACCGGGTAGACCTCGCCCTTGGCGCGAGTCCCCAACAGCGGGTCCACGTGCGCGTAGTCGGTCGAGAAGCCATCGCGCACCGACAGCTCGCGGTACTGCACATTGGTAAATCGCTCTGCGGTCGCGCGAACATCGGGTTCGGGCGCAACGAGGTCCAGCGGAGCGCCCATCACCAGCATGGGCACGTCGCTCGACCGCAGCCAAGGTGTGCCGTCTCGCCGAGTGACCGCTCGCTGGTTGACCCACAGCGCCGCCTGCTTGGCCATCGGCCAGGACAGGTCGACCAGCGCGTGCTCGACGATTCCATAGGCCATCTCCATGTCGAGGTTCTCGGGGTTGCTGATGCGCCGCACAACCGGGCTATTCTTGCCCAGCATCAGGCCCCATTTCATCAGTGGGCCACGGCGAAACAGCCCCTCTCCGCCGAGCAACCAGCCGATGGCACCCAGGGCCCGGTGCTGGAAATTGGGGTGCTCAAAGCCCGACGGAGAGCAGATGGCTACCCCGGCGGCGATGCGTTCTGGGTACTCGGCCAGCGCTGTGTACAGCAGCATGCCGCCCATCGAGTGACCGACCCAATACAGCTGCTCGGCCCGGGCGGTCTTGAGGACCTCGGCCACGATGGCGGGCATGTCGAACTCGGCGTGATCGTCAAAGTCGAAGCGCCCTTCAGCACCCACATCGGCGTGCTCACTGCCTGGGTCGCCGCGCAGCACGGGCACATACACATCCCACCCCTGCTGGTGAAGGTGGTGAGCCAGGCTGACCTCCTCGCGGAAGTCCCAGTTGTAGTGGTTGGCGCCCATGCCGTGCACCAACAGCACCGGCGGGCCAGTGCCACGGTAGCGACGAATCGGTGCACGCCAGCCGTCCGCAGTGGTGTAGGTCAGAATTTCGCAGGGCTTGAGCGTCGGCTGCAGGGTCATGGGGTCCTCTCTTGGGCACCCAATAGAACGGCCCAAAGAGAACCCGAGTTGGGCCCCAGATGAAACCCGTGTGAAACGTGCCGAGTCTAGGGCTCTGGCTCGTCCACAGCCGGTTCTTCGACGGTGGGCTCCTCGGGAACTGGCTCTGGGCTGAGCCGGTCCCACAAGAATGCATAGGCCAAGCTGCGCATGTGAGCCCGCTGCTTGTTGTTGGCCGCGCCTCCGTGCCCTCCCTCGATGTTCTCGTAGTACAGCACGCCCTTGCCAAGCTCTTCCATGCGCGCGGTCATCTTGCGGGCATGCCCTGGATGCACCCGGTCGTCGCGGGTCGATGTGGTGATGAGGATCGGCGGGTAGTCGGTGTCCTTGTCGAGGTTGTGGTACGGCGAGAAGGTCTCGATGAACTTCCACTGCTCGGGGTCATCGGGGTCGCCGTACTCGCCCATCCACGAAGCCCCAGCCAACAGGGTGTGGTACCGCTTCATGTCCAGCAACGGCACCTGGCAAATGATTCCGCCCCACAGATCAGGACGCAGGGTCAGCATGTTGCCCATGAGCAGCCCGCCGTTGGAACCACCCCAGATGCCGAGCTGTGGCGTACTGGTGATCTTGCGCTCGATCAGGTCCTCGCCCACGGCGATGAAGTCCTCGTAGGCCCGGTGCCGGTGCTCTTTTAGCGCTGCCTGGTGCCACCGGGGCCCGAACTCTCCGCCGCCGCGAATGTTGGCGACGACGTACACGCCTCCCTTCTCGAGCCATGCAGAGCCGACATCCGCTGAGTACCGTGGCAGCAGGCTGATCTCGAAGCCGCCGTAGCCGTACAGAATGGTCGGCGTGCTGCCATCGAGCGGCAGGTCCTCGCGGGCGACCTGGAAGTAGGGAATCTTGGTGCCGTCTTTGCTGGTCGCCTCGTGCTGGGTCACCACCAAGCCGTCTGCGTCGTACATCGCCGGCAGCGACTTGAGGGTCTCGGGAGCGTCCCCTCCAATCGTGCTGTACAGCAGCGTCGACGGCGTGGTGTAGCCCGAAGCGGTGACCCACAGATCGTTGCTGTCGTCCGCGTCGACCGCACGAGCGCTCAAGGTGACGTTGGCAGGCATTCCCTCGAGGGGAGCCGAGGCCCAGTCGGCGTCTGCAGACACCACGAGGAGCTTGTTCTTGACGTTGTCGAGCACGTTCAGCACGACCTTGTCGCGGGTCAGTGCATAGCCCAGCAGGGATGTGCGTTCTGTCGGCTCGAACAGCACGTTCGCTTCGCGCTCGCCCGCCATGAACTTCTCGAAATCGACCGCGACCAGCGACCCTTGCTTGAGCGTGGCTCCCGCGAACTCCCAGTCGTCGCGAAGCTCGATGTACAGCCAGCCGCGATGGTAGTTGGCCTCGGCGCTGTCGGGCTTGTCGACCTTGACCAGCTTCTTGCCGTCGCGCCAGAACAGCTCGTTGCTGTAGAACGTGATGATGCGGTAGACGAACTGCTCTTCGAATCCCGGCGAGTGGTCGTGGTACGCGCCTCCGCCCAGATCCGACAGCTCGGTTGCATAGACCAGCTTGGCCTTTTCGAGAGGCTTGCCGCGCTTCCAGATGCGCACCTGGGCCGGGTAGCCACTCTCGGTCATGGTGCCCTCGCCCCAGTCGGTGGACACGAACAGGTTCTTTGCGTCGATCCAGCCCACCTCGGACTTGGCCTCGGGCAGCACAAAGCCATCGGGGACGAACGACTTGCTGGGCACATCGAACTCGCGCGAGACCACCGCGTCAGCGCCTCCACGGGAGAGGCTGAGCATGCATCGGTCATAGGCCGGCGGCAGGCAGGTCGAGCCCTTCCACACCCAGCGCTCATCCTCGGCAGCCGCCAGCGCGTCGAGGTCCAGAATCTCTTCCCAGGCGGGCGCGTCCTTTTTGTACTCCTCGAGGGTCGTCCGTCGCCACAGGCCCGCAGAGTGATCGGCGTCCCTCCACAGGTTGTACAGGTAGTCGCCGCGCTTGCTGACCTTGGGAATCTTGTCGTCCGAGTCGTAGATCGACAGCAACCGGGCCTGGGTCTCGTCGAAGCCAGGCACAGCCATCAGTTCGCCGGTGGACTTGGCGTTGCGCTCCTTGACCCACTCCAGCGACGATTCAGCCGTCACGTCCTCGAGTGCGAGGTACGGATCGTCGTCCTGGGCGAACGAGAAAAGGGTCAGTGCAAGAGTCAGCAGCATGTCGGCCTCGGAGTTCGGAACCCGCAGATAACGCCGGCAGTCCGTGACGAAGCCTTCGAGTCTCTAGACCCGCTCGATGACCGTGGCCACACCCTGGCCCACGCCCACACACAGCGTCGCCACACCGAGCTTGGCGTCCGTGCGGTCCATCACGCCCAGCAGCGTCGTGAGAATGCGGGCACCGGAGCAGCCAAGTGGGTGCCCGAGCGCGATGGCACCGCCGTGTTGGTTGACTCGGCTCTCGTCGAGGCCGAGCTGCCGGATGACCCCCAGGCTCTGCGCGGCGAATGCCTCGTTCAGCTCCCAGGCATCGATGTCGCCGATGCTCAGACCGGCACGTTCTAGGGCCTTGCGGCTGGCAGGCACCGGTCCAAAGCCCATGCGGGTCGGATCGACGCCAGCGCTGGCACAGCTGCGGAATCGAGCCCGAATGGTCAGGCCATGGGCATTGGCGTACTCCTCAGATGCGACGACCAGCGCACAGGACCCATCGTTGAGGGTGCTGCTGTTGCCCGCCGTGACGCTGCCTCCCTTTCGGAACGCCGCGCGAAGCGATGCGAGTTTCTCGATGGTGCTGCCCCGTCGCGGACCCTCATCGGCGGCGACGACGGTGTCGCCTTTGCGGCCTGGAATGGTGACAGTCATGAGCTCGGCGTCGAACCAGCCGTTGTCCATGGCTGCGAGTGCCTTGGTGTGGCTGTTCAGCGAGAAAGCGTCTTGGTCTTCGCGGCTGATGCCCATGTCGTCGACGATGTTCTCGGCGGTGCAGCCCATGGCTTCGAGCTCGAACAGCGCCTCCATCTTTGGGTTGGGGTAGCGCCAGCCGAGGCACGTGTCCCAAGCCGTGTGGTTGCCAGCTTTGGGAGCGACACTGCCGCGCGCGATCGAGTAGGGCGCCCGGCTCATGCTCTCGACGCCGCCGGCCAGGGTCAGCTGCGCATCGCCAACTTGAATCATGCGAGCGGCCTGGTTGACGGCCTCGAGACCCGACGCGCACAGGCGGTTCAGGGTGACTCCAGGCACGTGCTGCGGCAGACCCGCCAGCAGCAGCGCCATGCGCGCCACATTCCGGTTGTCTTCGCCGGCTTGGTTGGCACAGCCCATGAACACCTCGTCCACGGCGGCTCCATCAATGCCGCCGCGAGCGACGACCTCACGCAGAGCCATCGCTGCCAGGTCGTCGGCACGGACACCGCTCAGACCTCCCTGAAACCGGCCAATCGGCGTTCGAACGGCCTCACAAATCACCGCGGTCTTCATGTGGTTTCCTCCTCGGGCATGGTCAGCTGATGCGGGACCGTCATGTGGACGGTAGCCATATCAAGTGTGATCACACCGTCGTCACTCGTCGACACGATGTCGGCGAAGCGGTGGCCCATGCGGACGTGGCGCGGTCTGAACAACTTGCGGCCGAACACGGGCTGCATCAGTGCGTCATCGGTGCCATGGAAGGTGACAATCATGAACGCAATGTCGTCGGTGTCGAATCGAGTGAAGGGGCTGTCTTTATCGATCTCATGCATGATCGTAAAGCCCAATGCGAACATTGGAATGCGCCTGCGGAGCAGCTTGATGTCGTACAGCCGGCGAAAGCGATGACCGTGCTGGTTGGTCTCGTCGACCATCACCGCGACATGCAGGTGCACATCCAAAATGGGGGTGTCACGCTCGTTGACCATGCGCACGTGCATGGTGGGCACGCCGTCTCGATCGTGCACCGCCACCGAATCGCTGAACAGCACCCGCGCCGAGGGCTTGGCAAACTTGGCATAGAGCAGTGCTGT
>Ga0114932_10006344_pt1 | contig 10119 bp, 12 predicted proteins | sample 2SBtaG_2_FD_87286 | JGI IMG/M metagenome (GOLD analysis project Ga0114932, IMG submission 87286) | Deep subsurface microbial communities from Kolumbo volcano to uncover new lineages of life (NeLLi) - 2SBTROV12_ACTIVE470 metaG | ecosystem: Environmental > Aquatic > Marine > Volcanic ... | reverse complement strand
TCCAGAAAGATCCTCTTTTTGTTTTTCTTCTGCAACAAAACTTCGTATTCCCGCCCTAATTGCATCTGACCTTCCTGAGAATCCTAGATTCTTTTGCAATGAATCAATTTCTTTGAGAATTTCCTCAGTTAGTGATATCGAGACTATTGGCATACGTCTATTGTTATTAAGAAACATAAAAATTTTAACTAAATGTTATTAACTTTTTATACATTTATTAATAATTCAGGCACGGTTTTTTTATGAATATTCAGATTAAGCTAGCGATAATTGCAATAGTAGTTGTAATTACATTAGCGTCTCTTGCAGTTTCTCAAACTAATCTTAATTCAGAGATTTCTACTACTGATGATTCAAAATTGCAAATAGTCACTTCTGCCGGTTTTCTTCACGAATTTTCACAAAATATAGGAAAAGAGAAGATTGATTCATTTTTGTTAATACCTATGGGTGTCAATCCACATGATTGGGAGCCTACAATTAGAGATACCGAAAGATTGGAAAAATCTGATATGATAATTATCAATGGTCTAGGCTATGAAGATTGGATTAGTTCATTGGATTTATCTAATTATCAAGGAATCCTTGTTGACACAAGTAATGGAATTTCAATTGAACATGATGAACATGATGAACATGCAAAAGAAGATGAACATGATGAACATGATGAACATGCAAAAGAAGATGAACATGATGATGATTCTCACATAGAAGAATTTTATGAAGAGATTGCAAGTGTAATTGAAGAATTTGAACATGGACATATGACCGAATTACAATCTATTGAAGCTATAGAAGAAATACTTCATGAGCATGAGGGTGATGGACATGGTCATGGAACAGGTGCAATCGAAGATATTGAACATTTGTTACATGAAATTGAAGATGGACACATTGAAGGTTCACATGGATTAGAAGAAATTCACCACTTAGTTTCTGGTGAAGATGTACATGATGAGCATGCAAAAGAAGATGATCATGATGGACATGATCATGGTGGTCAAGATCCACACATTTGGCTAAATCCGGTATATGCACAATTACAAGCTAAAAACATTGCAAATGCTTTATCCAACTCTGATCCTATGAATAAAAATTATTATCAATCTAATGCTGAAATCTATATTAAAGAATTAGATTTGCTTGATTCAAAAATTAGAACTGAACTATCTGGATGTAGATCTGATTTTATAACTTTCCATGATGCGTTTTCATACTTTGCTGAAGAATATGGTTTAACTCAACATACAATTGTTGCTTCAACTGATCCGCATGGTGATGTCACTCCAAAAACATTAGAAAAAATTATTTCTACTGCAAAAAAATTAAACATTAAAATAATTTTTGCTGAAGAAAGTACCTCTACAAAAACATCTCAAGTTATTGCAGATGAAATTGGCGGAAAAGTTCTCGTTTTATCTCCTCTAGAAATTGTCTCAAATGAAGATAATTATGTCTCTAAAATGACTAAAAATCTCGAAAATTTGAGCGAGGCAATATGTTGAATGCTGTAGAAATATCAAATCTTACAGTCAAATATCCAGATCTAAAGGCATTAGACGATGTAAGTTTTGTAGTCAAGGAAGGTGATTTTTTAGGCATAATTGGGCCTAATGGTGCTGGAAAATCTACACTTTTTGATTCAATGCTGGGTCTAAATACAACATATACTGGAACAATCAAATTTTTTGAACAGGATATTAAAAAATCAAAAAAATATCATAAAGAAATTGGATATGTTCCACAAAAGCCTGAATTTGAAAAAAATTTTCCTGCAACAGTTAGTGATGTTGTAAGAATGGGATTGAGAACCGAATCTGATGAAAATAAAATCGATGAAATTTTGCAGCAATTATGGATACATGAACTTCGTAACAGAAGAATAGGTGAATTATCTGGTGGACAATTACAACGTGTATTTATTGCAAAGGCCTTAGTAAATAATCCAAAAATTTTGATTTTAGATGAACCTGTTACAGGAGTTGATCAACAAAGCATAGAATTATTCTTTAGTATTCTTAAAGAATTAAATTCTAAACAAGGAATTACAATTATTTGGTCTTCTCATGATTTGGATGCAGTAAATAAATTAGCAAATCATGTTGCGTGTTTAAATCGAACATTATTTTTTCATGGAGAATCTGAAAAATTCTTTTCTGATGATGAGCTTGTTAAACAATATTCTGAAGCATCAATGCAGGAACACATGCACCATCATTAATCATGTCTTTTGAAATTCTAACTTACAGTTTTATGCATAGAGCATTAATTTCTGGAATTGCAATAGCAATTTTATGTTCTGTTATTGGATTGTTTTTAGTTTTAAGACGTTATTCTTTATTTGGTGATGCACTTGCGCATTCATCATTTGGTGGAATTGCATTGGGTCTATTTGCTGGAGTTTATCCATTATGGACTGCATATGGTGTATCGATAATTAGTGCATTAATTATTACAAAAATTAAAGATAGATACAACATATCTGGTGACGCTTCAATTGCAGTACTATTATCCTCCGGCATAGCAGCTGGACTTGTAATTATTAGTTTTTCAGGAGGCTTTTCAATTGATATCTTTAGTTTCCTATTTGGAAGTATTCTTCTCATTAGTGTAAATGATACAGTTTTGATTTTAGCCTTAACCGGAGGCATTTTAATTGTAATTTTATTATTGTATAGACAAATTCTCTATTCTACATTTAACGAAGAACAGGCTAAAGTTAGTGGAATTCCAGTAGAAAAAATCAATTATTTGATTATATTTATGGCAGGACTTACTGTTGTTACATCAATTCAGCTTGTTGGTGTATTATTAATTTCAGCATTATTTGTTATTCCAAATGTTACAGCAATTATGTACGGTAGGGGTTTCAAACAAACTGCAATAATTTCAATTAGCTTTTCTGTTTTTTCAGTTCTTTCAGGAATTTTAATTTCATACATATTTGATATCACTCCTGCTGGAACGATAGTTTTGTTCTCAATTGGATTACTTGGTGCAACAATTGGAATAAAATCTCTAGGATTATTATCTAAGAAATAATTATCCCTACTGGAATGATTAAAACATCTGGAATAGAGTAAACAAAGATCTATTCATTAAACACTTCGTTTTACAACAAAATCTAAGAGACTTATAAGATCGGATTTGTGGATACCAGAATATTTGCTAAGTGCATTTGTTGCACGGTTAGCATAACGAAGTGCTTGTTTTCTTACAGCATCTTCAATTCCCAAAGAGCGAATTATATCAACTACTTCATTAATCTGAGTTTTAGTTGCATTTGATTTGCCAAATACGCGTAAAATCTTTTTCTTGTCAGAACCTCGAGCCTTTCTAATTGCTAATAAAATTGGAAGTGACTTTTTCCCTTCTCGAATATCATTACCTACAGGCTTTTTAGTAATTTTACTATCACCCATTATTCCAATTAAATCATCTGTAATCTGAAATGCAATTCCCAGATTACGACCAAACACTGACAAGTTTTTTACATCTTTTGTAGATTTTTTAGCTGATATTGCACCCATTGCACAAGACACTTCAAATAATACTGCTGTTTTCTTTTCAATCATTTTGATATATTCTGATTCTGTTGGAATTCGTTTATTTTCGGCTAGTTTGATGTCATCAACTTGACCTTCACAAATTTCAACACATGCTTTTGATAATTTGGTTATTAATTGAGTTGTATAATTTGAGGAGAGTTTTGATTTTGATGATATTGTATGATATGCCTTGGAATACAAAACATCTCCTGCCAGAATTGCTAGAGGTATATCAAATTTTTTATGAGTAGTTGGAACGCCATGTCGCATTTCATCATTATCCATAATATCATCATGTACTAATGTGAAATTATGAATCATTTCAACTGCACTAGCTGCTATTATTGCATCTGATTGTTTTCCACCAAGCATCATGCAGCTTTTTACAACCATAAATGGACGTAGTCGTTTTCCACCGTGTATGATTAAATGAGCAGATGCATCATATAGCTGTTTTGGATTTCCTGATATCTCTTTTTTCAAAAACTTGTTTACAGATGTAGCATTTTTCTTTATGGAATCAGATACTTTCATTTTACTAATCTCCAATTATCATTAGGAATGTAGTGTAGTGTTTAATTGCATTTTGATATACCTGTTGAAGTTCATTCGTAGTCCAACTTTTTATGAGAGTGTCAAATTTTTCAAGTGTTGTATCATCACAGTCAGCAAAAAAATACAAGGCTATTGCCATCCATGGGCAGTATGAATCACGATTCTTTTCAAATTCTGCTTTGAGTTCATCTGGCGTGATCCATTTTATCTCAGAAATTTCATCTAATACTAAAGATGATTCATCAAAATTGTCAACAACACCAATTAGTGTACCACATACCTCATTTTCTGAACCTATATTCCTATATGGAACATGATATTCGAATTTGTTAACATAATTCATTTTACATGTAATTCCAATCTCTTCAGGCATTCGGCGCTCAGCCGAAGAGATGTATGTTTCGCCTTCTCTTGGATGTGATGCTACCGTTCCATCCCAATCATCTGGCCAAAGCATCTTTGAAGCACTTCGTCTTGTAAGTAAGAGTTTTCCTTCTTTATTGAATATCATTGCAGTAAATGCCCGATGTAGTTTTCCGTTTGGAAGATGGCACTTCACTTTTTCTTCTTTTCCTAGGGGATTATCATGTTCATCTACTAAAATTACAAACTCATCCATATTATCACCGAAATAATGTTCCTTCAAATTTCTTTCCAGAAATTGCATCTGTAATTCTTTGTGGTTTGTTACCATTTGTAAAAAATACATTTAGACCAGATTTTGATATCTTAACAGCCTCTGTAATTTTTCGGGTCATTCCTCCTGTTACATCCATTTTGCTTATACTGATAGTGGGTTTTTCTTTTTTGAAGTCATAGATGAGTTTTTTTGTTTTTAGATCAGAGTACACACCGTCAACGTTCAGAACAAATATTGATAATCTTGGTTTTAATACTTTAGCAATTGTAGTCATTATCACATCTCCAGATAAGATATATGATTTTTTTTGTCCAAACCATAATGCATCACCAAATGTTATCGGTGTTAATCCAGATTTTGAAATATCATTCATTGTTAAAATTTTATTTTTAATCGGTCTATTTCCATTCATAAAATCAGTTGGTGGCAAACAGTACGCATTAATTCTATTTTTTACTGCAATATCTAGAATTATCTTATTTAGTTCAATCATGGAATTTTTCACGATAGTCACTCCTCGCGTGTCATATTTTGCGGGTTTTGTATGCATGTCATATTTAACAGACCAATAGTGACCATATGAGCCACCCCCATGAACTATTATCTTTGGCTCTTTGATTTTTTTGATTTGTTTTAGAATATTTTCAATTGCCTTTCTTCTAGCTGATAATGGTCTTTCTTTGTTAGTGATAATGGAACCACCTAGTTTGATTAGAATCATATCATTTCTTTCCTAGTTGATGTTAAAAACTTGCATACCTGTTTTGTCTATGGTTACGGGATATGATTCGTATTCAGTTTTTATTCGTTGAAGTAGAGATTCTTTTTTATTTTTATCAGTTAGTGCAATAATACATCCACCATCTCCAGCACCTGTAATTTTTGCTCCGAATGTATCCTTTTCAACTAATTTTATAATTTCTTGTAATTGATCATTTGAAACACCTAATTGTTCTAAGAAAATCTGATTCTGTGACATACATTTTCCTATAGTTTCAAGATTAAATTTTTGAAGTGATTCAACTGCTTTTTCGATTAATTTACTTTCATCATTATACAAGTCGTTAAAGATTTCTTTATTTTCAGTTCTGAATTTATTTACACGATCTACTACAATGTTAGTTGAATGTGGTTTTTTTGAATTTACAATAATAAAATTGAATTCATGTTCGGTTTCTATGATTTTAAAGCCACTATCTTTTTGATATTCAATTATTCCACCAAATACCGATACTGTACAATCTGCACCTGATGTTTTTGGGAATATAGTTTGTTCAGCTTCTATTGCTAATTCTAAAATCTTATTTTTTTCAGGTCTTGAAAACAAATTTGATATTGATGCAGCTGTTGCAACACAACATGCAGAGGATGAACCCAACCCTGCACCTATTGGAATTTCAGACTGTATTTCTATATCTACTCCATTACTAAAATTATTTTCAATAATTATTTTTCTTGCAATGAAAAAAAACGGTTTAAACAGATTATCAATATTATCTATTGATTCTGTAATTGCAATTGTGTTTTCACCCAAGGATGATTTGATAAAAATATTCTGAGTTTCATTTTTTTTTGAAATGACTGTCACTCTTTTGTTTATAGCACCTAATACTGCCTTTACACCATGAACTACGAAATGTTCTCCAAACAGAATTATCTTACCTGGTGCTGATGCTTTTGAAGTCAAATAATTATTTTAAAATCTACTTGTATAATTCTTCTTCTGAAAGTCATCATCTTCGTCTTCCTCAATATCTTTGATTTTTGTCTCAAAATCATCAATCTCATATTTCATATCTTGGTCTTCTGTAAGTTCACCTTTTTGAATTAAAATCTCGCGGGCAAGAAGCCAATACACTGTTGCAAGAGCTTTTCTTCCTCTGTTATTTGCAGGAATTACTAAATCTAATTTTGATGTCAGATTATCTGTGTTTGCTATACCAATTACTGGCACTCCTGCATTTGTGGCTTCAGTAACTGCTTGTGAATCTACTTGAGGATCAGAAATTATCAATAGATGTGGTTCAGTGTAAAATGGTAATGACGGATTTGTTAAAGTACCTGGCATGAATCTTCGAAGCATCATTGGTGCTCCAGTACATTCACAGAATTTTTCAATTGGTGTACTTGCATATTCTCTTCCGGAACAAACTATAACACGTTTTATGTCTTTACGACTAATGAATTTTGCAGCTGTCTTAATTCTACTAAGTGTGATATCAATATTCAACATGTATAATCCTTCAGGACTAGATTCTGTGATATATTGACGCATAAATTTGGTCTTTACATCTGTTCCAACTCTTATTCCAGTTGATAGAACTTTCTTCTTTATAGCTGACATTTCGGTTTGTTCGCTCATCGTGTTTTTAAAACTCTATCATGCCACGTATTAAATCATGCTCTGAAAGTCTAACTAATTCATTCAATTTAGCAACTCTTTCACCTCCAACAACACCAACTTTAAGTAATTTTGACTTTGTTGCTATTCCAATATGAGAAATATGTGAATCTGTTGATTCACCTGAGCGATGGGATGTAATTAGTTTTATATTATTTGCATTAGCCATTTTTGAAAATTCTAATGCATCAAAAAGACTGCCTGCTTGATTGACTTTGAGAATTGCTGCATTACATGAATTTTGTTCAATTGCTTTTTTCAATATTTTTGCATTTGTTACTGTAAGATCATCACCTGTAATCATTCTGTCTGGAAATTTTTTGGTCAATAATGCCATATCTTCAAATGCCTCTTCATGCACTGCATCTTCTGCATAGATTAGTTTGTATTTCTCAATAATTTTTGCAGCAAATTCAATTTGTTCACCTGGGTCATTTTCAAATCCTGCTCTATCATAGATATATTTTCCCTTATCCTCATTCCATTGTGTTGATGATGCAAAATCAACTCCTAACGCAATTTCTTTTCCAAGTGTAAATCCTAGATTTTCAATTGCTTTAGTAGATATTTCTAAGGCTTTTTCATTATCAAACTTTGGAGCCCAACCTCCTTCATCACCTCTGCCATTTGTAAAATATGGATCCTCTTTCTGAATTAATTTTCTTAGTTCCTTATGAACTTGTAAATTCATATCAATTGCTTCTCGAACAGTTTTTGCACCTATTGAAGCAACCAAAATTTCTTGAATATCTGGTGTTCCAGGACCTGCATGTGCACCACCACCAAGTATGTTACCTATAGGAAATGGAAATTTTAGTTCGTCATTTTTATTAATCATTTTGTATAGTGGTATATCTAATGCCTTTGCAGTAGATTCTGCTGCTGCTATAGTTATTGCAAATGCACATGCACCACCAATTTCTGAATAATTTTCTGATGTGTCAATTGATTTTATTGTATCATGAATTAGTTTTAGATCAGATGCATCGCAACCAATAAATTTTTTATTATTTTCATTTATGATTGCTAAGCTTTGTTCAGGTTTACCATCAGGAAAACTTACTGCTTCATATTTTCCTACACTTGCACCTGATGGAGCACAAACTCTACCTAGGAATTTATTATCAGTAATAATATCAATTTCAATAGTTTTTGTTCCACGACTGTTATAGAGAATTCTTCCTGTTAATGATGTAATTTCTGGCAAATTATTCTAACTCGCTTTGCACTTCTTGGTTTCGTTTGTGCATTGCTTCATAGAATGGAATAACTTGCTGGATAGTTTCAACTGTAGTTAATAGCATTCTTCTGCAACAGTATCTCTCCATTCCAAGTTCGTCAAGAACTTTGTTTGCTTCTTCTCCTGCCTTTATTTTATTTTGATAATCATCATACTTATCGGCAATTAATTTTCCACAAGTAAAACATCTTACAGGTACTAACACACTTGAAAAAAACAATCAAGGATTATAAAAACCCTACAAGGATTTTAGTATGCGGATATCGCCCAGCCTGGTCAAAGGCGCTAGCTTGAGGGGTTAGTCTCTTAGGAGTTCGTGGGTTCGAATCCCACTATCCGCATTAATTATTTTTAGAATTATTTTGTATATTTTTAATAAATTCTTGTCTTCTGATCTCTTCGGTAAGAACCAATCTTGTTTCCTCAACTAAAATCCGGTTAACATCTAATTTTCTTCTAGATTCTTTAACAATTTTATCATATGTTGCAAATGGGTATAACATCAAATACAAATTCTCCATTATCTCAAACAAATTTTCTGCATTCTTTGAATTTCCAATTCTTATCTGATCGATTATCTGCCTTTTCAATTCCCCAATACAATCAAGCAATCCAAGTATGTATGATTCACCTGAAACTTTGATTGATTTGTAAGTTGGAATTTGTTTTCCTTCAATAATTGATAGTAATGCAATTGCTTCTACTAATTCCTGTTCTGGAGTTAGAAGATATCTATCAAGACCACATGTTGTCTTTTGTTTTAATTTTGCAAGAAGCATTTTTGCTTTTTTTATTTTCAGTTTTGCTGAATTTAGATCGTTTTTGTGAATCGCAATAATTGCCTGACTACAATTTATGATTACTTCACGATTATTTTTAATTAAAAACTCTCTTGATGAATTAGTCTTTTCTAATTCTTTAGAAATTATTGGCAATGATGTTTTGACATTTTTTAATCCCATCGGCTATTTTTTTACCATTCTTAGTTAAAGGCGTTTGCAAAAGCTCTTATTTGAATTTGAATTTTTCTAACAATATGGAAATTAGTGTAGATGATATGTATAAGATTGAAAATAAAGGTCATGACATGGGTTTCTTGAAAAAATTCATGATGGAAAATGCTGGCGCTGCAGCAGTAAGACGTTTGATAGAAAAATTTGGAAGTGTAGAAGGAAAAAATATTGCGATTTTTATTGGTATGGGAAATAATGGTGGTGATGGCATGGTGATGGCAAGACATCTTTCAGGTCATAATGCAATCGTCAGGGTAATCCTACTTGGTATGCCTGAAAAAATTAAAACTGAAGAGAGCAAATGGAATTGGTCAATCTTAGAAAAAATGAAATCTGTAGACTGTGCTAGTTCGATTAATGATAATTTTAAACCTGATGCCATAATTGATAGTATTCTGGGTACTGGAATAACAGGAGAGATAAGAGAACCATATTCATCAGCAATAATTTACATCAATGAGGCTGATTGTTTCAAGCTTGCAGTTGATGTACCATCTGGATTAGATCCTCAGACAGGCGAAACTGCCAATGTTTATACTAAATGTGACATGACTGTAACATTTCACAAAATGAAACAAGGAATTCCTAAAAGAAAAGATCTTACAGGTGAAGTATTTGTTGAAAAAATTGGGATACCACCAGAGGCAGAAGATGATATTCTATCAAAGGTTAGCAAAATTCAGTAGGTCCAATGCAGAACTTTTCGTACATTGTTGAGGATG
>Ga0114932_10006342_pt1 | contig 10123 bp, 7 predicted proteins | sample 2SBtaG_2_FD_87286 | JGI IMG/M metagenome (GOLD analysis project Ga0114932, IMG submission 87286) | Deep subsurface microbial communities from Kolumbo volcano to uncover new lineages of life (NeLLi) - 2SBTROV12_ACTIVE470 metaG | ecosystem: Environmental > Aquatic > Marine > Volcanic ... | reverse complement strand
ATGAAAACAGCTGAGAGTGAAGTAAAAACGCGCGCACTATATCCTTATACCAATAACATACCTGTAACTACTGCCAAACTGGGAGACGACGCTGGTTTAATAGGGGCTGCTGCATTAGCATTCGATAATATTAACTAACTAATACTTGTTATAAACCCACTATCGTCTATAAAATAATAGTTTGTCTCGGGGTGTGGCGCAGCGGTAGCGCGCCTGTTTTGGGAACAGGAGGTCGCTGGTTCAATCCCAGTCACCCCGACCACCTTCTCGGTTACCAAGTAATAACTTTCCTGAAATAAAAAAGATTGCGGGTTCTATATTAAGCCTGCTTTACGAACCTCAAGCAATGATTCTTTTATCGCTTTAACTGCAACATCAATATCATCAGGGGTATGTTCGGCAGAAATATAACCAATATGCATAGGTGTCATAATTACCCCCCTATCAAGCAAATTCGCCATAAATAAATCATCCGCTTCTTTAAGATTATATCTATTAATATCTCTTACAGATTTGATTGTTCCACCAGGCTGCATCCGGAAATAAAATAATGACAACGCTGAAGACATAACCGCTGGTATTTCTTCGAGCTGACAAAATTCATTTACTTCGTCTGCCAGTCTGGTTCCGTTTTTAGCAAGATTTTGATAAATCTCAGGATGATCTCGCATATAAGTAACTGCAGCTGTACCTGCTGCCATCGTTAAAGGATTTCCACTGAAAGTTCCTGCTGTAAACACACTAGGTTCAGGGGACATGCCGGCAGAGATGTCATCATAAATATCGAACTGTCTTGTAAACACTTCCATAATATCTGCTCGCCCTGCCACTATCCCAAGAGGCAGTCCGCCGCCTGGAGCCTTACCAAATATCGCCATATCCGGTTTAAGTCCAAAAAACTCCTGAGCTCCTCCGAAAGCTAGCCTGAATCCAGTAATCACCTCGTCAGAAAGACATAGGACTCCAGCCTCATTGCAAACTTTCACAAGTTCAGTTAAAAAGTCTGCTACATCGAGTCTAGGATTGGAGCCTTGAACCGGCTCAATCAAAACTAAAGCCAATTCATCTGCGTGTTTTCTTATTAAATCAAAGGCTTGGTCATTTAGGTACGGAAGCATTTTTACGGTGCTTTGAGTTTCTACGGGAATACCTTGCCCCATAGAATAAAAGTCAGGCTCATCTATACTGCTGGTCGGTACCACTTTAGCCAAAACATAATCATGGGCACCGTGAAAACCCCCTTCAAACATAGCGATCTTCGTTTTTCCTGTAAAAGAACGTGCTGCCCTAATAGCAAACATACTTGCTTCAGTGCCGCTGTTACAAAAAACCACTTTTTCTGCACATGGAATTGATTCCACTAGCAACCTTGCGAATGGCTCTTGATAAGGGTTTTGCAATCCAAATTGAACCCCTTTATCAACTGCCCCTTTAAGGGCGTCAACTACTACCTCAGGCGCATTTCCTAGAACATGTGGGCCAAATCCTCCAACTAAGTCAATGTATTCATTTCCATCAACATCAGTTAACTTTGAGCCTTTACCAGAATTGATGTAAACCGGGTAAGGCATACTAACAGTATCCACGATTTCTTGGGCTAAAACTTCACCGCTTTTCGAATACAGATCACTCGACTTTGGGGTTTTTTCTTCAATGTTATGTATCACTTCAGCCATAATTAAACTTCCTGTATTTCATATTAAAGACATTAATTCTCGACTTAACAGCTATGTATTGACGGTCATTATAGTTTAATTATTCAATAATAAAAAATAGGGCCCACGGAGTTAAACCCGTGGGCCCTATTTATTTAACTAGTTGACTAAGACTAGCGCTCTAACCAAGTATTGACATAGAACGGAATAGCCTTAACCTCAAATCCTTTCAAGTCGTTCGAGAATGGAACGATTGGGAAGAACTGTCCTAAGGACAATGAGGTAACCTTTTGCCAGCGCTGAGTCTGAATGTTCTCAACGATCTCGAATCGCTTTGCAGCGTCGGTCTCGCGAACGAACTCAAGCTGAAGGTTGATTAGGTCCTCGTCACGAATGATGAAGTCTAATGTACCTGAAATCAGGTGGTCCTGAATCGGGTTACCACAACACCAGTGAGAGTACCAGTCTGTAGCTAAGCTGTATGAGTCTGTGTTACCAAACATAGATGTAACAGTCGCCCAGTCAAGAGCAGGCATTTCTACTGTGTAGCCAATATCTGCCATAACTGATTTAAGTACAGGTCCTAATGGAGTGATTGTACCGTAGTCAGTCGGGTTAAGAATGACTGTAGTCTCACCTGCATAGTCTGACTCATTAAGCAATTGTCTTGCTAAGTCCATGTTGTTAACGTCATAACCGATAGTCGTTGTAGAACCATCAGAGAGCTCAACTTCAAAACGATGTCCAATGTCTGTTTCGAGCGGAGTACCGCACCAGTACAGTGCTGGACATACAATCCACAGGTCGTTCGGACCTAGAGCAAACATGAAGTCCTCTACGTCAATACCTGTCATAAGAGCTTGTCGGCCCTTCAGGTAGCTGAACGGTGGAATCTGTGGGTTTAGGTAAACATTAGATCGGTTACCTGGCTTGTATAGAGCAACGTCAGTATCTGGGTTGTCTACTAAGCGTGAGTAAAAGTCGAATGCTGCACCGTCAACAACGTCCCACTCACCAGTCTCTAGACCAGCAATCTTGGTTTCCTCATCAGGAATCTCAAGGAACGTTAAGGTGTCTAAATATGCAGTGTTAGCTCCCGCATATGCTCCAGGTGTAGAAGATTCTGACCTGGATGAATATCCGTCATATCGCTCTAGGACAACTCTGTCACCCTGTAGCCATTCAACGAATTTATATGCACCGGTACCTATGTTCTGGGCAACAGGCTCGGTGAAAGGTGTAGCTGCAACTTCTGCAGGCCACATTGGCATTAAGCCGTGCGGTATACCCATTATGAAGATAACAGCACCTAGTGGCTCATCAAATGTCCACGTAAAGGTAAGATCATCTACCACTTGTAGGGCTTCGTCATCAGTGAATCGGCGTACGATACCAGCTGCAGGTGTTCCTGCATCTCTCCACCTCTTAATAGAAGCGATTGCATCGGCCGAATCAAAATCGGAACCGTCATGGAACTTGATGCCATCACGAATTGTGAAAGTATATTCGGTTCCATCTGCGTTCGTTGTGAACGACTCTGCTGTACGTGGCTGGGCTTCCAGATTACCATCCCAACCGTACAAACCTTCATACATCTGTGAAGCAACAGCGTTCACGACATAGAAGAGCGAGAAGACTGGGTCAATTGTACTAATTGATCCCTGGGAAACGATCTTTAGATCGCCGCCTGATTGTGGGCCACTAGTTCCTACGTCAGGTGTTGGTGTAGCAACGAGAATCTTCTCGGTCTCTACCTCTACCTCAACTAGCTTTTCAACCTCTACAACCACTTCCTTCTCGACAACCTTCTCCACCTCTACCTCTACCTCTTTAACCACTTCCTTCTCCACTTCAACGATCTTCTCCTCAACGATCACTTCGGGTTCAGCTGAACACGCAGCGGCGAAGAGGGCGATTAGCGCCGAAAGAAGGACTACTGGTATTAAAAACCGTCTCATAATCTTCTCCTCCATATTTTTTGGTTTTGATATGTACGGATATCTCTTTTGAGCTTGAGTTTTTTACGACACAAACTCCAAACGACACAATTCGTGCCATTCGATCGAAGTAATTTACAAGGCGTTAACATTTTTGTCAACCCATGATTTCTAGTTTAAACAGGCGGTAAAAGCCCACAATTGTAATTATTCTACTTGTTGTATTTAATATTCCTTTAATAAAGTACAAACAAAAACAATTAAAGTGTATAACTGTAAAATACAGAAATTAATTAAATCTAAATGGAAATCCTTAACCAATGCAATTCATAGATTCACACGTACATATCTGGACTGAAGATGAGAAAACCTACAAACGCCATCCAAGCTATCCTATACCCGGCGGCATAGATGCAAGTAAAATAGAAATTAATCCTAAACATTTTCCTCCAGAAACCATTATCTCAATGGCAAAACCATTCGGTATTGACCGAGTATGCCTGGTACAAATGTCATTTTATGGATCAGACAACAGCTACATAATCGACGCTATAAAGCAATATCCACAATCTTTCAGGGGTGCTGGATATGTTGATTCGAACATGCCTGGTTTGGAAAACGAAATGGAAACTTTATTAAATAAAGGAATCACTGGTTTCAGGATAGTTCCCGAAGATCGGTATGTCACCTCATGGCTTCAGACTCCTGGGTATGACCTTATGTTCTCAAAAGCAGCTGAAACCAAACAGGCGTTGAGCTGTTTGGTAAACTCTGATGCTTTTAACGAAATTGATCGAATGAGTAATCGACATCCAAACACTGTAATAGTAATAGATCATTTGGGGAGAATCGGAGCTAACGGAACAATATTACAGTCAGATATTGATCAGTTATGCGCCTTAGCAAAAAACGAAAATATTTATCTTAAAGTTTCCGCCTTTTATGCACTTGGCAGTAAACAACCTCCTCACCATGACCTAATTCCATTAATTAAACAGGTCTATGATTCATATGGTCCAGACCGCTTAATGTGGGCTAGTGATGCACCTCCAGCGTTAATGGATGAAAGTTATGAAGACCAAATTTCTGTAGTTCGCGATCATATTAATTTTATAAGTCAAAGCGATAAAGAAAAATTAATGAGAACAACTGCGGAACGTATTTTCTTTTTCAGATAAAATCGACAATCCATATATAAGGAAGATAAATCTGGAATGTTAATAGGTGCTGTTTTCCCACAATTAGAGATCGGATCCAAATCTGATGACATAAAAGTTTGGACCGAACATGTCGAAGCTTTTGAATATGATCACATAGCGATGTTCGATCATATCCTTGGAGTAAATTCAAAAAGCCAATTAGGTTGGCAGGGTCCATATGACCATACTGACTCATTCCATGAACCTTTAGTCACAATGGGATATATGTCTGCTGTTTCAAAAAAGGTCGGTTTCGCTACTTCCATTTTGGTTTTACCACAGAGGCAAGCTGCCTTGGTAGCCAAGCAGGTATCTACTTTATCCGGATTAAGCAAAAGAGTTATTAGGCTTGGTGTTGGTTCGGGTTGGAATAAAAGCGAGTTTGAAGCTATCGGTCATAATTTCAGTAAAAGAGGAAAGATAATCGAGGATCAAATTAAAATCATGAGACAGCTTTGGGGTCAACAATCCATAAATGTTAATTCTGATTACCACACAATTTCAGATGCCGGTATTAATCCATTGCCTGACCAGTCTCGAATAGAAATTTGGTTGGGCGGAGGCGCAAAACCTGTGCTCCAAAGGGTAGGCAGAATAGCAGACGGTTGGTTTGCTAACACTAGTGCAAGGACTGCTAAACTCGGTGTTCCGGCATTTTCAAATAATAAATATGGTTTAAGCCAACTCGATATAATCCGAACAGCCGCATTGGACGCCGGACGCGACCCAACCAAAATAGGTGTAGAAGTGAGAATTGAACTAGAAGGGAAAACACCTGAAGAAGCAGCAATTGAGGTTAATAAATGGTCAAGGATACCGGAAATCACAGCAGTACAATTCAGTACGATGCGAGCAGAACTAAAAACTGTTAACCACCATATTGACGCATTGGAAAAATTTATGAATGCATTAAAAAGTTAATCAGAAACCCGATATACACTTTCCATATTTACCCCAGTGACTACTCGAATATACCCTGATAGTAATTGATCAACATCAGGGTCTCCGGTATCCACTAAAAATGGCCTACCATTCAATGATGCAAGTTTATTTGTAGTAGCAACAATGATTACAGACTCTCTACCCAATCGTTTTATTATTGATGGACTAATCTGCTGATTACCTCTGCCGAAAATATGCCCTTGTCCACCTATTGGAGTAACAATAATTTTGGCCTGATTATTACAGTTGGCAATTATGTCTTCAATCTGCAAATTAGTTACATCTTCAGCAATTAACTTTCCATCTTTAAATAAGTCCACTCCCAACAAAGTTTTATCTACTCCAAGTTGGTTCCCTATTGCCTTTAATGTCGTTCCAGGTCCCAGAATATACAGAACATCGTCTTCTAGCCTGCGAGATATCTCGTGAGCTACCGCAGACATTGCTGACTCGTCACTTTCTATACCTCCCGATTTAGCTCCCTGGATATATCTTCTCTCGAACGGAACTTTCATGTACCCATACAAAGACGCAGATAATTGGCCATTCCTAAAAGCATCTTCATCTATATCCATAACTTCCACATCTTTTAAATTCGCATCTGAGGAAGCAAAATAATTAGCTACCAAACGCGCCGCAGATTTAGGGGTAGTTGCATAAACTGCTGAGTGCATCTTCACACCAGCAGGTATTCCGACTACTGGGATCTGATCTTTTATGACTGAATATATATCCCGAGCTGTACCGTCACCACCAGCAAACAAGATTAGACTAACCTTTGCATCCTCCATCATCTTAACTGCGTTATGTGTATCCTCAGCCGAGGTGTCATCTGGAATCTTCATTGGCAGAACGCTAGGCGAAAACCCAGCTTCTTCTGCAGCTTTTTCACCCATGATTCCAGGAGGGCAGATAACGTCAAGCGATGCATGTAATCCATTGTAAATTTCCTTAAGACATGTAGTTGCCCGGATTGTGGATTCAGGTTTTGCTCCTAATGCAATCGAAGAAGCAATTATCGCAGCAGTATCACTTCCTTTAAGGCCAACACGTCCCCCCATACCAGAAATTGGATTTACAATTAAGCCGAGTGTGGATTTAATCTTTTTCACATTTAAATTGTAATACTATTTGCGCTTAGTTTTATACGCTTTCCAAGTCATGGCCCATGTCTCAGGATCATTAAATTGATTTTGTGGCAACTGATCGCTAGCTGACTTATATGGTGCGCCTTTTAAGCTCTCTGGATAGGAGTAAGCTTGTTCCGAGATTTCCTTAAGTACTGAAACATAAGCATCTAGATCGTCGAGCGACAATGATTCTGTTGGTTCAAGTGTCATTGGTTCATCAACCAATCTTGGTACATGACTTTCCATATATGTTTGCAACCCATAATCTGACATTTTACGAGCTAGGTCAGTAGTACTTAATCCTGTATCCAGACATAGTTGACTCCAACTATATCTAACCTGTTCAATTCTTTTTAAATTACTATCCCAAGGAAGATCTAAACCTTTTATTTCAGCTAATTTCGAAGCTAAGTAATTGTTATTCAGCACGGCAGTTTCAGATACACTCTTTAATCCATCTGCACCCAATGACATTACCCAAGCATATGCTTTTATAACCGTTTGTACATTCCCAAGAAAGCTACGTACTTTCCCAATGCTTTCTGGCCGATCATAATCCAAAACATATTCAGCACCATTAAAATCTACCACTGGAGCAGGTAGGAACTTTGCTAATTTTTCTGAAACTCCAACCGCTGCTGCACCTTGACCTTGCGCGCTATGCGGTGCAGAAAAGGTCTTGTGTAAGTTAAATTGACACAGGTCAAATCCAGTATCGCCTGCTCGCACAACACCGAACAATCCATTAGCATTGGCCTGGTCATAAGCACACAAACCTCCGGCGTCTTGCACTGCTTTAACCATTGCAGGTATATGAGGGTTGAATAGTCCAGTATCTTCAGGATTAGTCACCATTAACCCCGCAGTGCGTTCAGATAAAACAGACTGCAAACTTTGGAAATCCGGATAACCATTTTCACCTGGCATAAGTGTTATTACCTTAAAACCAGCGACGGAAGGTGTGGCCGCATCAGCAGGATGAGAGAAAGCAGTTGTAATAATCTCATCACGCTGATCTCCCTCTCCGTTTGATTCATGATAAGCACGGATTAAACAGGCATTAGTATAAATACCTTGGGCACCACTAGATGCCTGAAATGAGTACTTATTCATGCCGGATATTTCACACATTATCTCCCCAAAATCAAATAATATTTTGAGTATTCCTTGTAGAGACCTGGGGTTTTGAAGTGGGTGGACATCTAACACGGATGCGCTTCTGCATATAGCTTCATTAACCTTGGGGCTGTATTTCATTGTGCATGTTCCAGAACTTGCATCTGGAGTTACATCAAACCCAAGTGTCATCTGGGAGAGTCGAGTGTAATGTCGTAATATTTGCGCTTGTGCAATTTCAGGGAGTTTTAATTCTGTAGACCGAATCATACTTTGTGGTATCGAATCGAGAGGGTTCTGGATTTCCTCTAATATTGCTTTGTCTGTTGTATCAACTAGTACTCCTCTCTCTCCTTCACTACCCATTTCCATGATGATAGGCTCATTCCATCTCGCTGCATGATAATTATCGTGAGATTGTGTCATGTGAGCACCTCCTTCAAAGATTGAACAAGGAAATCTATGTCATCCTTGTCATGAACCTCTGTGACACAATACAGTGAGCTTTGTCCTAACGATTTGAACTGATGCGATAAATCAAAACCACCAAAGATACCTCTATCTAAAAGTTCAGCGTTTATTTCTGTAACAGTTTTACCGGTGTTCGAAAAATCCACTACAAATTCTTTGAAGAACACTGAAGGAAATGCTGGGCTTTTTATGCCAGGTAAGCTACCAAGCATGCTTGATGCATAAGATGATCGTTCCATTATTGTTTTACCAACTTCTTTCATGCCAACGGGGCCCATCAATGAAAGGTAGACACCTGCAATAATTGCCCACAACCATTGCGTAGTGCCAATATAATCAGGAGATATACCTCGCTTTTCATATGAGGTTCTGTCAAATGTCGAATAATCAAAACCAAATTCTCCAGGTCTCAATCCTGGGGCTATGCTTACTAACAAAGCGTTGTATTCAGCTACCAACTCCGGATCATCATTGCTCGCGATAAAACCACCGAGCCCTCCTCCTCCGTACATATGTATACCGAGTGGCTGAATATCGCCGACAACTATATCTGCACCATATTCAGAAGGCGGTGAAATTACTCCTAAAGTAATAGGGTCTACACCAACAGTTGCTAACGCGCCATTACTTTTTGCAATCTCAACTATTTCATGTGCTCCGGTTTCGATTCCACCTAAATACGTCGGGTTTTCGAAATATACTGCGGCAGTGTTGATGGAAATCTTAGATTTAAGATCAGCTATATCCATTAAGCCTGTATCTGGAACCATTTTTATTGTTTTTATACTGGCAACCGACCGCACAAAGTTTTGCATTTGCAGAAACCTGTCTGAACTTATGGTTTCGGGAACTAAAACCTCATTTCGTCCCGTGTACCTACATGCCATCAACAATGCACTGTTTGCCGCAGCTGACCAATCATATGTGGGTGTAGAAACAACTTCCATACCAATCAGTTCACCTAGTAAACTTTGAAATTCGAAAACAGCCTGCCACTTACCGTGATCACCAAATTGGCCCCCTCCGTATGCCGTCACAAATTCACCTCTCTGAGCTATTTCGTCACAAACTGCGGGAACATAGTGCTGCCAACATCCGGCTCCTAAAAAACTTATGTTGTCCTGTGCGTTTCTGTTTGTAGACAGTATTTTTTCAACGTGCTTTCTCAAACGGCTTTCAGACCTGATTGGTTCGGGAAGGTTTAATGATCTGCTAAGCCTGATTTCTTTAGGAATAGAGGCGTATATATCATCCACGTCTGTTATTCCTATAGCTTCGAGCATCTTATTCCTGATCTCAGGAGCAGAATTCGGTATAAGCGGATCAGATTGATTTTGTTTCATTCATACACCAACACTTTTTATAAAATCTGGTTTTCAACAGTGGATCTCAAGGATTCTACCATTTCCTCAGATTGTCTGATTTTTTAGATTGACCTGAGTTTACTATGACACTAAAATCGACCCAACAAATAAAAGATTTTTATTTTGAACTCTCCTAAACTTAAACAAGCTGGCAAAATACAAACCGTATTAGGTCAAATCGAACCTAAAAACCTAGGTTTTACGATTATGCACGAACACGTGTTATCGAGCTTGAATGCATATAAAGCTAAACCTGAAACTGCTTCTGATGTGGCATGGGTAAATGCCCCCGTCGCATTTAATAACATT